>CENV01007117.1_pt1 | contig 43592 bp, 44 predicted proteins | sample 530231 | NCBI WGS metagenome assembly CENV01 (sample SAMEA2619815, study PRJEB7988) | marine metagenome | biome: marine biome (ENVO:00000447); feature: surface water layer (ENVO:00002042); material: "saline water (ENVO:00002010), including plankton (ENVO:xxxxxxxx)" | depth 5 m
GAAGGAGCAAGGGGGCTCCATCTACCACTTAATCCGGATACCCGATTTTATTTAGCTAGCCCGGTATAAAGAGCCCTCCGACAACTTGCTGGCCGAGGTGCGCGCGGCCAAGTACGCGGATCATCTGCCACTGTGCCGTCAGGAAATCATCTTCGACCGGGCGGGCTGGCGATCGCGCGCTCCATCCTGACCGACTGGGTGGGCATCTGCGGTGTGCGGCCGCAGTCGGTGGCGGACGCCCTCAGGGCCCAGTTGCTGAAGCAGCCGGTGTTGCACGCCGACGAAACCCCGGTGGCCATGCTGGCGCCGGGCAATAAGAAGACTCACCGAGCCTATGTGTGGGCCTACTACAACACGCCGTTCTCTGAACTGAAGGCCACGGCCTACGACTTCGTGCCGAGCCGGGTAGGCGAACACGCCCGCGCTTTCCTGGGCGACTGGCACGGCAAACTGGTGTGCGACGACTACGCTGGTTACAAGGCGGGCTTCGACAGCGGCATCACCGAGATCGGTTGCCTGGCGCATGCCCGTCGCAAGTTCCACGTCCTGCACGTGACCAATAAGAGCGAACTGGCCGCCCAGGCGCTGGAGTCCATCGGCGCGCGGTACGGCATCGAGCGGGTGCTGAAGGATCCGCCGGATCAAGACCGGCAGCGATTAAGGCGCGAAAAAGCCCAGCCCATCGCCGACGCCTTGGATCAATGGATGATCGCGCAGCGGCAGAAAGTCCCGGGCGGCCCCGGTACGGCCAAAGCCCTGGACTACAGCCTGAAACGCTGGGCGGGGCTGACGTGCTAGCTGGACGATGGGGCGATGCCGATCGACAAAAAACCGGGTGGAAAACCAGATCCAGCCGTGGGCGCTGGGGCGCAACAACTGGCTGTTTGCGGACTCACTGCGTAGTGGCCAGCGCGCCGCTGTCGCCGTCATGAGTCTGATCCAATCGGCGAAGCTCAACGGCCACGATCCCTATGCGTATCTGAAGGATGTGCTGAGTCGCCTGCCGACGCACAAGAACAGCGCCATTGACGAACTCCTGCCGCATAACTGGACGCCGGCTACCGACTGATAAGGTGGGATCGCCGGGCGCTTGGGGCATAGATTCTTCTTAGAGGCTCGGAGATTAAGTTCCTGGAGATTCCACAGTTTCTGAATATCTGAAAGGCCTAAAATCTACGATCGGCGCTGTGGCTTGTTGAGGCTGACGTAGGATAATGAGCTGAAAGATTTCTTAAATTTTCTCTTAACTGATGAATAGTATTTTTTTCTGGCCATTCCCAAATATTAGAGATTTTTCTTTGAGCTATTTGGCTGTCCCAGGGCATTAAAAATTTCCCCTCGTTCTTCGTAAAAGGTCCATCAGTCTCAGTAAGAATTTTTTCTTTAGGCATCAATGAGACAAGTTCAGTTCCTTTTTTCGTGCTAAGCATGGCTGGACCAACCGAAAACCAACAACCGATATCGATCGCTTTTTTGAGTTCACCCTTTGTTCCGGTGAACCAGTGAAGGACCGGAATGCCGTCAATATCCTCAATCTCCTTCAATACAGCTGACGCACTTGCGCGACTATGAATTGTCATTACCCGCCCGCCGGCACGATTCACACCGTTAAGTATGTGGCGGAATACCTTAAGCTGTAAACTCCAATGTTCTCTAAATCCACTCGCTCCATCAAGACCTATCTCCCCCACATATCTCGCGTCCGGCAGCAATGCATCGAACAACTCTAGCTCTTGGAACCTTTGGTGTGCGACCTGTGGATGAAGTCCCAATGCTGTACGTATACGAGGGTTGCCGTGAGCAAGCTGGCAGGTGCCATGCCAAGCTTTAGGTGTAGTTGTTACTGATAGCACGTAGGTGCCTCGCCTCCTACATTCTTCGGCGACTCTGAAGGGCTCGGCATACAAATCAAGGTGGCAATGCATGTCGATGCTCACAGCGCGCCCTCGGCTTTAAGAAGAGCTTCAATTTCATCCAGACCATCTAAGAAGACTTTCTGGAAACGCTCGAACATTTCTGCAGATAGCGGCCCGCTATCGATAATCCAAGAACCCGGATTGCGAATTTCCTTTTGTGCCACGGCGATGCGTAAAGCGAGAAGATCATCTCTTCGATCAGTCTCTTTTAGTACATCAGATACGGAGTTGAAAGCGTAGTTCGTGCTCTCGTTGACCCCGCTATAATGAAGTGCAGCTCTGCGAACAAGACATGGCACACATATGCCACATTGCTGGTTTGATCGTTTCCAGTGGCTACACGACACGGTGCTGTCTACAATGCTGGTCAACAGCGGCCTATCCTCGCACTCATCGATCATCTGTCCTTTGGTCTTAAATTGATATGGATTGATGATTTCGCAAGAGATATCCGTCGCGGAAAAAATATCTTGGATGCTTGCAATAAAGTGAGGATGGGTAGTGCGTGTGCTCAACGTGCCAATTCGCCGGGGTGTAAGTGGTGGATTCAGTGAGATAAAGCCGTTCTCTGGTACAAAGAGATCAACCTTATTTTTCTGGGATACGACCTGCACAGCGCTGGCCCCGACAGCTGCGAACGCGAGAAAATTGAGGCTTCGCGTACGCATCGTGATGTCCATTTTCCCTGCATAAAGGTGAGGATCTGCATTGACTTCAAAGCGGGAGCGCCGCCCCTTTAGAGCTTCGGCGATCTGGTTCTGGTGCTTTTTATCACCTTTGTAAGCATGGCTTACCATTAGGGGAGCCCGTCCTTGAGCCAGCAGATCGATCACACCAATCGCCGAGTCGAGCCCACCTGAGAAAAGGCTTACGCAGTCAAGCTCTCTCAGCCGTACTAAGTGAAATCGATCTCTACGGCTATATGGAGCTGGAGGAGGGTGCCCGCCCGTCTGAAATTCAAAGTTCCACATGTCGCCACTCAAAAAATGGAGCGCTCTCTCCAGATCCTTCTTTATTGGTATCCACCGATTTGGATCATGGAGTGGCAGTTCGAGGGTGATTTGTCGAGACCAGCCATCTTCAGAAGCCGACCGCTGAACAAAGGCATCAGCGGCCGTCACTGCAAGAGCTATAGTTAGAAAGTCCATAACTTGTCCGGGGATTTGTACGCCCAGGCGTTGAACTTTATCGAGGATCGAATTCCCGATAACGGAGATATCACCGCGTCCCTTTCCGCTTAGCCCATATATCTGAACGGGCAGCCGGTTATCGCTAGCGGGAGGGAGCAGCTGATGATTATGGTGGAACACTAACCGCATCATTGGTAAGCCTCCCATTCGCTCCATGCATCGACGACCGCTTGGCGTTCAATCTGGGCCATCTGTTGACGGCTTAAATTTCTAACATTACTCGTCAGTTGTGGAGCAAGATGTTTGTCGACAACAACTTTGATCAGCTCACGCAACTCAGTTTCCGCGCGTACTGCTTGTAGAGGGCTGTCTGCTTTATTCCAGGCCTTGCCCGAGTCCGATACCATCTGAAGAAAGATACTTTCCGATAGATAACCAATCATCGTATCTACAATTACGTTGTCGGTGATGGACTGAGGATCAAATGTCTCTATTCCGTCCAGTGCTTCTGTTAGCGCACGGTTCATCGCTGCACGGATCTTATCTGAGTCGCCATCTTCAGTAGCTAGAGCCTGAGTAATAGCAGAGATTGCCAGCTCGCAAGGGAGACCGGTTAAGCTGCCTAGATCGATGGTCACTTCGCCTGGGCCAGCGGGGAGTCCTGCTAAGGCGCCGAAGAGTCCGGCCCCTGCTTGGGTGACACTTCCCATTCGCCTAGCAGCGTTGCTCCCGCCCCCACTGGCCTTGCGGGCGTAATGGCCAACGGCGGTTCGGAGGTGGCTCCGGTCACCTCCAGAAACGAATTGGCCTAACGATAGACGAAACCCCATAAATCTAGCCGGTTGGGGCGTTGTTTGTGGTTGCTGAGTTTGGTCGTCAGCCCAGGGTGGTACCAATGGTGAACCGCCGCCCGGACCGTTACTCGATTGTGAAGTCCCCATTAGGCCCCCTTAGACCATTTTTTATCCTTTAGTGCTGAGGCCATCCATGGCGGACGCCTATCGCCCAAGTGCAGTGACCGCAAATATCGATCCAATATCTTTCCTGCTTCTTCCGAATGGTCTGCCAGCAAGCAGGCTCCTGAAAACCCTTTCGGCTTCCGAGTCCAATCGGTGGCCTGTCTCAGTTGACTTATAATGCCCTCCATTACTGGTATTTGCTCTTCCAGGGGGAGGGAGCCCAAAAGCGTTTCCACTGTTGGAGATGCGGTGTGTTTCATGTCGACAAGCACGTCAAGGGTGTCGCGGCCAACAGAGGAGAGACCCACCACATAAGCACCAACCGGCATAGTTTCACGGGATAAATAAATGGCAGCTCTTAGGTCGACCTCGCTAAGGTTGGGTTTTAATTGAGCCCACTCACTGATGAAGGCCTTGGTGGTTGAGTTGTTCGTCCATGTTTTTGGCGCGCCGTCGGGTATTTGACCATCCCCCTCCTCCAGCTGCTTTATTAGGCTGGGTTTTCCCTGTTCGGCGTCTACGAGGCGATAGAAATCAGCCGTTGCCTCCACACCAACACATCGCTCAAAGATTACCAGCTTGGTGATGATTGCTTCATCCAAAGGCATTGACCGCCGCTTGGCAATTTTTGAGCGCATCTCAACGACGTTCAGCAGTCGTTTCACTATCCGGGGGTTCCCCTGAATGACTGATGAGTTGGCTAAAACTGGCGCAATACGGTCTGCTCGTGCAAAGGCAGTGGCCAAATCGTCATCATCATGTTCCCCAGTTAGCGTGAGGGCATCCTGGCGACTGATAGGTTCGTCTTTCCAGGATTGCTGAAGGGCGGTCTCCAGGCCATCTCTGAGTTTTTCGAGTTTATCTGTATGTACTCGGTGTCTTATGGCATATAGCATGAACAAATAAGAGCGAATCTCCCGTACTCCGGATTTGGGTACGCGGATGGGCACCTGGATTAGCTTGTCCAAGTAGTCTATCTGATGCCGGTCCGACGCTCCCTTAAAATGGTCTGCTACAGAGGAGCGAATCATCTCCTCGTCGGCGGCTATGATGAAGGCGGTGTTAGTCAAAAAAAGAAATAATCGGATGGCTTCAAGTGTGTGAATGGCATTGGTCGGTAGGCAGCGATCAAGGTTATCGATAACTACTACCAACGGCTTGCCGAGCTCTGAAAGAATATCTCCATACTCTTTGCGAAAGGCATCAATTTGCTGAGGTGGACTAGTTTTTTCCTCGGCTTTTAATAGACCAGTAGCTTGATCCTTTACTTCCTTGGCCGCTGCGCCTAAATCATTGTATTCTTCCTGATCCTGGATTCCATTAGACGCATTTCCGAGGGCGCCGACACTTCTGGCGAGAAGGCCTCCGGTGGGCACGCCTGCAAATAGAGCTGCACCCTCGACGAGTAGGCCCATCGCCCGGAAGCCATCGACCCGGGCAAGAAGCCTTTGAGTCTTTTCCCTTAGACTAGAGTTCCCGGTTGCAGCTTCAGTCAGAGAGGTAGCGATGACTTCAAGGAGGGCCGCTCGGGCGTCGTCATACCCCTGATAAAGCCAAGCATCGAATCTAATGACGATCCAATCCTTTTCATCTTGTTCAAGCTTCTGTTCAATCAACTTCAAAAGCGAGGACTTGCCAGCTCCCCAGTTACCGAAAACGCCGACCGAGACCGGCAGCATCCCGTCCGCTGTAAGAATGTCAACTGCTAGTTGGGAGACTTCCCCAAAGTTAAGATAGTCTTTTTCTGATTCTGTATCTGACCACATGCTGCTATTTTCTCACTAGAGGCTATGTTTGCGTTTATCGTATATTCAAAGACCATATAGTCATGGTGCCGGAACGGCTAAGTCAATTACTAGATATGCACTAAGCATCGCAAGGCTGCTCGGAGCTAGTACCCGCTAGCTCCGGCCTTTTGCAGCCACTCTACGGCCTTCATGTGATTGCGGCGCTTCTCTATGCTGTTAGCCGGGTGCGCACTGTTACGTCAGACCAAGAATGATTCTCGGTAAGTTCGAGGCGCTGAGAACCAAGTGACCCTGCAGGCACTGTGGGGCCGGATGCTGAAGGCGCTGCGAGGATTGAGGATGTCTATATCGAGCGTATCCTTGAGCCCTGAATGGCTTGTAGAAAAAGAAATACTACGTAGGGGGAATAATGCGGATAAGACATGTTTTAATAAGGAACTTTCGTGGCATCCGGGAATTGGAATGGGCTGTCCCAGACAGACGAATAATTTGCTTGATTGGCCGGGGTGATTCGACGAAGTCTACGACTCTTGAGGCGTTGCGCCGTGCTTTTTATCCGCAATGGAACCTCACATTTGACGATGCTGACTTCTATCTCTGCAATACCGAAAATCCGATCATGATAGAAATAGTGCTCGGTGACCTAGTGGACGCATTCCTTGATCTTGAGAAGTATGGTTATGCTTTGTCCGGCTGGAATGCCACGACAATGGCGAGGACTGAGGAACCCGGCGATGAGCTAGAAGACGTGCTGCGCATTCGTCTCACCGTCGCGGATGACTTGGAGCCATCTTGGTCGGTCGTGAAGAACGATGATGATGAGGAAATACCGTTCAAGGCGGCTGATCGGGCAAAAGTAGCGGTCAGCCTGGTTGGCTCCATTTCGGACCGACACCTTACATGGTCTCGTGGTTCGATCCTTAGCCGCCTCACTGAAACAGAAAGTATAACCTCATCGCTGGCAGGCGCGACACGCGCGGCTAAGGCGGCGCTAGAGGCGCGGCGGGCCGAGGATTTAACTGGGTTTGACGCCGTGGCGGGAACCGCCGAGGCGACCGCCCGTGCACTGGGCGTCAATGTGGCCGAATCCTACAAGGCACACCTTGACACCGATGCGATTAACGTAAGGAAGGGAGGGCTTGCGCTGCACGATGGAGATATGCCTCTGCGGCAGCTTGGACTCGGCTCCAAGCGTATGCTGACGACCGGCCTGCAAAAGCAGGCGTTGTGTTCGCCACACATTACTCTTTTTGACGAGGTCGAAGTTGGGCTTGAGCCTCACCGCATTGCTCGTTTATTGCAGCATTTGAAAGATGATGAAACGGGACAGTATTTCCTAACAAGCCATTCGCCGGTCGTGTTACGTGAACTGACCGTTGATGATCTTCACATCGTCCATTGCGACAGGGGCCTGATTAATGTGGTGGCCTCTAATAAGCCGGCGATCGCTGATTTCATTCAGGGTAAAATTCGCTCCAGTGCGGAAGCTTTCCTTGCACCCAAGATTGTCGTTTGTGAGGGTGCTACGGAGGTAGGATTTCTTCGTGGTTTGGACGAACACTGGACCTCAACTGAGGGCAAAGAGTCGTTGGCCTATCGTGGGGTGGCGATGTTTGACGCCAACGGAGCTAGCAATGTTAGAGAGATAGCCGAGAATATTAGATCGCTGGGCTACGATGTTGCGGTGTTGGCTGACTCCGATGCGCCTTCTCATTTTTCTGATGCTGATGCACAGGCGCTACGTGATATCGGTATTACAGTGGTTATGTGGGACGGTGTTTGCTCTATAGAAGAACGTCTCTTCGCCGATCTTCCATGGGCGGCTATCATGGCGTCTTTTAGTGCGGCGCGCGCAATTTGGAATGACGATTCGCGTTTGCTTGATCAGGTGCAGAGTCAGTATGGTGATGGGTTTGATCGCAATTTTTCGGCGTGGCGCGATGGGCAGAAACTACGAACCGCGCTTGGCAGAGCTGCGAAGATTAGCGATTGGTTCAAGCGGCAAAGCTGGGGCCGGGAGTGGGCGGTGGCTATTTCCGGCTATTTGGTTGAAGAAGCGATAGGTGAGACCGACGTGGTCCGGCAACTCACCAGTCTGCGGGGCTGGATAGACAATGCGTAAGCTGTCTTCTGTCCTCGCTGATTATCGGGGGGCCGGCTATGTCGTCGCCCCCGCCGGATATGGCAAGACACACCTGATTGCTGAATCCACGGCTCATAGCACTGGGCGGCAACTGATCTTGACCCACACCTATGCTGGCGTGAACGCCTTGCGTGGCAGGATGCGTACCCTGGGTGTCAATCACCAGCTTTATCGTATCGATACAATCGCTAGTTGGGCGCTGCGGCTTTCGCTTGCCTATTCGGGTATTTCTGGATGGGACGAGGAGCGCCCCGCCGATAGCGAAAGGTGGAATGCCCTTTACCAAGCTTTGTCTAGGCTGCTCGATCACACGTTTATCCGCAGGATTATATGTGCATCTTACGACGGGCTTTATGTCGATGAGTATCAAGACTGCTCTACGGCGCAGCACGGCCTCATTCTCAAACTGGCGCGTGACTTGCCTATTCGGGTATTTGGCGACCCCTTGCAGGGCATATTCGACTTTGAAGGTCAGAACTCCGTGGACTGGGCGCGTGACGTTGAAGGCAGCTTCGAGTGTCTTGGCGTGCTCAATGTGCCATACCGTTGGATGAATGCTGGCGCCGATGATCTTGGCAGATGGCTACATGATGTTCGTACCCGTCTTGAGCAAGATCAACCAGTGAATCTTAATGTAGGTCGGCCGGCTGAAGTTACGTTCACTCAGGCCGATGCCCACCCTCAGGCACTTATCCGGTCACAGGCTAATGTATGTCGTTATTTTGGGTGCGAGCGCGGCCATACGTTGATCGCCATTCATAAGGGCAGTCAGGACTATAAAGCTAAATGCCACACTCTATCGCGAAATTTAGGAGGTAAGTTTTCATCTATTGAGGAGGTTGAAGGGAAAGAGCTATTCTCTTTCATTCGAAAATTGGATCGGGCCCAGGCCGGCGGAGACCGTTTAAAAGAGGTTGTGACCTTCGCCAAGCGCTGCATGACCGCCGTTCAGCAAAACCTACCTGCTGGTACTGCTAGGGGCGAACATGTGAAAATTCAAGCCAAGACACGCAACCCGCAGGTGGCCCGAGAGGCTAATGCCTACCTGGCTACGTTGGATAGCTCTGCTATTAAAGACTTTCTTTGGGCTCTCCAGCAAACTGAAGGAGTCGGCATTGTTCGTGGAGACCTTTTCTACCGGGCTATTGGCGTGCTAGATAAGGCTATATTGCATCCTGAACTTTCGCTGACTGAAGCTGCAGACAAGTTTCACAATGAGTTCCGTCACAAGGGGCGGCCGATCAGGCACAGCCGATTGATCGGAACGACGCTGTTGGTCAAAGGATTGGAATTTGATCATGCAATTGTGCTCGACGCGACGTCCCTGTCAAAGAAAGAGCTATATGTTGCGCTCACTCGAGGGGCGCGATCGCTGACGATTATCTCTACCCGGTCGGTGCTGAACCCGGGGCGTTAATGAACCAACGAGCAATAAGGAGATGCATGATGGGCTTGGAGATAAATGAAGAGTCGTATTAGAGAGAGACTTTTCTTGTCTCGGTTATGTGTCGCACATGTGGGCGATGGTCCCCGCCGCTCAGCTGCACCGATGCGAGGCCGCTGCTCTAACTAGGGCCGCTATCGTAGCTGCCACCTTCTGATGCGCCAGCCGCCGTTCCTCAAAGTAATCATGTCGATCATAAATCCCCTCTACCCCCTTCAGCTTATGATTCAAGCACCGTTCCGCCACATGACTGGGCACGCCTTCCGCAGCCGCGAGGCTGCGGAAGGTGCGGCGCAGGTCATGAACGGTGAAGTGCTCGAGGTTGCCCATCTTGTTGGGTGGCTGCTGCTTGCGGCCGGTTTCCCGGCCGAACAGCTTAGAAATCGCGCGGTTCAGGGTGTCCGGGCCCATGTGCGGGCGCTTGCTGGCCCTTCGCGCGGGGAAGACATAGGCAGAGCCACAGGCGAAGCCTTTTAGCGTGGCGAGCCATTCCACCGCTTGGGTGGGCAGGGGGATGGAGATCGCTGTGCCGGTTTTGCTGCGATGAGCGGGCAGCTCCCAGACGGCGGCGTCCAGATCGAATTCCTCCCAGAGGGCTTCGCAGAGTTCGCTCTTTCGTACCCCGAGGACCAGAAAGAGGCAGCATGCCAGGTAGTTGTCTCGGCCGAAGCTGCTGATGTTCTGTCTGAAGACTTCAAAGGCGTGCCGGATTTCTTCTGGGGTGAGCGCTCGCTCTCGGCTGTGTTCCAGGCCGCCCGCGTCAGTAGCGGTGAAGGGAGCGGCTGGGTTGGTGTTGCAGAGGCCCAGCTTCATGCCGTGGCGAAACAACTGCTTGAGGTACATCAGGGTGTCGTTGGCGATGGTCGGCCTTCCGCTCTCTACGACGCGCTGGATGATCCGGCGAACGTCCTTGGGGGCCACATCGTTGATGGGGTAGTTGCCGATTACGGGGTCAATTTCCTTGGTGTAGATGCGCTTGGGGATCTGAGGGTGCTGGAGGCGTTTGGACAGGTCGCTCCGGTACCAGTCGTCGAAGAGCTGACGAATGGTTCGGATATCGGGGGCTTGGAGCTTCTGCTTCTCGACAAGGGGGTCCCTACCCTCACGCAGGTCTTTCTTCATGTTTTCGGCGCGGAGCCTGGCCTCGGCGAGTGAAAGTGCCGGGTAGGCACCGAGGGTGGCTTCCCGACGCTTCCCGGCGTGGCTGTAGCGCAGCATCCAATAGGGCGAGCCGGCGTTACGCACGCAGAAGTAGAGTCCGCCGCCGTCGGTGTGTTTCTTGGCGTCGCGTTTGGCGAGAGAGGCGACCTGGGTCGCGGTGAGCTTGGCCATGGGCGCTCCTTGTCCTGGGACTGTGGGCTCTGCCCACCATTTGGGTGATATTTAAGCAGGGGAAAGCGAAGGTGCCCACCATTTTGCCCACCTTTTTTGGTGGGCATTGGTGGATTTCTTCGGATTAACTCGGAACGAGAATCGTAGAAAAATGTAGTTAAAACAGGGATTTAAGAGCCTATATGGATTTCCTGAGACTTTATTCGATGTTCTGCACCTGTTCGCGCATCTGTTCGATCAGGACTTTCAGTTCCACCGCGGCGGCGGTGGTTTCCGCGTCCACGGATTTGGAGCCCAGGGTGTTGGCTTCCCGGTTCAGTTCCTGCATCAGGAAGTCCAGGCGGCGGCCCACCGGGCCGCCCTTGGTGACCACCCGGCGGACCTCGGCCACATGGGTCACCAGGCGGTCCAGCTCCTCGTCCACGTCCATTTTCTGGGCGGCCAGCACCAGTTCCTGTTCCAGGCGTTCCGGGTCCGGGCTTTCCACGGCGTCCTGCACCCGTTGCTTGAGGCGGTCGCGGAGGGCGTCGCGGATCGCCGGCAGGGCCTGGCGGACCCGGGCCACTTGCTGCTCCACCCGGTCGAGCCGGTCGAGGATCATCTTGCCCAGTTGTTCACCTTCCCGTTCGCGGGTTTCCAGCAGGGCGTCCAGGGCCTGGTCCAGCAGTTCCAGGGCGGCGGCTTCCAGGGCGTCGCTGTCGATCTGGCGGGCGCTGAGCACGCCGGGGAACTGCAGCACTTCCAGGGGGTTCACCTGGCCCGGGTGCATGATCAGGTCGCCCACCCGGCGGGCGGCGTCGGAGAGACGTTTGACCAGGGCTTCGTTGAGTTCCAGCTCGGCGTCGGTGGCGTCGGGCTGGTAGCGCAGGGTGATATCGACCTTGCCGCGTCCCAGGCGCTGGCGGCAGCGCTCGCGGGTGGCATTTTCCAGGCCGCGCAGGGCGTCGGGAAGCCGCGGCATGAGTTCCAGGTAGCGGTGGTTCACCGAGCGGAGTTCCCAGGCCAGTTCGGCGCCCTGGAGGTGGCGGTCGGCGCGGGCAAAGGCGGTCATGCTACGGATCATGGGGTTCCCCGTGGTCTGGTTGCGGATGGGTGGGTCGGGTGCAATGGAGGTCGGCTGAGCCCGACAGTGTACCGGTTCACACCGTCGCTGACATGGCCCGTCACGGTGGCCCGGCCGGCGCGCCGGCGGTGGCGCCTCGCACAGGGTGGCGGGGGTTCGCTACAATGGTGGTCTTTTCATCCATCAAGGAGTTTTCATGCGCCCTTCCGGCCGACAGCCCGACCAGATGCGCGAAGTGTCCTTCGTGCGCGATTTCACCATGCACGCCGAAGGTTCGGTGCTGGTGACCTTCGGTAACACCAAGGTGCTGTGCACCGCGTCCGTGGAGGACGGTGTGCCGCGCTTCCTGAAAGGCAAGGGCCAGGGCTGGATCACCGCCGAGTACGGCATGCTGCCACGGGCCACCCACACCCGCTCCGGCCGGGAGGCGGCGCGCGGCAAGCAGGGCGGGCGCACCCTGGAGATTCAGCGCCTGATCGGCCGTTCGCTGCGCGCGGCGGTGGATCTCAAGAAGCTGGGCGAGAACACCATTTTCCTGGATTGCGACGTGCTGCAGGCCGACGGCGGCACCCGCACGGCGGCCATTTCCGGGGCCTGCGTGGCGCTGGTGGATGCCTTCACCACGCTGCTGGAGCGCAAACGCATCAAGGAAGACCCGCTCAACGGCCTGATCGCCTCGGTGTCGGTGGGCCTGTACAAGGGCGAGCCGGTGCTGGATCTGGATTATGATGAAGATTCCAACGCCGACACGGACATGAACGTGGTAATGACCCAGCATGGCGGTTTCGTCGAGATTCAGGGCACCGCCGAGGGCGATGAGCCGTTCACACGGCAGCAATCCGATACCCTGCTGGGGCTGGCGGAGAAGGGCATCGGGGAGATCGTTCAGAAGCAACAGGCCGTGCTGGGCTGGTGAGTCGGGGGAGTAACCCATGAAGAACTACAAAAAGCACTTTCTGCGCTTCGCCGAGGAGCGTCAGGCGCTGAAGTTCGGTGAGTTCACGCTCAAATCCGGGCGCATCAGCCCCTATTTCTTCAATGCCGGCACCTTCTATACCGGTGAGGCGCTGGCCCGTCTGGGCCGTTATTACGCCGACGCCATCGTCGAGTCCGGCATCGAGTTCGACATGCTGTTCGGGCCCGCCTACAAGGGCATCCCGCTGGTGGCGGCGGTGTCCGTGGCGCTGGCGGAGCACCATGGCCGCGACCTGCCCTGGGCGTTCAACCGCAAGGAGGCCAAGGACCACGGGGAAGGCGGCTGGCTGGTGGGCGCGCCGCTGCGCGGCAAGGCCCTGGTGATCGACGATGTGATCACCGCCGGCACCGCCATCCGCGAGGTGGCGACCCTGTTCGACAAGACCGACGCCGACATCGCCGGGGTGTTCGTGGCGGTGGACCGCCAGGAACGCGGTCGTGGTGAGCTGTCCGCCATCCAGGAGGTGCAGGACACCCTGGGCGTGCCGGTGCGCAGCATCGTCAGCATGACCGACATCATCGGTTGGCTGGAGGAGCAGCCGGATCGTGAGGCGGACCGGGCGGCCATGCAGGCCTACCGGGACCAGTACGGAGTGGCCAGCGCGTGAAGCGGGCGGTGGCGCTGTTGCTGATGCCGTTGGTGCTGGCCTCGCTGGGGCTGTGGCCGGTATCGGCGATGGCCGCCCCTGCCAAAGGCGCGGACCAGGGGGCCGGTACGGTGATGTACCGCCACACCACCCCCGACGGCAATATTGCGATCAGTGCCACCCTCAGCCAGCAGGCGATTTTCGCCGGCTACCAGGTGCTCGACCACAACGGGCGGGTGCTCAAGGAGGTGGCGCCGGCGCCGCCGGAGGAGCAGGCGCGCCGGCGCCAGGAACTGGCCGCCCGCCAGCAGGCGGCCCGTCAGGCGGAGCAGGATGAATCGCTGCGGCGGCTGTACGCCGGTCCGGAGGACGCGGAGCGGGCCCGGGAGCGGCAGGTGGACGCGCTGGAGCTGAAAATCGGCTATGCGCGCAACACCCTGGTCCAGCTGGAAAACAAGCGCGACGAGGAAATCAGCAACGCGGCCCGGGCGGAACGGGCCGGCCGCGAAGTGCCGGACGGTACCCGTGAGGCCATTGATCGCTACCGGCGGCAGATGGCCGAAACCCGGCGGGAAATTACCGCCTACCAGGCCGATATCGAGGCGGTCCGGACGCAATACGAGCCGATCATCGAGCGGCTGCGCCAGTTGGAAGCCTCCCCCTGACACCCCCTTTTTTTGTAGGAGCGGCTTCAGCCGCGATAACGGCACTCGTGACTCACCTGAACGGTGGTGGCTATCGCGGCTGAAGCCGCTCCTACGGTTAGAGGGGTTAGTCGCGGAATACGGTGGGGGCCAGCAGCCCCCATTGCTCCGGCCAGTCCTGGCCCGGACGAATCCGAAAACCGGAACGCACGAACTGGGCGATGCGCCCTTCCACCACCGCCATCAGCAGGTTGGCGGTGACCGTGGGGGTGGCCCGGGTGCGTTTGTCTTCCTTGAACTCCGCGTCGCGTACCACCTGTTTGATCTGGCTTTCCACCCGGTCGTAGAACTGCTCGATGCGGCGGTGCAGGCGCTCGTTCTCGCCGGTCAGGGCATCGCCGGTGAGCAACCGGGTGATGCCCGGGTTGCGCTCGGTGAAGCCGAGAATCAGGGTCAGAATCTGCTCCACCTGCATCAGGGCGTGGCCCTCGCCGGTGATGCGGTTGATGCGCGAGAAGATCGCCTCTTCGATAAAGTCGATCAGGCCCTCGAACATCTTCGCCTTGCTGGGGAAGTGCCGGTACAGGGCGGCTTCCGAGACGCCCACCTCCCGCGCCAGGCCGGCGGTGGTGATGCGCCCGCCGGGCTCGGCCTCCAGCATATGCGCCAGGGCCTGCAGGATCTGCTCCTTTCTGGATGGTTTATTCTCTGTCATGTGCTGCTTCCCTTTGCCCCCTGGGTGGCATCGCGGCTGAAGCCGCTCCTACAAAATGGTTCGCGCCATCGTAGGAGCGGCTTTAGCCGCGATTCCGTCGTCCCAATTCAATGTTTGCTGATCAGCGTCCCCACGCCTTTGTCGGTCAGGATCTCCAGCAGCACCGCGTGGGCCACGCGGCCGTCGATGATGTGCGAGGTGTGTACACCGTTTTCCACCGCCTCCAGGGCGCAGCGGATCTTCGGCAGCATGCCACCGTGGATGGTGCCGTCCTTGATCAGCGTATTGACCCGTTCCGCGGTCAGACCAGTGAGTACGTTGCCTTCCTTGTCCTTGAGACCGGCCACATTGGTCAGCAGGATCAGCTTCTCGGCGCGCAGCACCTCGGCCACCTTGCCGGCCACCAGGTCCGCGTTGATGTTGTAGCTCACCCCCTGGTCGTCCACGCCGATGGGCGCGATCACCGGGATGAAGTCACTGCCGCCGAGCAGGTCCAGTACCCGGGTGTCGATGCTGCGCACCTCGCCCACATGGCCGATGTCGATGATCTCGGAGGCGTTCAGCTCCGGGTCGTCGGCGTCCAGGTTCTTGAGCACCATCTTGCTGGCGCGGATCAGGCGACCGTCCTTGCCGGTCAGGCCCACCGCCTGCCCGCCGTTGTGCTGGATCAGGTTGACGATGTCCTTGTTGACCAGGCCGCCCAGGACCATTTGCACCACGTCCATGGTTTCCTGGTCGGTGACGCGCATGCCCTGCACGAACTTGCTTTCCTTGCCGAGCCGGGTCAGCAGGTCGCCGATCTGCGGGCCGCCACCGTGCACGATCACCGGGTTGATGCCAACCTGCTTCATCATCACCACATCGCGGGCGAAGCTGTTCTTCAGCTCATCGTTTTCCATGGCATTGCCACCGTATTTGATTACCACGGTGGTGCCGGAGAAGCGCTGAATATAGGGCAGCGCTTCGATTAGAACGCGGGCGGTTTCCTGGGCGCTCTTGGTGTCCATTGTTCTCTCCAGCCATCTCGTCAAAAAGGCGGTTACGGGTCCGCGAAGGCGCGGGCGCCGTCACCGCTTTGCAGCGACAGAATCTCCAGCAGCCGGGCGGCGGCGTAGAGACCGTCATCAAACCCGAACCAGCGGTCGGCGAAGCATATATGCCCTTCGCCGTCGCCGGCCAGCGGCGCCCCGCTTTCCCTGAGCCGCGCCTTGAGGGCCGTGGCGCCGGCGGGGGCGATCACCGGGCGACCGCCCAGCTCGCGCACCGGTGTGGCCAGGGCACGGCTGCATTCTACGTCGAACAGCACGTCGCTGCCCGGATTACGGCCCAACAGATCACGGGCCAGCAGCATCAGCACCCGCTCCGCGGGCACGGTGGCGCCGTCGGCGGCCACCACCGTCAGGCGGGTGCCATCGGCGCTGAGCCCCAGGCCCACTTCGGCGCCGGCCTCGGGCACCGCCCGGGACAGCGGGGTCTGGCCGGCCGGGGTCACCGTGCAGCCGAGTTCCTCCAGCAGGGCGGCGGCGTTGCCGTCGGCGCTGTCCACCACCACCTTCATGGGGCGGGCCAGAACGATGTCATCGCCCAGGTCGCGCAGATAGCGGGGGCCGGGCTGGCGCGGCTCGCGCTGGCCCTGGCCCCGGTGGAGGCGCCCTTCCCGCAGCCGCTGCCCGAGGGCGGTGAGTCGTTCATCGGTGAGGGTGTCGCCGTCCAGGCGGACTTCCAGGGTCGGATGGCCGTCGGCGTCGCCGGCCAGATACAGGCCGGCGCGGGTCTCCAGCACTTCCGTGGCGTAGTAGAGCAGCGGGCGGCTGGCGACCCCCAAATCGAGCACCTGCCGGCCGCTGGCCAGCAGTCCCTCCGCCAGCGCTTCGTAGAGCGGCTCCGGGGCATGGGGCTCGCGGGCCAGGAACAGGTCGTGTTCGCCGCCATCGCCGGCCTCGCTGCCGATGGTCTGGCCCAGCTGTTGCAGCGATTCCCGGTCCAACCCGGGCCCGCCGAGCCGGTCGCCGAGGAACAGATGCGCCGGCAATTCCGGCCCGGAGGGTGGCGGTGGGGCGGCCACCGGCGTGGCGACTGGTGCGGAGGGTGCCGCTGGCGCCGGCGGCGGCTTGGGCGTGCCACGGGCCGGGGGCGCCTTGGCGGCGTTGGCGGCACGGCGGCGGTGCAGCACCGTCAGCACCAGCCCGGCGGCCAACAGCATCAGCGCCACCGTGCCGCCCACCGGCAACAGCAGCGTCTGCCACAGCGCCGCCGCCGGCGGCACCGTGACGGTCAGGGCCAGGGGCTTGCTGGCGGCCCGTGCCCGGGCCCCGTCATCGGCGGGTTGCCCGGGGCCGAGCTTGGCCACGGTAAGACCGTCCTGTTCCAGGGTCAGGGAGGCCCCGGTGGGCAGCCGGCGGTTGGCGCCGGCAAGCCAGGCGGTCAGAGAGTGCTCCAGAATCAGGGCGCCGCCGGGGGCGGCCCGGGCCAGCAACAGGGCCGGTTGGGCGCCGCCCCGGGAGGACAGGGCGGTACTGCCCGGCTCCGCCAGTTGGCGCAGCAAATCCTGCATCACATAGGACAGGTCCGGGTCCAGGGCGTTGGCGGTGGGCACCAGAATCAGCCGGCTGCCGCCCTCGCGCTGGTCTTGGTTCGGCAAATCTTCGCTGACCAGGGCGCCACCGGCCAGGGCATCGGCGGCGCGGGGACTGTCCGCCAGCCGCGCCAGGCGTTGCCGGTCACCGCTGACCAGGCCCCCCAGTGAGGCGGCCAGGTCCCGGGCCAGAGTGTGCGATTGGCTGACCGCCTGTTGCCGTGCCTGCAACTGGAAATAATGATCCAGACCGCCGGCCAGGGCGCCGATCACCAGCGCGGCTAACAGCAGTAGCGGCGCCGGCCCGCTGAACGGGTTCTTGTTTTGCGCCATGCATTCCCCCTTTTTTCTTTCGCGGCTGAAGCCGCTCCTACACCTCCGGTAGAAGCGGCTGAAGCCGATCCTACGCCTTCGGCAGGAGCGGCTTCAGCCGCGATGGGCGCCCCCGCGCCCCGTCAGTGCCGACCGCTGTGGCCGAAGCCGCCCTCGCCCCGTTCGCTGTCGGTAAAGTCGTCCACCTGGCGCAGGGCCACCTGCATCACCGGTACCACCACCAGCTGGGCGATGCGGTCGCCGGGTTCGATGGTGAACCGGCTCTGGCCCCGGTTCCAGCAGGAGACCATCAGCTGGCCCTGGTAGTCCGAATCGATCAGCCCCACCAGGTTACCCAGCACGATGCCGTGCTTATGGCCCAGCCCGGAACGGGGCAGGATCAGGCCGGCGTAGGCCGGGTCGGCGATATGGATCGCCAGGCCGGTGGGCAGCAGGGTGGTGTCGCCGGGGGCCAGGGTCAGCGGTGCCTCCACCATGGCCCGCAGATCAAGGCCGGCGGAGCCGGTGGTGGCGTATTCAGGCAGCGGAAATTCCTCGCCCAGGCGCGGGTCGAGAAGGCGATATTGCAGTTCCACGGTATCAGGGCACTCCGGTCCGGATGGCGGGGCCGGCGGCGCCGGCGTGACGCCGTTACTTTACCACCGGGTGCCCCGCTTTGCAGAGGTCGACAAAGGTCCTGGTGAGTGGCCCGTCACAGAGAGCCGCCGCCGCGGGTGGCCCAGCGGGTGGAGCGTCGCTCGATCAGATCGGCGATCAGGTACATCAGGATGCCCAGCACGCCCACCACCAACAGGGCCGCGAACACCAGCGGTACCCGGAACGAAGAACTGGCGGTCAGCAGCAGATAGCCGATGCCGCCGTCGCTGGCAACCATTTCCGCGATCACCGAGCCGACAAATGCCAGGGAAATGGCGACTTTCAGGGAAGCGAACAGATACGGCAGGGCACGGGGCAGACCCACCTTGCGCAGTATCACGCTGCGTTTGGCGCCCAGGGAGCGCAACACGTCGGCCAGCTCCGGCTCCAGGGTGGCGATGCCGGTGGCGACGTTGGCGAGAATCGGAAAGAAGGCGGTCAGGAAGGCGGTCAGAATGGCCGGCACCGAGCCGATGCCGAACCACATCACCAGCACCGGGACCATGGCCACTTTGGGGACCGAGTTGAAGCCGATCAAAAGAGGATTGGTGGCGCGATACATGGCCTGGCTGGAGCCCACCAGGGCACCCAACGCCACCCCCACCACCAGAGCGAGGAAGAAGCCCACCAAGGTGGTGTACAGCGTCTGCATGGAAGCGGACAGAATCACCGGCCAGAACTCGATGCCGGCGCGCACCGAATCAATGGGCGAGGGCAGAATCGATTGCGGAATATCGAACGCCAGGCAGGCCACTTCCCAGATCGCGAAGAAGCCGAAGGCCGTGACCCAGGGGCTCAGGGCCTGGCGCAGTTTGCGTCGGTTCATAATGGGTCCTCCTGGGCATGTCCCACGTGCTGGCGGAGCTGGTAGACGGCGTCGGCGAAGGCGGGTGAAAAGCGGGCGTCCCGATCGCGCCGCAGCTCCGGGGGAATGCGTTGCGAGTGGACAATGCGTCCCGGGCGGGCCGAGAGCACATGCACGCTCTCGGCCATGTACACCGATTCGGTGAGGTCGTGGGTGATCAGAACGGCGGTGAAGCGCTGTTCCTCCCACAGCGCTTTCATGGTGTCCCACAGGTCCTCACGGGTGAAGGCGTCGAGCGCCCCGAACGGCTCGTCGAGCAACAACAAATCGGGCTCATGGATCAGCGAGCGGCACAGCGAAACCCGCTGCTGCATTCCCCCGGACAGCTGCCAGGGGAACCGGTCGGCCACGTCCTTGAGCCCGACCTTTTCGAACAGCGCCATCGCGCGTTCCGCATGCCGGGCCCGTTCCTTGCGGAAGCTACGGCGGTGGGGTTCGACGATTTCCAGCGGCAGCAGCACATTGTCCAGCGAAGTGCGCCAGGGCAGCAGCGTCGGGTTCTGAAAGGCCATGCCGACGATCTTCAGTGGCTTGCTGACTTCCTTGCCGGCGACGATAACGCCGCCGCTATCGGGCTGGCGCAATCCGCTGATCAACTTCAGCGTGGTCGATTTGCCGCAACCGGATGGGCCCACCAGAGCAGTGAACTCGCCTTGCTGAACGGAAAGGTGGAAATCCTGGAGGGCCAGCAGGCCCTCGCCGAAATCACCGTAGGTCAGGCTGACATTGGTGAGTTCGACGAAAGGGCGCTGGCCCCCGGGCACCGGGTCCTCCCGGGGTGGCGGGGGCGTATTGATCATGGCTGGGTATCCCATGGGATTACTGGACCGTCCAGGTCAAGGTCTCGTGGTCAGGCAGATAGGCGTCGGTATAGACGTCATCGGGGTTCGGTACCGCGATACCCAGCGCCCGGGCGGCACCACCGGTGGTGTCGGCCAGACGTTTCTGGTCCACCTGGCTCATGCCATGTTCCACCACCCACGGGGTTGCCACGGACCAGTCCAGCGACAGCTGCAGGCGCTCCTGTTCCACCGCCTTGTCGGTGAGCGGGTCTTTTTTGGCGAGCACTTCGATGGTGCCTTCCGGGTCCCTGGCGCTTTCCATGAAGGCCTGCGCCACGCAGCCGATAAACCGTGTCAGCGCTTCCGGGTGTTCCTCGGCGAACGCCGGACGGGTGACCAGTGAACTGCCGTACAGGGGCACGCCATTTTCGGCGTAGCGCATCACCACCAGTTGGTCCTCCGGTACGCCAGCGGCCTTGGCGCCGATATAGCCGGTGAAGGCATGGCCGGCGATGGCGTCGGCCTGCTTGCGTGCCAGCGTGCTTTCACGAAGTTCCGGTGACACGCTTTTCCAGTCCACATCGTTCTCATCGAAGTCGTTGGCCTTGGCGAGCAGACCGAATAGACGCCGGGAAGCATCGCCGGGCGGTGCCGCGATGGACTTGCCCACCAGGTCCGAGGGCTGGGTCACGCCGGTATCCTTACGGGTAATGATCGACAGCGGCGAACCGTCGTAGATCACAAAGATGGCGATCAGGGCGTCATCCGGATTACGTGTGTTGAATTCCAGCATGGCGTTGATGTCGGCGAAGCCCACGTCGTAGGCGCCGGTGCTGACTTTGGTGATGGTGTCGCCGGAACCGAAGCCCCGGTCGGTGACCACGTCCAGGCCGGCCTTGTCGTAACAGCCGTTTTCATGGGGCAACAAAAAGGGCGCCTGGGGACCCTGGAAGGCCCAGTCGGCGGCGAAGCGGAGATCGGCGGCGGCGGTGGCCCCGGCCATGGTCAGGCCGGAGATCAGGGCGCCGGTGAATGCCAGCGTGTGAAAGACACGGGAAAACGGATTGTTGGAAGACATGCTGCGTATACCCTCTTATGGGAAAACAAAAGTGAAAAAGGTCGGGCGCCGCTTTCAGTTGCGGGTGACCCGGTACTTCTCATCGCGGTATTCCCCGGACAGCACCGGTGGGTACTTGGCTTCTCCGGGGGGCGCCACACTTTCGATCAAGGCGTCATAGTTGGGGTGGTGGAAAAACCCCATGGAAATTCGTTGCGACAGGGACGCCGCGCTGGCGGGCGGATTCACCACCCGATGCACGTTGGAGACCCAGCGATCATTGGTCCAGCGCATCAGAAGGTCGCCGATGTTGACCACGAAAGTGTCCGGCGCGGTTTCCACCGGAATCCATTCGCCATCACGTACCTGCACCTGCAGTCCACCGGGCTTGTTCTCTCCATTGAGGATGGTGAGCAAGCCATAGTCGGTGTGTTCGCCGGCACGTAATTGTCCGGGTTCCGGCGCGGTCTTCTGTTCCGGATAAAAGTTGATGCGCATGGCGGTGATGTGCCGGTCGATCTTGTCGGCGAAGAACTGTTCGTCCAGGCCCAGCGCCAGGGCGGTCAGTTCCATAAGCTGCTCCGCCAACTTCTCCAGGCGTTGGTAGTAGTCGTTGGCGGCGTCGGCAAAATCCGCTGGCCGGTCCGGCCAGCGGTTGGGAACAAAAAACCGTTGGCCTTGCTCGCTGGTGTAGTAAGGCTGGTCCGGCCAGCTCGGCCGGCCGAAGTGGTAGTACTCCTTCAGGTCCGGCGGCGTGTCGATGGTATTGCCGTGGGAAAGTGCCTCGAAGCCGATAGCGCGGTAGCCGCGTGGCACCGAGGGGTCTTCCGGTTGCGCCAGCAGCTTTTCCTGCAAGGGCAGATTGAAGAAGTGGCTGGCCCGGTCCCGCAATCGTTCGATTACTTCCACCGGGATGCCATGACCGCGAATGGTGAAAAAACCGACTTCGGTGCAGGCCGCATCGATCTCTCTGGCCACACGGACCCGCGCAGGGTGATCGCCATTGAGTGCGGGGGCCAGATCAATAACGGGAATAGTGGCGGTCATGGCAGGCTCCTGGGATCAGTGAAAGTAGGCGCCGCCGTCCACCACCAGCGTCTGGCCGGTGATGAAAGCGGCCTGGTCGCCGGCGAAGAAATCAATGGCGCCGGTGAGGTCGGCGGGCAGCATGTCGCGGGCCAACACCCGGTTGCGCAAGGACGGTTCCTTGACGCCGGCCACCAGGTCCGGATTGCCGTGCACGCCGTCGCTCAGGGTGAAACCCGGGGCCACGCTGTTGACGGTGATGGCGTGGCTGCCCAGTTCGGTGGCCAGCGCCCGGGTCAGTGAGATCACCGCGCCTTTGCTGGCCACGTAGTGGGCCATCCACGGGTTGCCCTTGAAGGCAACGCCGGAGGAAATATTGATAATGCGGGCGTGTTCGCTGCTCTTGAGCAACGGCAGTAACGCACGGCAGACCAGGAAAATGCCCATCACGTTGACGTCGAAAACGCGCCGCCATTGGTCCACGGAAAGCGTCTCGAAGGGGGCCGGCTTCAATGACGAATAGATGCCGGCGTTGTTGAGCAGAATGTCCAGCTTGCCGTGTTGGCCGATGACGGTGTCGGCCAGAGTGTTCGCCGCGTCTTCCGAGGACACGTCCACGGCGGTGCCGTGGGCGGACAGGTCCAGCTCGCGCAAATCGGCGGCGGCCTGTTCAGCGCCTTGGCGGTCGGCGATGATCACGGTGGCGCCACGCTGTGCCAAATGTCGGGCGGCGGCGAAGCCGATCCCCATGGCGCCACCGGTGACCAACGCCACGCGCCCGGTCAGAGGGCGTTCCAGGTTCATGCGCTACTCTCCGGAAAATCGAAAAGACTCAAGGGCGGTTGGTAGAAGCCCCGGCCGAGCAGACCGGAGGCCTCGTCGCGGCCGAGAATCGCCAGATTGATGATCGGCGGACGGCCGTCGGCGAGCAGGCGGACCGGGTCCAGCGTGCCACTATCCGGATCGAACAGATCACGCCTTTCGCCGGCGTACCCGGGCAGGCTGTCGGCCCATTCCTCAAGCAGGGCCGGCGAGGCGCTGAGCGCCTGACCGCCCAGACCGCAGACATCGATCACCGCGCTGTCGCCGATGGCGCCGAGGGCGTTGTCCTGGTCCGCGCCGGACAGCAGGGTGCCGCGCGGAGGTGCCGCCGGCGCGGTACGCCACTGGCTGGCGCCGCGCGGACGCACGCCGAAATCCACACCGTTACCGCCGGCGGCGCAAATGGGGGCATCCCGCAGCAGCCAGGCGCTGGCGGCCATCAACGGCGTCAGCGCGAAAGACACATTGCCGCTCAATTCGTTTTTAACCGGCTCGGCGAGGTCCTTCAGCCGGTCGAGCAGGGCCCGGGTCAGGGCACCGGTGCGGGAATGACAGTCGTCGCCTTCGGTAAGGGCGGAGGTCACCACGGAGTGGAAGCAAATCGGATGTTTGCGGATCGCCGCCGCCAGATGGTCAGTGGCCAGCTGCGCCAGTTGTTGGAAGCGGAGCGGCCCGTCAACGGTCAGCGAACCGAAACGCACCGCCGGCGGCGGGCCTTCCACCAACGGAGCGTAGCGAGCGGTATCACCATCGCCGGCCACGACCAGCGGCATGCTGGCGCTGACCACCTGGGCCAGCGGCGTCACCACGCCGTAATCCTGGGCCGGGGCCAGGGTCAGGTGACCCTGCTTAAGCATATCCAGGGCTTCCGCCGCACGGCTGGCCAGCCCTTCGGACAGAGCCGCCACCACCGCGGCGTTGCGGATGGCGTTGGGGGCGGCGCCACGCAGAGGCGGGCCGGCATGCAGCAGAGTGTGATCCGGCAGGTCCGGCAGCGCCTGGCGACGGGGTATCAGGTCGTGCCACAGAGCACCGGCGAATGGCGCCGCGAACGGGTGGCCCGGGTGTTGCCTGGTTTGACTCATACGGCGGCCCCCGCCAGATCCGGCAGAATCGGCGCATCGGCGTCGTAACGCACGCCATTGAGCAAACAGAACACCGGGTTCAAAAGGCGTTGTGCGTCCACCGCCGTGTTCTCGTTGTCGCGCAGCACGAAACGGCCGCGCTGGTCGTCCAGAACGGTGATGTCCGCCGGATTCCCCGGCGCCAGGGAGCCCAGTTCTTGCGGCAGTCCGAAATTGGCCACCACATTGGTGGTGACCATCTTCACCACCTCCACCAACGGCAGTCCCAGAGCCAGCATGGAGGTCATCGCCGATGCCAGTGAAAAACGCTGCTTGCCGAAGAACATATGTTCCTGGTCGGTGTGTTCTTTCGGGGTGCCGGCGGGGCGCGGAACATGGGTGTTGTAGCCGTGCATATCCGCACCCAGGGTCTGCGGCACGATGCCGGCGTCCAGGGCGATGCGCGCCATCTTGAAGCTGAAATGCGAGCCGTGGCCCACGTCCACCTTCAGGCCCCGGTCCAGCGCCTCGCGCACCATCGGGTGCACCTTGCCTTGCTGGTTGACGAAGCCGCCCGGGTGGCGGGTGAAAGGATGGGCCAGGATGTCGCCGGGCTTCAGCAGAGGCACCACGTCATCAAGCACCGAGTCCGGATCAATCGGGTGCTTGTCGGTGGGCAGCGGCCATAGCTGGCCGAAATGAATGTACAGCGGCAAGCCCGCGCGTTTGCCGATCTCCGCGCATTGGCGCATGACATCCAGCCCCCAGCGCGACATGCCGCCGATCTCCGCATGGGCCTTGAAGCCCTTCACCAGATCCGCGTTGGCCAGTGCCGAGGTCACCGTGGCTTCAACGTCCACGCAATCCGGTTTGTACAGAGAGGGGTAGTAATGACCTTCCAGGCCGCCCACCAGATAGGTGGAAAGAAACGCGAAGGTCCGGGAACGGTGCCCATTGGCGATGTATTCCCTGAACGCGGGCAGCGTCATGCAGGAGGGGCCGCCCTGATCGATCAGCGTGGTGACGCCGGAGCGAACCCCGCACAGGTCCGGGTCCAGACCGAAACGCCCGGTCACGTATTGAAAGACATGGGCATGGGTGTCGATCATGCCGGGAATAACCAGCTTGCCGCTGGCATCGATGGTTTCCGTGGCCGACGCCGATGCCGCGCCGCCGGGTTTCACCACCGCCTCAATGCGACCGCCGGTTACCAGCACGTCGTGGGGGCCATCAATATTCTGGGCGGGATCGATCACATGCCCACCCCTTATTAGCAGATCCGTCATGATCCGGGCTGTCCTCTAGGTCCTTTTGTTCGGGGAAAGCTGCAACGGATATGCCAACGGTGGGGAAAATTTGAGCGCGCTTTTTTTAACCTTTTGAAAGAGAAAGGGTTTTTCCGATCAAGACTTGAGATTGATAGGTGGTATGCCTCTTATATGATGGGACGGGTAGGTGCCGCCTGCCGCATTAAGAGGCATACCACCTAAATGCGTGCACTGGCACGGCGCTTGTTGCGCCCCCCCATCGAGCTGGGGTGCAATAGAGCGGATGCCGCTAATCTCTTGAAGGAATGAATATCAATGGACGCTTCTTCTCAACCTGCCTCGGCGACCTCCCGGTCTTCACTCCTGGATCGGCCCGGGTTCTTGATCCGTCGGTTGCATCAGATTCACTGTTCACTGTTTCTCGAAGAAACCCGCCGCTTCAATATCACACCGGTGCAGTACAGCTTGCTGACCGCATTGGCGGAGCGGGGAGAACTGGATCAGGTGGGGCTGGCCACGGAAATCGGGTTGGAGCGCACCAGCGTGGCGGAAGTGATACAGCGCCTGGAGGCGCGCGGGTTGGTGTCGAGGCGACGCAGCGAAAGCGACCGGAGAGTGAAGCGGGTACGTTTGGAGCGTAAGGGCCGTGCGTTGGTCAAGCGTGTGGATGAGGCCGCGCAACGGGCCCATGACCGCACCATCGAGGCACTGCCCGAGCCGGAAAGGGCGGCCTTGTTGTCGCAATTGGTGCGCCTGGTGGAGGCCAACAACGACAAAGGTCAGGCGCCCTTCCGAATGCCCTAGCCCTGGCGGATGGCAATCAGCTCGATCAGCTGCTTGGCGATCTGCGTCTTGGACGCCAGCGGCAGCACCTTGTGCCCATTGGGCCAGATCACGGTGAGTGCGTTGTTGTCGCTGTTGAAGCCCACATCGGTGCCGGACACGTCGTTGGTGGCGATCATGTCCAGGTTCTTGTTTTTCAGCTTGCCCTGGGCGTACTCGATCACGTCCTGGGTCTCGGCGGCGAAGCCCACCGTGAAGGGCCGGTTGGCGTGGTCCGCCACGGCGGCGATGATGTCCGGGTTCTTCACCAGGGTAAGGTGAATTTCCTCGGTGGATTTCTTGATCTTGTGGTCGGCGGTGACGGTGGGCCGGTAGTCGGCCACGGCGGCGGTGGCGATAAAGATGTCGCAGCCCTTTTCCACCGCGTCCAGGCTGGCCTGGTACATGTCCTCGGCGCGCACCACGTTGATCCGCTCCACCCGGTTGGGGGTGTCCAGCACCACCGGCCCGGCGATCAGGGTCACCCGGGCGCCGGCTTCGGCGGCGGCGGCGGCCAGGGCGAACCCCATTTTGCCGGAGCTTTTGTTGGTCAGGTAACGCACCGGGTCGATGGGTTCGCGGGTGGGGCCGGCGGTGATCACCACATGTCGGCCAGTGAGCAGATCGTAGTCGAACACGTCCGCCGCCTGGTGGATGATCTCATCCGGTTCCTGCATGCGGCCCGGGCCCACCTCGCCGCAGGCCTGGCCACCGCTGCCGGGGCCGAAGATGTGCACGCCCTTTTCCTGCAGGATCAGTTGGTTTTTCTGGGTGGCCGGGTCGGCCCACATTTGTTGGTTCATGGCCGGGGCCACCGCCACCGGGGCGCCGGTGGCCAGGCACAGGGTGCTGAGCAGGTCGTTGCCATGGCCGTAGGCGAGCCGCGCCAGAAAGTTGGCGGACGCCGGGGCGATCAGTACCAGGTCGGCCCAGCGCGCCAGTTCGATATGGCCCATGGCGGCTTCGGCGCGGGGGTCCAGCAGGTCGGTATGAACCGGGTGGCCTGACAGGGCCTGCATGGTGAGCGGGGTGATGAACTCGCAGGCGCCCTGGGTCATGACCACCCGTACTTCGGCGCCGGCGTCTTGCAGGCGGCGCACCAGGTCGGCGCTCTTGTAGGCGGCGATGCCGCCGGTCACGCCGAGGAGGATTCGCTTGTTGACCAATCGCTGCATGCTGTTATTCCGTACAGTATTTTGAGATTTGGCTTACACGATGGGTAGCCGATGTCGTCTGCCGTGGTGGAGGCGGCTTTGATTTAATGGGGGTCGCGGCTTTCAGGGACAGGGGCCTAGGGTAGCACCAAGGTATGGCCAAGCGTAGCGATGCCGGGGTGTAACGGAACGAAAACAGGGAGGTGTGTATGGCGATCTGCGATTGGCCCGAGGACGAGCGGCCCCGGGAGAAACTGTTGAACAAGGGGGCGGCCACGCTGAGCGATGCGGAGCTGCTGGCGATCTTTCTGCGCAGCGGCTCCCGGGGCCGCTCCGCGGTGGACGTGGGCCGCGACCTGCTGACCCGCGCCGGCAGCCTGCGTGAGTTGCTGGATCTGCCGCCGGCGCGGCTGGCGCGGCTGCCGGCCATGGCATCGGTGAACCGGCGGGCACTGCTGCTGGGCGCCCTGGAGCTGGGCAAAAGGTACCTGGCCACGGAACTGAAGCGCGGTTTCAGCCTGGATAACCCGGAGCCGGCGGCCCGGTTGCTCACCGCGGAACTGCGCGGAGAGCCCCGGGAGGTGTTCGCGGTGTTGTTTCTGGACAACAAGCACCGGGTGATCGGCTTCGAGAAGATGTTCTACGGCACCGTGGACGGGGCCGCCGTTTACCCCCGGGAGGTGGTGCGCCGGGCGCTGGAGTACAATGCGGCCAGCGTGATCGTGGGCCACAACCATCCGTCCGGCGTGGCCGAGCCGAGCCAGGCGGACCGGGACGTCACCGATCGGCTGCGCCGCGCCCTGGAGCTGGTGGACGTGCGGGTGCTGGACCATCTGGTGATCGGTGACGGTCATTGGGAGTCGTTCAGCCGCCGAGGTTGGGTATGACGGCGCCTCCACGCTTGAACATTGCCGCGGGGGATGGTATAAAACGCGCCCTTTACGGGGCTGCCCCGCCCCACAAGTTTGCATCACGGGAGCAAGATCATGTCCAAGGTTTGCCAGGTGACCGGCAAGCGGCCGGTGACGGGCCACAATGTGTCCCACTCCAACATCAAGACCAAGCGCCGCTTTGAGCCGAATCTCCACTACCACCGTTTCTGGGTGGAAAGTGAAAAGCGCTTCGTGCGCCTGCGGGTGTCCTCCAAGGGCATGCGCATCATCGACAAGAAGGGTATCGACACCGTTCTGGCCGATATCCGCGCCCGTGGCGCACTGTAAGGAGAGCTGACAGATGGCCGGTCCGATTCGAGAAAAGATCCGTCTGGTGTCCTCCGAGGGCACTGGTCACTTCTACACCACCACCAAGAACAAGCGTTTGCATCCCGAGAAGATGGAAACCAAAAAGTTCGATCCGGTGGTACGTAAGCACGTGATCTACAAGGAAGCGAAGATCAAGTAACGCTTCCTGCTTCCCGCTGCCAGCCTGGCAAGGGGCATCAGAAAACCCGGCACGGATATCCGCGCCGGGTTTTTTCGTGTTTGATCGCGCCGGCCCGCCGGCTTCCCTCCCCGCTGTTTCAACGAATCCCGCCTGGCCAGCCATGGCCGCCATCCGCCTTCCACAAGTGTGTTGAACCGGCCTTGATTCCGCCTGCCGGAAGAAACAAATATTTTCATAACGATACAAAGATACCCTTTTCGTTTTTACCAAGTTTGCCCATATTGAGAGTGCCCCAGGTTCCTTGGCGTAAGGAAATGGCGCCTCTTGTCCGGCCATTTCGGACGGGGGATCAACCGGTTATCGCTCTGGAGGTACCGGTTATCGTGTGTATATAACAGGTAACTCGTTGATTTGTTGGGGGAGTGAAATATCTATGCAATTCCAGACTGTTGTGATCAGGGTCACAAAGTGCCTAGTATCCCAGAGGGAAGCGTCATTGATCGCACAAGAAAGTGCCAAGGAGAGCTCACTATGAAACCGATCACTCAACTTCACTTCGGTCTCCAGAAACTGGCGGTACGGCTGTTCGGCGGTGCCTCCACCCGCGCGGACAAGCAACGTGGGGCCAGCGCATTGGAGTACATCGTTCTGGCGGCGGCGATTATCGTGATCGTTGGGGTGTTGGCTGGAACAGACGTAGGCGCGCAGTTTAAGCAAGCGTTCACAAGCCTGTTTACTGATGCGACCAGCCCGGCACCCCCGGCCAACTAAAGAGCTGCTCAAAGTGGGCGTGAAAAACCACCAAGGGGCGGTGGCATTGGAATTCCTGATGCTGTTCCCCTTCGTGGTGGCCATGCTCTATGGTGCCGCCGTCTACGGCATCGTGTTCTTCAGCCAGTACCGGCTGCAGAACGTGGTGGACCGGGCGGTGGCCACGGCCCTGTACGTGGACCGTTCGGCCTATAACGCCGATGAATTGGAAACCGAGGTTGAAGGCCGTGCCCGGAATGCGCTGGTGGCCCTGCTGCAACAGCAGCCGGAACCGCTGGCGAGCATGGATCTGGACGGTGCTTCCTGTGGGGTGAAAGAGGTTGGTGGCGTAACCATGTTGCGCTGCGGGCTGACGTATAACTATGAGGAGAACCCCATCGTGCCGGTGATGAGTTTCGGCATGCTGGGCACTTTTCCCCCGGTGCCGTCCACTCTGAACGCGGAGGCGCGCGCGGCCTTCTGACCTCCCCGATACGCTGTCGATGGACAGGGAAGTTTTCGGAGGGGACATGGGATCGAAACTGCTGTACACCCTGCCGGCCCTGGGGCTGGCGTTTCTGGCCCTGGTGCTGGCTCTGATTGGTCTGAGCCAGGGGCCGGAGTCGTCGGCGCCGCAGGTGACCGGCCGCAAAGCGGACACCACCGAGCAGGCCCCGGTCCATCGCTACTGGGTGGTCCGCGAATCGGTTCCCGTGGGGGCAACGCTCACCGAGGATAAGCTCGGCGTGGTGTCCTCGCCCACTCCGATTCCGGAGGCGCTGGCCGCTGATCAGCCGGTGGCCGGCAAGGAAGTGAAACGGCTCGCCCGCGCCGGTGAACTGTTGAGCGCCCATCATCTGGAAGCCGGTGGCAACCTGCCCGCCAGTCTGCCCGAGGGGCACCGTGCCATCGCCATCGCCGTGGACAACGTGGTCGGCGCCGGCGGTTTGCTCCAGCCCGGTGACCGGGTGGACGTGGTCACCGCGTTCCGCCGTTCCGACAAGGACAATCCGGTGGCGCTGGTGATGCTGCGCGGCATCACGGTGCTGGCGGTGAAAGGGGCGCTTTCCGCTGCCGAGCAGAGCGACGACAACCGCCGTAATGACACCGTGGTGCTGTCGGTGCCCGAGGAAAAAGTGTCCGCGCTGATGCTGGCCTCCTCCCAGGGGCAGGTTCGTCTGGCGGTGGTGGCCGACCAGGAACCCGCCGCCGATCAACAGCCCGAGGATCAACAACTCGCGGATCGGCAATCCACGGATCAAGAATCCACGGAACAACAGCGCACGGCCGATACGGCGACGCCGCCGTCCCAGGTCGGACCTGCGCCCCGGGTGGTGGCCAGCGACGAGTCCGGCCCGGACCAACCCTTCTACTTCGATGATTTCTTCCCCGAACCGTCCAAGGCGGCCGCGCCGGCGAAGCCCCGTGCCTCGCCGGGCCGGCGGGTGCAGGTGCTCGAGGGTCCGGAAATGAGGAGCACCTATGTTCGCTAGCCGCGTAGTTATCGCCGCTCTGGCGCTGCTCTGCAGCCTGGTGGCTCACGCCGAACCGATGGCGGGCTCTACCCGTCTGGCCCCCGGCGACCAGAAGGTACTCACCTTTCCCGCCCCGGTGACCAAAATCGCCACCTCCAACCCGGAGGTGGCGCGTTTGACGGTCAGCGGTAATCAGGAGGTGGTGCTCACCGCCATGGCGGAAGGCACCTCGGAACTGACCATCTGGCTGCGAAACCGGGAAGTCCCCCTGCGCAGCAGCGTGGCGGTGGCCACCACCCTGGGCGGCAGTCTGCCGTTCGGCACCCAGGTACAGACCGATATCCGCGTGCTGGAAGTTAGCCGCTCCGAACTGAACAGCCTGGGGGTGTACTACGCCAACCTGTTCAACGGCGGTGAATCCGCCGTGGGCATCGCGCCTCCGGGCAGCGGTTTTCGGGGGTTCCCCGGGGCCGGTGGCGCCCAGGCGCCGATTGGCGGCGACGGTTTCAACCTGTTTGGCATCGGCAGCAATTCCCTGACCATCATTAATGCCCTGGAGAGCGGTGGCTTCGCCTACACCCTGGCGGAGCCCTCGCTGACCAGCCTGAGTGGCCAGAGCGCATCTTTTCTGTCCGGTGGTGAGTTTCCGGTGCCCACCCGCAATGACAACAACGGCGTGCAGGTGGAGTTCAAGGAATTCGGGGTGGGCCTGAGTCTCACCCCAACCGTGATCAGCGGTGATCAGATCATCCTCAAGGTGGCGCCGGAGGTCAGCGAGCTGGACTTCTCCGCCGGCGTGGAAACCGGCGGCGTGGCGGTGCCCGGGCTGCGCGTGCGCCGGGCGGAGACCACCGTGTCCCTGGCCCCGGGAGAGACCTTCATTATCAGCGGGCTGGTCAGCCGCAGCACCATCAACAGCAGCGACCGGGTACCAGGCCTGGGTAACCTGCCGGTGTTGGGTGCCTTTTTCCGGTCCAGCCGCATTTCCCGGGACGATAAGGAATTGGTAATGGTGGTTACCCCGCATCTGGTGACGCCCCGCAAGGCGGGTCGGCCGCCGGTCACCCTGCCCGGTGGCGCCTACCATGAGAGCAGCACCGGCTGGTTGGACATGGCCACGGAGCCGCGGCGCGGTTCGCAACCCATTCGCCACGGAGTGAGCTGGTAGTCATGAGCGATAACGATATTGTTCTCTCCGTGGTCGATGACCCGGGCATCAAGAGCTGGCTGGAGCGGGCGGTGGACGATCCCTTCCGGGTGGAGTTCGTGAACCGCTCGGACGTGACCCGGGTGCTGCGCCTGCTGGAAGCCACCACCGCCCATCTGGTGCTGGTGGAAGTCAATGAAAGCGAGCTGGACCAGTCCCTGGCGATCATTACCGCGCTGACCAGCGCCCGGCCCTGGGTCACGGTGATCGCGGTGTGCGGTTACACCAACCAGGAACTGCTGCTGCAAAGCATGCGTGCCGGGGCCCGGGACTGCTTCCTGGCCGGCAACGATGCCGCCGAGGTCCGCGACCGGCTGCGCCGGCATCAACTGGTGCGTACCGGCCATTACGGCGACGAATCGCGCTCTTCGGTGAACAACCTGACCCTGGTGGCCGGAGCCGACGCCAACGTGGACACCCGCTTTCTGGCTCAGAACGTGGCCGTGGGTATCAACCGGCGCCATCCCCAGTGGCGTTGCCTGGCCATCGATACCCAGCCCCGCGAGCGCGGGGTGTTTTATCTGGAGGCCGGCAACGACTTTACCCTGGAAAACCTGCTCACCAGCCCGGAAACCCTGGACGAGACCCTGATTGAAACCGCCCTGGAAGAGTACCGGCCGGGGCTGCGGCTGCTGTCCGGCGGCGATGCCACGGAAAAATCCGCCGGCGATGGCAGCGCGGATTTGTTCATCGCTCTTAACCGGCTGATGCAGATGTTCGACCATATCGTGGTGAACGTGGGGGTGTTGCAAAGCCGCTACTGGGTGCGCGCCCTGGGGGTGCACACCCGGCATCTGCTGGTCGGCATGCAGCCGCGGGTGGATCATGTGCACGCCGCCCGCGCGCTGGTCCAGGACTGGGGTTCCCACCTCGGCAAGGGCGGCCAGATTGGCTTGGTGGTGGACGGCTACGACAGCGCCGTGCCTCCCGGCAAGGAAGAAATCAGTGAGACCGTGCGGGCGCCGGTATTCTCGACACTGCCGATGGACTGGCGCCACCGGCTGATGTCGATCAATACCGGGCGGCCGATTCAGGAACAGGCGCCCCGATGTGCCTATAGCCGACATCTGGGCGGTTTGCTGAACATCATGGACGGTGACGCGGACACTTCTCGAGGCCAGGGCCTGCTGACTCGCGTTCTGGGGAGATAAGCCGTGCCGGGCCGTATCGACCAGGAATACCAGCAGCTCAAGGAGCGCGCCCACCGCTGGGTGGTGGAGCGCCTCGACGAGGAAGGTATCGAAGTGGGCCGCTCGGAACGGAGCGTGCTGGCCGAGTTCGTCAATCACCAGGTGGGGCAGTACATCACCCAGAACCGGGTGCCTCTGTCCACCCAGGATCTCAAACAGCTATCGCGGGATACGCTGTACGAAGTGGTGGGCTTCGGCCCCCTGGAACCGTTGCTTATGGACGAGCGCGTCAACGACATTCTGGTCAACGGCCCCGAGCATGTGTTCGTGGAAGTGGCCGGTATTCTGCAGCGAGCCCACACCCGTTTTATCAACGACGATCATGTGGTGCGCGTGATCCGGCGCATGCTGGCGCCACTGGGCCGGCGTCTGGATGAAGCCAGCCCGATGGTGGACGCGCGCCTGCCGGATGGTTCCCGGGTCAACGCCATCATTCCGCCGCTGGCCCTGGACGGCCCCTCGATCAGCATTCGTAAGTTCACCGGCAACCACCTGACCGCCCGTCAGATGATCGAGAGCGGGTCCATGACCCAGGCCTGTCTGGACGTGCTGATCCGGGCGGTGGAGTCGCGCCGTAACATTATCATCAGCGGTGGTACCGGCACCGGCAAGACCACCATGCTGAACCTGATCAGTCAGTACATTCCGCGCACCGAACGGATTCTGACCATCGAGGATTCCGCGGAACTGGTATTGCACCACCCCCATGTGGTGCGGCTTGAAACCCGCCCCGCCAATACCGAGGGGCAAGGGCGTATCTCCGCCCGGGAGTTGGTGGTCAACGCCCTGCGGATGCGCCCCGACCGCATCATTCTCGGCGAGGTACGGTCATCGGAAGTCATCGAATTGCTGCAGGCCATGAACACCGGTCATGAGGGTTCGATGAGTACCATCCATGCCAACAATACCCGCGATGCGCTGGTGCGCATCGAGACGCTGCTGGCGGTGAGCGGTTACGACGCCAGCGAGAAGGCCATTGGCCGGCTTATCGGTTCGGCGCTGGACATCATTATCCAACTGGTGCGGCGGCCGGATGGCAAAAGAGCGGTGAGTGAAGTGGTTTCCCTGAGCCCCACGGATACCGACCCCTATCACATGGATTACCTGTACCGGAGCCAGCAGGATGAGTAGCGTCGCGTTGCTCGCCGCCGCCCGCACGCTGGCGATCCTGGCGCTGCTGCTGTTGGGCGCCCAATGGCTGTGGATACGCTTCCGCGAGCGCCGCTTTCTCAACGAGCGCGTGCGGCAGCGTCTGACCGTGGCGGCCAGCGCCACCACCGAGGGCGCCGCCCGCGTCCGCTTGACGCCGTTGGAGAGCACCCTGTTGCGGGCGGATATTCAACTATCCCGTTCGCAGCTGATGCTGATCGGCGCCCTGCTGGTGATTTTTCTGGTGGCGGTGCTGGTGATCAAGGGGCTGCTGGTATCACTGATCAGCGGCGTGATGATCGCCATCCTGCTGTGGATGTACTGGCGCATTCGCTTTCAGCAGCAACGCCGTCGTATCTACGAGGAACTGCCGGGCATCATCGATTCCGTACTGCGCTATATGAGCGCCGGCCGCTCCCTGGAAAGCGCCCTGGTGGAAGCGTTCCGGGAAAGCTCGGCGGTGTTCGACGCGTTGCAGTTCCGCCTGCGCAGTGCGGTGGAGTCGGGCCGTGACTACACCGGCCTGTTCGAGGATTACGCCACTTTGTACCGGGTGCCCTCCTTGGTGCTGATCTCCATTGCGCTGCGTACTTCGGCGCGGTTTGGGTCCTCCATTCAGCCGGTGTTCCGGCAGGTTTCCGAATCGTTGCGCTCCCAGCAGGAGCTGCGGCGGGAGTTTATGGCCGCCACGGCGGAAATCCGCTTCACCGCCCTGGCCTTCGCTCTGCTGCCCCTGGGCCTGGCCGCGTACATGATTCTCATGAACGAAAACTACTCCGACGTGCTGCTGAGCAGCGATACCGGACACTGGATGCTGGGCATCGCCGGCGGACTGCAGGCGCTGGGCATGATTCTGATCTGGCGGATGATCCAGGGGGTGGGACGTGACTGACGGCCTGTTTTTATTGGCATTGCTGTTCGCCCTGCTGGCCGGCTGGGTCGGGCTGTTCATGACCCCGCGCTGGATCCGGCGTACCCGGGTGCTGCGACGCCTGAATCCTGAAGGCGGAGACGATGAAGACGACGCCCAGTTCTGGCTAAACAGTCTCGCCAAACGCCTGACGGAATCCTCACTGGCCAGGGAAGACTATCGGGAAATTGGCGAGGCCTACCAGGTAACCGGCCTTTCGCCGGAGCGCGCCCAGCTGCTCTACCTGCTGTTCTGCTGGCTGATCCCGGCGGTGGTGGTGGCGGCGGGTTTCACTCTGTTCGGCATGTTGCCGGGCATGATGATCGCCGCCGCCGCTTTCCTGCTGCCGCGCCGTACGATCCGCTCGCTCGGCCACAAGGCCGAGCAGCAGCAAAATCTGGAAGCCATCGAACTGTGCCATATGACGCGCATGCTGATGGAAGCGGGCCTGTCCCTGGAACGGGTGCTGCGGCTGATCGCGGTGCAGGGCCGGCCCATGTTGCCGGCTCTGTCGATAAGACTGGACCGCTTCAACCGCCTGATGGAATCTGGGGCCGAGCGTACCCAGGCGCTGGATGAGCTGGGTGAGAACCGAAATATTCCGGTGCTGCGCAGCTACGTGATTCTGATGAAGCAGAGCAGCCAGATCGGTGCGGCGGTGTCGAACAGTCTCGACCATATCATCGAAGAGGCGCAGAACGTGGAGCGCAACCGTATCAGCGAACAGACCAACAAAATCGGCGCGAAGATGACCGTTATCATGATGGCCTTCATGCTGCCCGCGCTGTTCATTCTCATTGGTGGCCCGGCGATGATCTCCATCGCCGATTCCTTGGCCCGATAAAAGACAGGAAGGGAGTAGAGGGATGCGTTCAACCATTTTCGGACTGGCGGTGGCGATACTGGCCTCGGGCTGCGTTCATCAGCCGCCGGCCTCCGATACCACCCAGCGGACCGCGCCGGAAAACCTGACCTGCAACGCCCGGATTCAACCCGAGGAACAGGTTCAGCTGGATCGCGTGGATACCCTGATGGCCCGTGATCACGACCATGCGGCGCTGGCGCAGTTGGAAGCACGCCCGCTCTCCACCGTCGACCACTGGGTCCGTTACGGACAATTGAAAGCGGCTACCGGTCAGTTGGATGAAGCAGAGCGTATTTTCCAGGGTCTGGTGGACCAGTGCGGTACCGGACGCAGCCATCACGGTCTGGGCATGGTGTTGCTGAAGAAAGACGAAGTGCTGGCCGCCCTGGATCACCTCAAGATCGCCCGGGAGAAAACACCGGCCTCGCCGCAGGTGCGCAACGACTACGGCTATGTGCTGTTGATGATGGGCGAATACGACCAGGCCGCCTACGAGCTTCGCACCGCCATGGAATTGGGCGATGGGCAAGGACCGGTACGCCAGAATCTGGCGGTAGCCTATCTACTTACCGAGAACTGGGCCGGCCTGCAATGGATGACCCAGGAATACAACTTTACCGGCAAGGAACGGGAATACGCCGAACGCCTTGCGCGAACGTTCAGGAGCGTGCAATGAAAGCCTTGCTCACGTTACTTATCCTGGTGCCGCTGGCGGCCACGGCGGAACAACCGCCCGCCCACGGTCTCTCCGGCGACATCGCCGCCGACCGCCTGCCCACCGCCACCGAACGGGCGCTGGAACAACAGCGCCGTTCGCCGCCGGCCGCGCACAGTGAAATCCCCAATGGTGTCTACGTGGACTCCCAGCGCCGCTTGAGCGAAAGCTTCCGCCGGCCGATCCCGGACAGCTTTGGCACTCAGACCCGCGACGAGAACTGAGATGAATCGGCAGCGCGGTGCCCTGACTTTTGTCGTGCCACTGATCATGGTGGTTATCGTGCTGTTCGGCACCCTGGCCATCGACGGTGCGAGGCTTTACTCATTGCGTCAGGAAATGCAAAGCGCGGCAAATACGGCGGCTACCGCGGCGGTTAACGCCGTACAGTCGTGCAATGGTCGATTTATCGACTACGATGCTTCGATGTCTGATTCGGCGCTTGGCACCATTGCCACCACGGCGATTGCCCCTCAACTTGAAGCGCTGGGAGGGGAGCTGACGTTGGTGCAATCCGGTGTCGTGGAGCCTAATGAGGATGGCCTTTATTCTTATAAAACCGAATCACTTCCTTACTCTTCCAATGCGGTTCGCGTTGTTTATGAAATAAAGGATACGCCCATATCTTTACTGCTTCCCAGTAAGTTGGGCTCGCTGGACATGAAAGTGAGCGCGGTTGCCAAGAAAGAGGTGCTTGCGACGATCAGCGCGGCGGGGTCGACGGCGATCATCGGTGGCACGGATGAGGGGGCCGGCTTGTTGGGGGCACTGATCGGCGGCTTGCTTGGTGTCCAGAACTACACGCTGGACGCCACTGATATTGAAAGTCTGGCTGCCACGACTTTCGACCTGAGGAGCTTTCTACAGGAAACAGGCGTTGCTGATGGTCTGACCGCCGTGGATGACGTGATTGGCGTGGACGATTTTCTGAGGGGAGTCCTTGCCGGACTTGACCGCGGTAGCGATGCGGCTCGCACGGTGCAGAACGTTCTGCAGGATAGCGGATTGGCCACCACGAATATCAAGCTGGATAAGGTTATCGGACTGGTGGCCAATGTACGGTATCCCGAGGAGACACGCGTACCGGTTTACGACACCGTGGTTGCACTGGCGCTGAACGTCGCCTCGGGTGTGGTACGCATTCCTTTGGATCTGGACCTGGATATCGCTGGTCTGACTCAGGTGGATGTCGATTTGCTTATCGATAAACCGCCAACGGTGGCCGTGGGCCCGGCCCGGCTTGGTCCTGATGGGGAACCGCTGGTGACCTTTGAGGCGCCGGATATCGTTATAGGCCTGACAGTGATGTCCGATCTTCTGGGGCTGGCGACGCTGGAGGTGCCATTGCTTGTCGACACCGGAGGAGGGACTGGATACCTGGCATCGGCATCATGCGCGCAAGGAACAAAGAACGATGTGAATTTTGGTGTATGGCTAGAACCGGAAATCGCGCGGATCCGTACCGGGAAGATCACGGCTTCTGGTGGGACGGAACAGGTGCCGATCAAGGCTAGTCTGCTTCCCGCCTTTGAAAGCGTTTTAGTGAGTTTCAATGTCAGCGCTAATATCGAAGGCTTGACCATAGGAAATGCTCAGCCGAAGCGTGTTTATTTTGATGAATATCAGCTGCATGAGGGGACCGCCCAGAGCAGCACCAACGACGCCGATCTGGGTGTTTATGTGGTGATGGATCAGGTGAGCGATGTTTTGGAAATAAACACGAAGACCAAAAGTTGCGGCCTTCTTGGGCTGGGATGTCTTCTCAACACGGTGCTGGGCCCTATTTTGAATGTGATCGAGGGCACTTTGAACGAGGCGCTTTCAAGCAGCCTATTGAACATTGTGGGTGATGTCCTGAATGGGATATTGCAGCCGCTGCTGAGCGCGCTGGGGCTGCATCTCGGTGGCATGACCGTAAGCCTGACCGGAGCGAATCAGGGAATCGTCGTTTTGCTTGATTGCAGCGATGATATTTGCGAACAGCTTTAGGTGTATAGCCCGCCCGGCCAGGCCGGGCGGACTGATCCTCAAACCCGCGCGGCGGTGACGCGGTAACCCTTCAACGTTTGCACGAAATCCTGCAGGGCATGAATCCCGGACGCTTCCGCGTCGCGGCACCATTGCGCCAGGGCTTCCAGCATATGGGCGGAGTCACGGCTTTTCTGGCTCCAGATTTCCTGGAGGCGCAGGCGGTAGTCGTAGATCGTCGCCAGGGTTTGGTTGTGCTCGGTGAGGCGGTTCAGGTGGTGGGTGTGGCGTTTCTTGAAGAAACGCTGGTCCCGGTGCAGCAGCGTGCTGGCGCGATGGTAAAGGTCGCGGGTGGCCTCACAGGCGCGGGCCCGTTCCTGGGCGAACACCGGCTTGATCACGGTGCGGCGGTAGTGCGCCATCACCTGGAAGCGGTGCTGGAGCAGGGCGCGCAGGGTTTCCAGGTCAACGCTGGGTTTGGCCCGGGCCAGCACCGGTTTCGGCGCTACTTTCTTGACCTTGGCGAGATGCAGAATCTCGAACAGGCGAATCCAGGCCCAGCCCATATCGAACTCGAAGCGCCGCACCGACAGTTTGGCGGAGTTCGGATAGGTGTGGTGGTTGTTGTGCAGCTCTTCGCCGCCAATCAGGATGCCCCAGGGCAGCACATTGCGAGAGGCGTCCGTGCATTCGAAGTTGCGGTAGCCCCAGTAATGGCCGATGCCGTTGATCACGCCGGCGGCGAACAGGGGAATCCAGATCATCTGTACCGCCCAGACGGTGATGCCGGCGACGCCGAACAGGGCCAGATCGATGGCGCCCATCAGGGTGATGCCCAGGTAGCTGTAGCGGCTGTAGACGCGGCGTTCGACCCAGTCGTCCGGGCAGCCGGCGCCGTACTTGTCCAGGGTTTCCTGGTTGGCGGCTTCGGCCTGGTACAGCTCGGCGCCTTCGCCGAGCACCTTGCGGATACCGAGTACCTGAGGGCTGTGCGGGTCTTCCTCGGTGTCGCAGCGGGCGTGATGCTTGCGGTGGATGGCGGTCCAGGCGCGGGTGTTCTGGCCGGTGGTGAGCCACAGCCAGAATCGGAAAAAGTGCTTCAGGGCCGGGTGCAGCTCCAGGCTGCGGTGGGCCGAATAGCGGTGCAGATAGACGGTCACGCTGACGATGGTCACATGGGTCATGGCCAGGGTGATCAGCAGCAGGGTCCAGGGGCCGGGCGCGAGCAGGCCGCCGGAGAGGAAGCTCAATACATCATTCATGGGAAGTAACACGGTTGCGGAACGCTCGGTTCCATTGGGTAATCGGTATCTCGGTAATCAGCATTGTTCCAGGCGGGTCATCAGCAGATGACCCTTTGAGTGTACCCGAGCCCGCCAGCCCGGCGCCAGATAAACCGTGCCGACGGCCTCGAAGATCAATGCCGGCCCCGTCAGGCTCTGGTCCGGCGCGAGATCCTCTCTACGGTAGACCGGCACCGGGCCGCTCAGTTCCGCAAGCCGTGCCTGCCAGGCCGGGGCGCCGGCGCCACCGGCCAGGGCCGCCGGGGCCGGTGAGCGGGCGGAGGCCTGGCAGCGCACGCGCACGTTCACGCGGCGCACCGGCAGCGCCAGCCGGTGCCCGTAGCGGCGCTCATGGAGGGCGTGGAAGGCCTGTTCACAGGCCTCCGGGTCGCCGCCCCAGTCCAGCGGCAGGGTGGACGATTGGCCCTGGTAGCAGAGATCCAGGCTGATGTCGGTATGGATGTCGGCGTCGGCCACGCCCTCGGCGGTCAGCTGCGCGCGGCCGCGCCGGTCCAGGGCCGCCGCCAGGGCGTCCACGGCGGCGGCGTCGGCCGCCGACGGCAGCGCCTGGATCAGTTCCCGCTTGCGGGGGGCGTACACCAGGCCCTCGGCGGACAGCACGCCGGCGCGCACCGGCACCACCGCCCGGGCCATGCCCAGGTTCTCCGCCAGGGCGCACACATGCAGGCCGCCGGCGCCGCCGAAGCTGACCAGGGTGAAATCCGCCGGGTCGAAGCCCTTCTGGATGGAGATCACCCGCAGGGCCTGGCTCATGTGCTCGTCGGCCAGGTCGATAATGCCCCGGGCCGCCGCGTCCGGCTCCAGCCCCAGCGGCTCCGCCAGCCGCGCCACCGCCGCCCGGGCGGCCTCCACGTCCAGCTGCAGGCTGCCGCCCAGGGCGAACTCCGGTTGCAGCCGCCCCAGCACCACATTGGCGTCGGTGACGGTGGGCGCCTGGCCGCCGCGCCCGTAGCAGGCCGGGCCCGGGTCGGCGCCGGCGGATTGCGGCCCCACGTGCAGCAGGCCGGCGTCGTCCACCCGGGCCAGGGAGCCGCCGCCGGCGCCGATGGTGTGCATATCCACCATCGGCACCGCCACCGGGTAGGGGCCGATATGGCCGTCCCGGGTGAGGCGGATATCGCCGTCCAGCAGGGCCACGTCGGTGGAAGTACCGCCCATGTCGAAGGTCATCAGGTGGTCGCGGTCCAGGTCCAGGGCCAGCCGCCGGGCGGCGCTGAGGCCACCGGCGGGGCCCGAGAGCAGCAGGTTCACCGCCCGCCCGGCGGCCTGGTCGGCGGCCACGGTGCCGCCGTGGGACTGCATGATCGCCAGGGGCGCCGGCCGGGTGTGCTCGGACAGGCGGTTCAGGTACTGGTGGATACGGGGTGCCAGCCAGGCATTCAGCCAGGTGGCCAGCCCGCGCTCGTACTCGCCCCGGGTGGGCAGCACCTGGCTGGACAGGCTGACCGCCAGGCCGGCGTCCCGCAGGGCCCGGCCCAGGCGTTCCTCATGCTCGTCGTTCAGGTAGGAAAACAGCAGACTGACCGCCACGGATTCAGGTTTGTGAGCGCTAACACGCGCCACAATCTCCTGAATATCGGCCTCGGTGAGGGGCGCCAGCGGCTCGCCGTCGGCGTTCAGGCGGGCGTCCAGGCCTTCCACCGGGGTGTCGTGCAGGGCGGTGCGCCGTACTTCGGGGGTCAGGTTGTACAGCTCGGGCCGGTTCTGGCGGCCGATCAGGGGCACATCCTCCAGGCCCCGGTCGGTCACCAGCACGGTGCGCGCCCCCTTGCCCTCCAGGGCCGCGTTGGTGGCCACGGTGGTGCCGTGCACGATGCGCAGTTCGCCGGCGGCCAGGGCGCTGCCCAGGCCCAGTTCGCGGATGCCCCGCAGGATCGCGTGTTCCGGCGCCGACGGGGTGGACAGCACCTTGTGAATACGGGGTTCGCCCTCTCCCAGCAGCACGAAATCCGTGAAGGTGCCGCCGGTATCCACGCCCAGCCAGTACGCCATGGTGTCTCCGTGTTCCGTGTCCACTACAATGCCAGGCCCATGTTAATGTGCCGGGCGGGTGCATGCACTCGCCCCCGACCGCGGATTCCTGCCCGACTATGCCTGAACTGCCCGAAGTGGAAACCACCCGGCGTGGTATCGAGCCCCATGTGGCCGGCCGCGTGCTCACCGCCGTCACCGTGCGCGAGCCGCGCCTGCGCTGGCCGGTGGACGCCCGGGTGGGCGACCTGCGTGACCGGCCCATCCTCGCCCTGCGGCGGCGTGCCAAATACCTGCTGATGGACCTGGGCGACCTGGAGCTGGGTATCCACCTGGGCATGTCCGGCACCCTGCGGGTGGTGGAGGGCGACACGCCCCTGCGCAAGCACGACCATGTGGACCTGCACCTGGATTCCGGGTGGCTGCTGCGGTTCAACGACCCGCGCCGGTTCGGGGCGGTGCTCTATCTGGCCGAAGGGCTGAGCCATCCGCTGCTGGCCAATCTGGGCCCGGAGCCCCTGGACGACGCCTTCTCCGGGGATTGGCTGTACGCCCGCAGCCGGGGCCGCAAGGTGTCGGTGAAGAGCTTCATCATGGACAACGCCACGGTGGTCGGGGTGGGCAACATCTACGCCCAGGAGAGCCTGTTCCTGGCCGGTATCCATCCGTCCCGCCCGGCCGGGCGTATCAGCCTGGCCCGTTATCAGCGCCTGGCGCTGTCGATCCGGGCGGTGCTGGCCAAGGCCATCGAGGCCGGTGGCACCACCCTGCGGGATTTCACCCGCGCCGACGGCCAGCCGGGTTACTTTGCCCAGCAGCTGCGGGTCTACGGCCGGGCCGGGGAGCCCTGCCCGCAATGCGGCGCGCCCCTGCGTGGCGGCCGCCACGGCCAGCGCAGCACGGTGTTCTGCGCCGCCTGCCAGCGCTGAGGGATTAGCAGGAAACAACCGTAGGAGCGGCTTCAGCCGCGATAGCCGGTTGGCCCGGGCGATATTGCCGGTCTCAGAACAAAGCTGTAGATTGTGAAGTGCATGTCGGAAGAAGAATGTCTTAGAAACGACAATAGGTTGGGAACGAAAACAGCCGTATTACATTAACAAGCCTCCGGTGTAAGCCACTGGCGTGCCGGGGCCCATCGGCGATGCCCATCGACGATGCAGAGCAAGAGGGGAACCACCATGAAGCGAGCCCTGCGCCTGGCCGCGGCCACTGCCCTCGCCTCGACGCTGTCACTGACCGCGCCCGCCCAGGCCCGCGAGATGGACCTGGACGACGCCCGTCCGTCGGCGCTGGCCATGTTCGGCGATGCCTTGATCGTCCGCCCGGTGATGACCGTGGCCACCGTGGGCGGCGCCGCCATCTGGCTGGTGACGCTGCCGTTCAGCGTGATCGGCGGCAATCCCGGTGAAGCGGCCGACACCCTGGTGAAGGACCCCGCCGCCACCGCTTTCGTGCGCTGCCTGGGCTGCACACCCCAGCAGCACGACCGCCTGCGCGCCGACAAGCGGGTGGCGCAAGCCAACGAAGAGTGACCCCGTCCTGGTAGGAGCGGCTTCAGCCGCGATCACCCGGATCAAAAAAAGCCCCGCCTTGAATCAACAAGGCGGGGCTTTTTTGTGGCGGCGGGTTCACGGCGGGCAACCGC
>CENV01044985.1_pt1 | contig 43373 bp, 42 predicted proteins | sample 530231 | NCBI WGS metagenome assembly CENV01 (sample SAMEA2619815, study PRJEB7988) | marine metagenome | biome: marine biome (ENVO:00000447); feature: surface water layer (ENVO:00002042); material: "saline water (ENVO:00002010), including plankton (ENVO:xxxxxxxx)" | depth 5 m
AACCGGCGCGATCCATTTCCATGCGTGCGGTCTGCTGGGCCTGCTCAAGGGCCTGGTCGACATTGACCTGACCGGCGAGAGCCGCCGAGAAGATCTGGCCGACCGACGTGCCGATGCCCTGGAATTCGGGGATCGCCACGAACTGGCCGCCGGCATAGGGAACGTCCTGTACCGAGGAGTTGGTGGTGTTGGCCGACTGGATCGCCTCAAGGGTGATATCGGCAAACGGGGCCGCTTCGGTATAGGCCGGGTTTTCATAGAGCGAAGTGCGGGTTCCCGGGGGAACGTTGGCCCAACCCTCTTCTTCGGCCACCATTTCGAGGTAGCTTTCGGACGTCGCCCAATCGATGAACTGCTTGGCGGCATCGACATTCTGGCTCGAAGCCGGAACGGCCAGGGACCAGACCCACAGCCAGTTGCCGTGGTTGTCGAATTCACCATTGGTCGGGAACAGCGCGTAACCGACGCTGTCTGCGACCTGGCTTTCATCCGGGTTGGAGACGAAGGACGCGGCGACGGTGGCATCCATCCACATGCCGCACTTGCCCTGCTGGAACAGTGCCAGATTTTCGTTGAACCCGTTGGACGAAGCACCCGGAGGGCCCGCGTCGGTCATCAGGTCGACGTAATGGGTGAGCGCCTCGTTCCATTCGGGGCTGTCGAACTGGGGTTCCCAATCCATATCGAACCAGCGGCCGCCCATGGAATTGGCAAGAGCGGTGATGAACGCCATGTTCTCGCCCCAGCCGGCCTTGCCACGCAGGCAGATGCCGTAAATTTCATTGTCGCGGTCGGTAATGGCCCGAGCCGCTTCGCCGATGAATTCCCAGGTGGGCTCCTGAGGCATTTCCAGACCGGCCTCTTCGAACAGGTCGGTGCGGTACATGATCATGGCGCTCTCCGCATAGAACGGAGACGCGTACTGGGTGCCATCGACCGAAAGCGCCTCGCGCACGGCGGGGATCAGATCGTCGGCGTTGTAGTCGTCACCCAGATCGTCGAGTGGGGCAAGCCAGCCCTGAGCGGCCCAGATGGGGGTTTCGTATGCGCCGATGGTCATGACGTCATACTGGCCACCGCCGGTGGCGATGTCGGTCGTGACGCGCTGGCGCAGAACGTTTTCTTCCAGCGTCACCCATTCCAGATCGATACCGGTCTGTTCGGTGAAGCGGTCCGACAGACCCTGCATGCGGATCATGTCGCCATTGTTGACGGTGGCGATGGTGAGCGATTGGGCCTGCGCGCCGGCTGCCAGGGCAAACAGCGAACACGACCCGATGATGATCGAGCGTAACTTCATATGGTAATCCTCCCATATGCTCCAAGAATGAGCATTTGCTATACGCGTGGGCAATTACTCATTTTCTGCGGCATAATGTCAAGGGGCTTTTGCTCATAGCTGGGGAAATTGCTCAAGGGCAGACCTTAGCGGCCGTGTTTGTGGAGCGGTATCGCCGGGGTAGCGAGGGTGGGGAGATGGGGCCAACGAACGGGAACGCTGGGCGCGGTGAGGTCAGGTCAGAAGCTGGGCGGCGGTGTCTTCGTCGGTGATCAGCCCGTTGACCAGCCCGCGAGCCACGGCGGCGCGGATGGCGGCGACCTTGTTGGGGCCGCGGGCCGCGGCGATGACCAGCGCCCGCTCACCCGAGGGCAAGGGCGCCGAGGCCACGCGTTCATTGGTCATGCCCGAGACCAGCTCGCCACCGGCATCGAAGACCCAACCGAGCATTTCGCCCACTGCCCCGGCCTTTTGCAGGGCTTTGAGTTCAGCGCGGGTGACGAACCCATCCTCATAAAGCGGAGCATTGGGCCCCAGATCGCCAACACCCACAAAGGACACGCTGGCCTGTGCGGCAAGGGCGAGATTTTTTTCGATGCCGACCTGACTGTGCAGCAATTGGCGGTCATGGGCCGTGGCGGCGATGACCGGGAGGGGCATGGGAAAGGACGGCGCCTTGACCTTGTCGGCGATGGAAAAGATCACGTTATAGAAGGCGGCCGAACCGTCGGGGGCGATATTGCCGGTCAAGGACACGATCTTGTGCTGGGGGCAGTCCATGGCCGGAAGCAGATCGACGGCGGCCTTGAGGGTGCGGCCCGTGCCGACCCCGAGAATGACCGGGCTGGAGCCGGAGAGAATTTTTTCGATCTCCAGGGCCGTCGCGTCGGCAACCCCCAGGGTTGTATCGGGGTGGCCGGGATCGGAGGGGACGATTTCGGCAAGTCGCAGGCCGAAACGCTCCCGAAGCCGGGCGGACAATTCGAGGCAATTGGCGATGGGGTGGTCGAGGCGGACCTTGATGAGCTTTTCGGAGATGGCAAGGGAAACCAGCCGCTGGGCGCTCTGGCGCGACACGCCGAGCTTTGCGGCGATTTCATCCTGGGTGTTGCCGGCAACGTAATAGAGCCACCCGGCGCGGGCGGCGTCGTCAAGTTTGTTGCGGCTGGCTTCCGGACGCGGCGGCACGGTGTTCTCCCCCTGATCAATGGGTTAGATATACCGCATCGCCCTGCATGGAAAGGATGAGAGACTATGGAGCCCGGCAAACCCGCGATCACCATCACCTATTGCACGCAATGCAACTGGCTGTTGCGCGCCGGATGGATGGCCCAGGAACTGCTTTCCACTTTCGGGGTGGAACTGGCCGGGGTGACGCTGGTGCCGGGAACAGGCGGGACCTTTGAAATTGCCGGCGGAGACACGCTGATCTGGGAGCGCGAGCGCGATGGGGGATTTCCCGACGTCAAGACGCTGAAACAGAGGGTGCGCGATGTGATCGACCCGGGCCGCGATCTGGGCCATATTGACCGCTGATCCGCTGGTTTGCTCGCGATGACGTTCTCTCGCAAAGCCTTGCCCGCCCTAAAGCCCAATTGGGGAAAACATTTCCCCGGCGCGCGGTTCAAGGCAATGCAATAGAACCCATATTGGATGGGACAGTTTTTGATCCATTCGCCCAATCTTCGGGCACGGATAAGGAGAAAAGCACATGGCTATTCTGATTGGCGATACGGCCCCCGATTTCACCGCGCAGACGACGGAAGGGGAAATCCGGTTTCACGATTATATCGATGGAAGCTGGGCGGTGTTGTTTTCGCACCCCAAGAATTACACTCCGGTCTGCACGACCGAGCTCGGGTATACCGCCAAGCTCAAACCCGAATTCGAAAAGCGCGGCGTCAAGGTGCTGGGGCTTTCGGTCGACAAGATCGAAGACCACGAAGGCTGGGCCAGAGACATCGAGGAAACCCAGGGCACCGCGCTCAACTTTCCGCTGATTGCCGACGATGGCACGATCGCCCGCCAGTACGACATGATCCACCCCAATGCCGACAACACGCTGACGGTGCGTTCGGTCTTCGTTGTGGGGCCGGACAAGAAGGTCAAGCTCAAGCTCGAATATCCCGCTTCGACGGGCCGGAATTTCGATGAAATCCTGCGGGTGATCGACAGCCTGCAACTGACCGCCAGCCATCAGGTGGCAACGCCGGTCAACTGGAAGAACGGCGAAGACGTCATCATCGTCCCGGCCGTCACCAACGAGCAGGCAAAGGAAAAATTCCCCGAGGGCTGGAACGAGGTCAAACCCTATCTGCGCATCGTCAAGCAGCCGGGCGCCTGATTTTCAGGTCTCAGATTGGACATCGGAAAGGGCCCTATAGGCCCTTTTCTTTTGGCCGAGATCAATACGCAATACCGGCCTGGGAGAGCCGGGCTTCCTCCTGGCGGCGCAGTGAAGACAGGCTCTGGTCGGCGGACCGCACACGCAGTTCGAGCACACGGCGTTCGGTCTGGAGCATGGTCAGTTCCCGCGTCAGCGCCGCAACCTGTTCGGGCGTGGGATCACCGCGGCGGAGTTCGGCCAGCTTGGCGTCGATTTCGCTATCGAGACTGTTGAGTTCGGCCTCGAGATTGAACACCTCCCTGCCCGCTGCATGAACACGGGCAAAGGCGACGCCCAGCTCGCCTTCGCAAACGCCGAAATAGCGCTCGCCCGACCGTCCCTTCCGCTCGGCATTGCTCAGGCGGCAATAGACCCTCAGGCCCTCGGTACGACCGGTCTGGTAAAGCGCATTGTCAACAGAAATGCCGTATTCGGAGCAGGCCTCGGCATGGCTCGATATGCGATCGGCCGGGCGGCCATCGGCGCCATCGTTAAATCCGATGGCGCGCCAATCGCCCGCCTCGCATTGTTCCTGGGACAGGGTCGCGCATGATGCGAGAAGCAGAGCAGCGAAAAGCGCAGCACAGACGAGCAGCAGACGCGACATTGATTTAAGTCCCCCAATAAAATCAGGCCAGACCATAGAGCGGGCCGTGCAGACTTGACAACCCGACGAAGCAGCGGAAACGCCAATGCTCTTCGCGCCGCGCGATTTTGGCGGACCTGTCTGGCGCTGCCGCTCTCAACCCCGATTGCCAGGGGAATTGCGATAACGCTAAAACTGGTCGATGCTGACCATGCGCCGGCGAGACCGGGAGCGTCCCAAAAGCGCCAGCACCAAACCCACCGCGCCAATAACGGCCCAGCCGGGCCAGGCCAGCAATGTGGTGAGCGTGGGCTCCCAGAGCAGGGGATGCACATTGTCCTGAACGGCCAGTTGCACCGATTCCAGCGTGCCGGGAAACAGACTGGCGATCGTTGCCGCCAAGGGCGTCGCCGTAAAAGCATTTGCGGCCAGCATGGCGGTTCCATCGGCAACCAGAAGCACGACCGAAAGGGCCAGAAAGGCCGCAGCCAATATTCTCAGTACAGCACGCATGACACTCGTCCCTGCCTTGTCCGGTCCGGCTCCATTTGCTGGGCTTTTCATCATTCCGCAAGGCTTTATTAACAATAGCACGAGGGGCCGGGCAAAGGGCAATCGGAATCTCCAATCGTGCTTAACCCGCCTGCGTGCAACGCATCGGCGGGCCAAATGATCCGGCCAAAGAAAAGTTTTGCAGCCTTTTTTGCCTCACGCCCCTTGGCAGGGACCGCAAAGCCGGATAATCGGGCACCCACGCGGAGAGATGGCCGAGTGGTCGAAGGCGCACGCCTGGAAAGTGTGTAGGCGGGGAACCGTCTCGAGGGTTCGAATCCCTCTCTCTCCGCCATTTCCCAAAGTCGGCGGCGGCTCTTTCGGAAGATTCAGGGCAACTGTGCCCGCCCGTCAGAGATCGAAGGCATCGGCGTTGTTCTCGATGACGATGGGCAGCGATTTGAGCATTTCGCGCAGATGGTGCCGCATGGCCGCCTCCGCGGCGTCGGGAGATCTGTCGGCGATAGCCTGAACCAATATGCGGTGTTGTGACACGATTGTGTCCGCCGGGGTGGCTGACGAAATCGAAAGGTAGCGCACGCGGTCCATCTGCGCCTTGAGATCCTCGATCAGGCGCCAGCCCCGCTCGCAGTCCGCCATGCGGGCAATCTCATGATGAAGCGCATCATCGAGAGCGAGGAACTGGCTGTGATCAGGCAGCACACCGCAGCGCGCCTGGTCCTCCACAAGGTCCCAAAGCGGGCGGACTGCTTCAGCGCTGGCGACTTCCGCGGCGCGGCGCGCGATGGCGACTTCGATTGCTTCGCGCAGAAACCGCGCGTTTTCCACTTCGCGCCGGGAGATCCGCTGGATGAACGTGCCGCGTTGCGGACGGATCTCGACAAGTCCCATGTCCGCCAGCTTGATGAATGCTTCGCGTACCGGCTGGCGCGATACGCCCAACTGGCCCGCCAATTCCGCTTCTGATACCGGATAACCGGGGACCAGCCGACCATGGACGATGGCGCGCTTGATCGAGAGAAAGACCCGATGGCCCATCGTCACTTGCCGCACATCGCTTGCGCTGTCGGCAAGACGCTCCAATTCTAGAACCTCAGCCGTGGTCTTCCTGCTACGACTTGGCAAATTGCTCTCTCCGCATTGGCGATCGATCTGACAGGCAAATGCGTCGCGCTAAGGACATCGGGCCATTGACCGAGCCTAACTACCATACTAGTAGTTTAATTCAAGATGGAACCCTTTCCCCGAGGCGCTGACGATAGTTTCGTACCGCCCGAAAGGCGGATCGGCCAACAGCCATGGGAGACTTGATATGCGGCAGACCTGGCGTTGGTTCGGACCAAGCGACCTCGCAAGAGTCGAGGATATGCTTCAAGCCGGCGTTGAAGGTGTGGTCTCGGCTCTCCACCACATTCCCAATGGCGCCGTATGGACGCCTGCGGAAATCGCGCGTCGGCAAGCACAGATTGCCAGCCGCAGCGACGGCACGCCATCCGGCCTGAAATGGGAGGTGGTGGAAAGCCTGCCTGTTTCCGAAGACGTCAAGAAACAGAAGGGCGACTGGCGCACCCATATTGCCAACTACAAGTCCAGCCTCGAAAACCTTGCCGCCGCCGGCATCGAAACGATCTGCTATAATTTCATGCCGATACTGGATTGGACACGCACCGATCTCAACTGGCGCGTCGCCCATGGCGGCACGTGCATGCGGTTCGACATCATCGATTTCGCAGCCTTCGACATCCACCTGCTGGCGCGGGCCGACGCGGCGTCCGATTATGCCCCCGAAATCGCGGCCAGCGCCCATCAACGGTTTGCCACCATGTCCGAGGCGCGCAAGCTCGAGTTGACAAACAACGTCACCGCGGGCCTGCCCGGCGCGACCGAGCACTTGACGCTCGAGGGTGTGCGTCAGCAATTGGCCGAGTACGATCACATTTCCACCGACCGTCTGCGCGCCCACTTCATCGCCTTTCTCGAAGAAGTGGTGCCCGTGGCCGAACGCCTGGGGATGCGGTTGTGCTGCCATCCCGACGACCCGCCCTTTGCGCTGATGGGCCTGCCGCGCATCATGTCGACGCTCGAGGACTACCTGGCGGTTCTTTCGGCCGTGGACAGTCCAGCCAACGGGGCGACGCTATGCTCGGGTTCATTGGGCGTACGCCCGGACAACGACCTTCTCGCCATGATGAAAGCCCTGGCGCCAAAGGTGCATTTCATCCATCTGCGCAACGTCAGGCGCGAGAATGGTGCGATCGCCGGATCGTTCTTTGAGGACGAGCATCTGGCCGGCGACACCGACATGGTTGCACTGATTGCGGCCATCATGACCGAGGAAGCCCGGCGCAAGGCCGAGGGGCGCGCCGACCACCAGATTCCCATGCGGCCCGATCACGGCCAGGACATTCTCGATGATCTGGGCCGCAAGGCGCAGCCAGGCTATCCCACGATTGGAAGGCTCAAGGGTCTGGCCGAATTGCGTGGGGTAATGCGTGCCTTTGGTCATCCCGAACTCGGGCTGAAAGGGACAGGTGCCAATGACTGAACCCCTGCTGCATCCAGACCGCCTGTTCCCCGCAGAACCCTCCGTTCGCGCCATCGCGCGCAATCTTTACGAAACGATCGCGGAGCTGCCCATTGTCAGTCCGCACGGGCACACCGACCCGCAATGGTTTGCCGAAAATGGCGCCTTTGCCGATGCCGCATCACTTTTTCTGATTCCCGACCACTACGTGCTGCGCATGTTGCGCTCGCAGAGTATCGCCTACGATGCGCTCGCCGTGCCGCGGAAGGATGGCGCGCCGGTGGCCGATGCGCGATCAGCGTGGCGGACGTTCTGTACCAACTGGCCGCTCTTTGCGGGAACACCGTCCGAACTCTGGATCAACCATTCGCTGTCGAGAGAATTTGGTATCGACGCCCCGTTGAGCGCACAGACCGCCGATGCGACCTTCGATCTGATCGGGGCGAGACTGGCCGATGCCGATCTGCGCCCGCTCGCCATTCTCGACCGCGCCAATGTCGAGATGATCGCCACCACCGAATTTGCGCTCGACCCGCTCGATCACCATGCGACCATCAAGGCAAAGGGCCTCGGTGCGCGCATACGCACGACCTATCGACCCGATGATGTGACCGACCCCGAGGCTGCGGACTTCGCAGCCAATCTTGAAACGCTGGCCGAAATCACAGGTGAGGACGTCTCGACATGGTCCGGCATGATCAAGGCGCACGCCACCCGCCGCGCGCACTTCCGCGCCCATGGCGCGACCGCGACCGATCATGGCGTGCCCACAGCGCTCACTGCCGATCTGGGGCCGGCCGAAAGGCAGGCCCTGCTGGACGGCGCGCTGAAGGGCGTGCTCTCCGCCGCCGAAGCCGAGCAGTTCCGTGCCCAGATGCTCACCGAAATGGCCGGGCTTTCGGCCGAGGACGGCATGGTGATGCAGATACACGCCGGATCGCGCCGGGCCACCGACCCGATGCTGCAGGCCGAACGCGGGCGCAACCTGGGTGACGATATCCCCCAGCGTACCGATTTCGTCGGCGGATTGTCGGCCCTTCTTTCGCGGTACGGCAATGCCGAGAATTTCCGGCTGATCGCCTTTACGCTCGATGAAAGCACCTACGCGCGCGAACTGGCGCCCATGGCTGGATACTGGCCGGCGCTGATGGTCGGTCCGCCGTGGTGGTTTCACGACAGCTCCAACGGAATCAGGCGCTATCTCGACGCCATGCATGAGACGGCAGGTTTTGCCAATATGGCCGGCTTTAATGACGACACCCGCGCGCTGCTTTCCATTGCGGCCCGGCACGACGTCTGGCGCCGCGAAGTTTCAGGGTTTCTCGCGAAAATGGTTGCCGAGCACAAGATCGGCCAGGCCACTGCGCGCGATCGGGCACGCTGGCTGAGCTATGACGCGGCAAAGGCCGCCTACAGAATTCCATGACCCCGCTTCAGTCACTCTCAGATCTTCCGACAGCCGTTGCAACGCCGCGCTATGATCGCGACGCTGCAGGCGTGGGCATCGTCCATGTCGGGCTCGGCGCCTTCATGCGCGCCCATCTCGCCGTCTATACCGACGACGCATTGGCAGCAGAGGGAGGAGACTGGCGGATCACTGCCATCGGCCTGCGTTCGCGTGACGCAATCGATGTGCTGAATAAACAAAATGGGCTCTATACGCTTGTTGTCCGCGACGCGGAAACGAGCGGTCGAGTGATCGGCAGCATTGCCGATGCCATTCATGCGCCATCGGACCCCGAGGCGGTCCTGGCCGCCCTGGCCGCACCTGGAACCCGCATTGTTACGATCACCATCACCGAAAAAGGTTACGGCATCGATCCGGCGACCGGGGGGCTGGACAACACCGTTCCCGCCATCGCCGCCGATCTGGCATCGGACCTTTCGCCGCCCCAGAGCGCCGTGGGCCTGATCGTTGCCGGTCTCGAACGGCGTCGGGCGCACGGCGTTGGTCCGTTCACGGCACTAAGCTGCGATAACCTTCCGGAAAACGGCCGCATCCTCAAACGCCTCGTCCTCGATTTCGCCCGCCGCCGCGACGAAGACCTTGCGGACTGGATCGAAGCCAACGCCAGATTCCCTTCCACAATGGTCGACAGGATCACGCCACCGCAGACCGAAAAGACCCGCGCCGATGCCCGGGCACTGACCGGTGCTGACGACCTGGCGGCAATCGAAACCGAACCGTTCAGCCAATGGGTCATCGAGGACGATTTCCGCGCTGGCCGGCCGGCCTGGGAAAAGGGCGGCGCGGTGATGGTCAAGGATGTGCACGCTTACGAGCGCATGAAGCTCGTCATGCTCAACGGCACCCATTCCATGCTGGCCTATGCTGGCCATGTGGCAGGACATAGGTTCGTCCGCGACACCATGGCCGATCCTGACCTCAAGCGCCTGATCGACCGTCACATGCAGACGGCCGCCGCCACCCTCGACGCCGTGCCGGGGATCGATCTCGATCAGTACCGTCAGGCCCTGCTGGTGCGGTTCGCCAACCCGGCCATCGATCATCCGACCTACCAGATCGCCATGGATGGCACCCAAAAGCTGCCGACCCGGATTTTCGATGCGACACTTGCCGCGATAACCAGGGGCGCCGATTTTGGAAGCTTCGCCTTCGCCACGGCAGCGTGGATGGCCTATGTCAAAGGCGCGATTGGAGGCGCCTATGCCATCCGCGATCCGCGCGAAGCCGAGCTGCTGTCTGCGGCGAGTTCAGCGCAATTGGCGGACGGTTTGCTCGACGCACTCCTTGCGCTCCCCGGCTTGGTTCCGACCGAGCTAAGGGCTCACGAGACCTTCCGGCAGACGGTCCTGTCGCGGCTGCGCGTGATGCTGGGTGATGGCATGGGCGCTGCCATTGCCAAAGAGGCGGCAGCGCTTTGAAGGCTTATCGCTGCGCCAGTTCGATAACGATGCCGTCCGGATCGAGAACAAAGGCAACCCGGGCGACGATCTCCTTGTTGTACGCCTGACGGGGTGCCTCGACGATTTCGACGCCGGCAGCGACCAGGCGGGCGAACACCTGATCGATGTCATCGAACCGAAAGGTCAGATGCCGGATACCCGCCGAGGTGTCAGGCAGGCGCGGCGCCGGTGTTGCAACGCCCGGATCGGGGCAGATCAGCTCGAGCTGGCCATTTCCGGTGTCGAGAAACGCCAATTCGCCCTTGCCGTTGGGCATCTGTTTGCGCAGCACCAGATCGAGCCCCAGGAGGTCGCAGTACACCGCAATGCTGGCGTCGAGATCGCTGACCGCCATGCCCACATGCTCAAAGCCCAAAAGCCGCCCGCTCATCGACCGACCGCCAGACCGTCGGCATCGAACAGGTGCCATTGGCTGCCCCGGGGCGCAATGTGAAGCACGTCGCCGCGCCTGGCCAGGCTTTGCCCGGCTTCGTGGATCAGCACCGGAATGTCGCCCTTGAGCGTGCAGTGAAGATAACTGCTCGCGCCATACTGCTCGGCGACGCCCACGGTGACCGGCCAACCGGCCCCCACTTCCCGGGAAATGACGAAATCTTCAGGCCGAACGCCAAGGGTGACGCGCTCGCGCGCGCCAAGCGAGGGGTCGGTGTCCGGCAGCGGCAAGGGTTGAAGGCCCTCGGCCTCGAACATGATCTGGCCGGTGTCGCTGTGGGACAGGCTGCCTTCGATGAAATTCATGCGCGGCGACCCGATGAACCCGGCCACAAACAGATTGCGCGGGTTGTTGTAGAGATCGAGCGGCGCGCCGACCTGCTCGATCACCCCCTTGCGCAGTACGACGATCTTGTCGGCCATGGTCATGGCCTCGATCTGGTCATGGGTCACATAGATCATGGTATTGCCCAGCCGCTCATGGAGCTTGGTGATCTCGATCCGCATCAAGACGCGCAATTCGGCATCGAGATTGGAGAGCGGTTCGTCGAACAGGAAGATCTTGGGGTCGCGGGTGATGGCGCGCCCGATGGCGACGCGCTGGCGCTGGCCGCCGGACAATTGCTTGGGGCGGCGTTCGAGAAACTGTTCGATCTGCAGCAATTGCGCAGCATCGGACACCCGCCGTTCGATCTCGGGCTTGGCCATCCGGATGTTTTCCAGCCCGAAGCTCAGGTTTTCCCGAACCGTCATATGCGGATAAAGCGCGTAAGACTGGAATACCATGGCCACTCCACGGTCGGCGGCGGGCGTATTGACCACACTGGCGCTGTCGATCCTGATATCGCCATCGCTGACGCCTTCCAGGCCTGCGATCATGCGCAGCAATGTCGATTTCCCGCAGCCCGAAGGGCCGACGAAAACCACGAACTCCCCATCATTGATTTCGAGATCGACGCCCGGGATCACCTCGACGACACCGAACGACTTCTTGAGATTTTCCAGCGTGAGATTGGCCATAAATCGGACCCCTTATTTGATCCCGGTCGAAGCGATGCCACTGGTGATGTAGCGTTGCAGGAAGATGAAGGCGAAAGCGAGCGGCAGGGCCGTAAGCGTGGTCATGGCCAACAGCAGATCGTAGCGGATGCCGTACTCGGTCTGGAACGAAGCCAGCGCCAATTGCAGCGTGTACGATTCCCGTCGGGTCAGAACCACCAGCGGCAGGAGGAAATCGTTCCAGCGTGACAGAATTGAAAAGATCGCAACCACGGCCAGGGCCGGCGCCGACAGCGGCAGAATGATGCGCCAGAAGATGCGCCACTCGCTGGCGTGATCCATGCGCGCCGCTTCGATCAACTCGTCGGGAATGGTGAGCATGTATTGCCGCAAAAGAAACACCCCGGTGGGCGTGGCCACGGTGGGCAGGATGACGCCCCATAAATTGCCAACAAGCCCCAGTTGCGCAACGATCATGTAGGTCGGCACGAGCACGACCGTGGCCGGGATCATCAAGGTCGCAAGGATGGCGACCAGCGCCATGTTCGACCCCCGAAAGCGGTATTTGGAGAGCGCAAACGCCGCCATCGAGTTCATGATCAGCGTGATGATCGTTGCGACGACGGTTATGAACAGGCTGTTGAACACATAGCGCCAGATCATCCCGCCGGTGCTCGAGAGCAGGTTGGTATAGTTCTCGCCCGCCAGATAGATCTGGCGCACCGGCTCGGCGTTTTCGACCGGAATGGTCAGCCGCTCCTCGGGATTGGCCGGATCGATCATCTGTGCGTTGATGCCGACGCGGCGCAATTGCGCAAGCCGGACGGTCTCGCCCTCATCGGTCGTCACGTCGAACAATGGCAGCGGATCGTCATAGCCCTCGACGATCACGGTTTCGGCCGCATAGGGCAGAAGCGTTGGCGGGAACTCGGTGAGGTTGGCCGGTGTCTTGAAGGAGGAAACCACCACCCACAACACCGGTGTGAACATGATCACAAGGCCGGCCAGCAGATAGACGTAAGTGAGCCAATCGGTCCAGTCGAGCCTTTTGCGCCCACGCCGCCGTGTGATGAAGGCCCCTATTGATGAGCCTGACTTGACCATGCCGAGATCAGTCATCGGTCCCCCCTCTCGAAATACGCATCTGGATGGCGGTGAAGATCAAGAGCGCCAGCCCCAGAAGCAGCGAGGCTGCGGCGGCGAGCCCGAAATTGCGCGGCTGGCTGGCAAAGCCCACCTCATAAATGTACTGCACCATCAACATGGTCGCCGAGCCCGGGCCCCCGCCGGTCAGGACGTAGAGCTCGTCGAAGGTTTGCACCGAGCGGATGACGGCAAGGATGAAAACCACGAGCAGCACGGGCTTTAGCAGTGGCAGGGTGATCTTGGTAAACGATCGCCACGGGCTGGCGCTATCCATGCGCGCAGCCTCATAGACATCGCGCGGTATCGCCTGCAGACCGGCCAGAAGGATGATTGTGTAAAACCCCATATGCGCCCAGACGGTGATGAACACCGACCAGAAAAATGCGGTGTTGGGAAACACCAGCCAGTTGACGGGTGTCAGTCCCACCGCCCCCATCAGCCCGTTGAGGGCACCGTTGCGCTGCAGGATCCACTGCCACATCAGCGCAACGACAACCGGAGACAGCATCACGGGGAAAAAGAAGATGCCGCGGAAAAAACCGCGTCCGCGAATGTCGCGATTGAGACAGAGGGCCGTGATCAGCGCCACGCCGATCATGACGGTCACCTGGATGGGCACGAAGACCATCGTGTTGCCCAGGGCGCGCCAGAAAAGATCGCGCGAACAGGTCGATGGATCGAGATAATTTGTGCAATCGAACAGCGTTGCGTAGTTGGCGCCCCCGATCAGCGTCCGGTCCCAGGGAAAGAGCCGATCGCTGCCGCTTACGGAATAGAAGATATTGATGAACACCGGCAGCAGGGCAAACAGCAGCACCGCCGTCAAATTGGGGATCAGAAAGACCCACGGCATGCGTTTGATGCCGACCAGGCGTTGCACCCCATACATCAACGGCTCGATCACCCGCGCCGGCAATGCTGCGATGGTGCCGGTGGCTGTCGCAAATTGGCTCCGTGCGCTCATCCATCCATCCTTCAATGACCGGGACAAAAGCCGCCCCGCACAGGCGAGACGGCCATTCGCTTGTTAGAGGCCGATCAGCCGCCCGCCTGGATGGCGAGATTGACGTCTTCCTCGATGCGCACGAGCGCCTCATCGACGGTCAATTCATTGTTGAGAACCTGGCTGATGCGGGTGGTCATCGCATTCATCATGGCGCGCTGATAACGCCAGCCCTGGAAACGATAGGCCGCATCATCCATTTTGGGAATCTGGGCAATGAATGTCGCCAAGGCTTCCGATGTGCGCTCGGAGGCAGAGGGATATTCAACGCCGTTCTCGATCTGCGACACAGCGGAAGGAATCTCGACCTCTCTGGAGATATAGTAGTCGAGGTTCTCGGGCCGGGCGTAAAAGTCGACCAACTGGCCGGCGATATCGGGATTTTCCGAGTGATTGAAGACGGTCATGGCCCCGCCACCCGGCATCACCGTGCATGAAGACGGACCACAGGGGGCCGGCACCACGGCCCAGTCGAACAGGTCACCGACTTCGGTATCCATCTGGGCCAGTGTCCACGAGCCGCCGAAATACATCACCGTCGCGGCATTGAGGAAGTCGGAGAACAACTCGCGGTGCGTTGCACCACCCACAGCGCCCCAGAGATCCATGGGCATCGTGCCGTCCTGATGCCAGGCAACGAATTGTTCGATTGCAGCCTTGAGGCCGTCATCGACCACCGGATTGCCCGCTTCGTCGACGAGTTCGGCGCCGTAGCTGATGGCAAGGCTGGCAAAGCGGTGCCCCGAGCGGTCCATTTCCATCGGGAAATCGGTCCCGGTCGCTTCGGCAACCTGGCGTGTGGCTTCGGCCCATTCTTCCCATGTCGCGCCCTCTTCGGGCACCGGCACGCCGGCCTGCTCGAACAGCGTGAGATTGACGTAGCCGCCGTTGACCGTCAGCGTCGTCGGCATGCCGTAAATTGCCGTCGATTCAGTATCGTCGCCGCGCAGCCAGCCAAGGGTCTGACCCCATTCCTGTTCGAAATACTCGGCATCGACGCTGTCTGTAATATCGACATAGAAGCGGCTCAGACCGCCGAGATCGGTAATGACCGCAATATCGGGGCCTTCGCCCGCTTCCAGTTGCACCGGCAGACTTTCGACCAGCGTCTGATAGCTGACCTCCTCGACCACGACGTCGACGCCGGGGTTTTCACTTTCGAACTGCTCGGCCATTTCGGCAAAAATTTCACCACCGGTTCCGGTATCATCAGTCCAGAGCGTGATCGTCTGGCCGACGGCTGTGGTTACGGACGCACTGACCATAAGCAGCGCAAGGGCGGTCGTCGTCGTCAACGTCATTCGTAGCATTGCTTCCTCCTCCTCAGGACGCCATCGCTTGAGATGCGACAGATTTAAAAACCTCTTCTGGTAAGACCAAAATGTCAAGCCTCTGGTTTGACCAGATTTCAACTCGCATCATCGTTTCCGCTCAGGCAAGCGAAAAACAGCGAATTCGTCCATGATTTCCGTGCAAATTGATAAAATGCGATGCCATAATCACGCGGACGGCGGCTCGGAGACCCCCTTGACAGCATAGGTGAATTTCGCTCTGGTTTGACCACAGTGACCATATCGGCCGCGCAATTGGCGGCCAGCCGACGTTCCGGAGGACAGTTTCAAATGCTCAGATTTGCCGCTATCGGCATCGACCACGGCCATATCTTTGATCACGTCAAGGGGCTGATGCGCGCCGGCGCAGAGTTCGTGGGCTACTGCCCCCAGACCTCGATTCCGGGATTGATGGACACTTTCGCCCAAACCTACCCCGACACTCCGCAGATCGATCGCGAGACGCTTCTGGCCGACGAGAGTATCGATATCATCTGCACCGCTGCCATCCCCCGCGACCGTGCCGGTATTGCCATTGCGGCCATGCGGGCCGGCAAGGATGTCATGAGCGACAAACCGGGCGTGACGACGTTCGACCAACTCGATGACATCCGCAAGGCAGTATTGGAAACCGGGAAGATCTTTTCCATCTGCTTTTCCGAACGCCATTGCGTGCGCTCGGCGGTCAAGGCCGGCAAGCTCATCGCCGATGGCGCAATCGGCACGGTGATCCAGACCATCGGCACCGGACCGCACCGGTTGGGCCAGTCGCGCCCCGACTGGTTCTGGAAGCGTGACGCCTTCGGCGGCATCATCGTCGACATCGCCTCGCATCAGATCGACCAGTTCCTGTTTTACACCGGCTCCACCAAAGGCGAAGTCGTGACGTCCCAGGTCGGCAATTTCGCCAATCCCCAGGCGCCCGAGTTCGAGGATTTCGGCGACCTGGTCCTGCGCAGCGACAGGGGCACGGGCTATGTGCGGGTGGACTGGTTCACCCCCGATGGCCTGCCGACTTGGGGTGATGGGCGCCTTACCATCATGGGCACCAAGGGCTACATCGAATTGCGAAAGTACATCGATATCGCCGGCCGCGAGGGCAAGGACCACCTGTTCCTCGTCAACGAAAAGGGCGTCGAACACATCGATTGTTCAAGCGAAGAGCTCGACTATTTCCGCCAGTTCAGCGCCGACGTGCGCGAGCGCACCGAGACGGCCATGTCTCAGGATCACGTCTATGAGGTCTGCCGCCTTTCGCTCGAGGCGCAGACGCGTGCCACCAATATTTCTCCCAAGGCGTAAGGATATATCGACATGACCCGGAAACTGCGCGTCGGCGTGATCGGAGCCGGCATCGCCCAACGGCATCTGGCAGGCTACAACTGGAACAAGGATCTGTTCGAAGTGCCGGTGCTGTGCTCTCTCGATGAGGACCGTGGCCGCAAGGCGGTCGCCGAATTCGGCGTTGGCGCGTTCACCAACGACGTCGATACCCTCTTTGCCCGCGACGACATCGACATCATCGATGTCAGCACTCCGCCCGATTCCCATTTCGAGCTGTCCAAGCGCGCCATAGAGGCCGGCAAGCACGTGATCTGCGAAAAGCCTCTGTTCGGTTCGATCGCCGATGTCGACAGGATGGTCGAGATCGTGTCGAAAACCGATCGAAAGTTGATGCCCATTTTCCAGTATCGTTACGGATCGGGCCTGCAAAAGCTGAAGCGCCTGATCGCACTCGGCCTGACCGGCAAGCCCTTTCTCACCACCATCGAGACCCATTGGTGGCGCGGGCCGGCCTATTACGACGTGCCCTGGCGCGGAAAGTGGGCGAGCGAGCTGGGGGGCGGGCTGCTGGGCCACGCCATCCACGCCCACGACATGCTCAACTATGTCCACGGCGCCTGCGCGGAAGTCTTTGCCTATGGCGAAACGCTGGTGAACAGGATCGAAGTCGAGGACACCATGGCGCTTTCGGTCAAGATGGCCAATGGCTCTCTTGCGGCGCTGTCCATGACGCTGGGCTCGCGCAAGGAGATTTCCCGCCTCCGCTTCTGTTTCGCCGACATGGTCGCCGAAAGCATTCTCGAGCCCTATACAATGGGCCGCGACCCTTGGGTTTTTACGGCGGGCGATCCCGACCATCAGGCCAAGATTGACTCTGCGCTGGCACAATACGAGGTTGCAGAGGACGGCTACACACGCCAGTTCGAACTCTTCCATGACGCCATCGTCAATGACGGCGAACCGCCTGTAACCCTCGAAGACGCGCGCAATTCGCTGGAACTGGTCACCGCCGCGTATTATTCCCAGCGCACTGGCCAGCCGACGCAGCTTCCTATAACGCCCGATCACCCGCTCTACACATCATGGTTGCCATGAACAGAAAAACCGCCCAGCAAGGAGACGCGACCATCACAGATGATTTCGCCCCGCGTTTGTTCGCTGGACAGCGGCTCTATCAGATCGTCGCGCGCCGCATCGCCCGCATGATCGAAGCCAATGCTGGAAATTCGGGTTGGCACATGCCATCAGAACGCGAACTGGCCGAAGAACTCGAAGTCAGCCGCCCGGTGGTGCGCGAGGCGGTGATCGCGCTCGAAATGCGCGGCATCGTCGAGGTGCGCGGTCGGGCCGGAATCATGGTTCTGCCGGCGCGTTCCGGCCAGATCAATTTCGATCTGGCCGGTGTCGACACCGGCCCTGGCCCCTTTGAACTGCTCGAAGCACGACTGGCGATCGAGTCGAGTGCAGCGGCCCTGGCTGCGGAACGCGCGACCTCATATGACATCATGATGCTCGAGGAATGCATCGCACAGATGGAAAAGGAAACCGAAGTTGTCCTGCTCCAGGAAAAGGGCGACCGCGATTTCCACATGACCATCGCCAAAATGACCAACAATGCCATCATCATATCGATGATCGAGGCCTTGTGGAGCCAGCGCGACGAATCGGTGATGTGGAAAAAGCTGCACGAGCACATCCATGCCGAGAGCGTCCGGCCCTTGTGGATAGGAGACCATCACTCGATCGTCTCCGCCCTGCGCATGCGCCACCCCGATGCCGCCTACAAAGCCATGTCGCGACACATCCGCAATGTGATCAACGAGCTACTGGAAGCTGACGAAAGGGGGCGGTTCGCTCCCTGAAGCCCCACAGAGCCGCGGCGCGGGGCATTTTCCATGGCCCGCTCGCTCGATGTCGCCGCCAAACGACGATGCCTGTGCGAAAACGCCTTGGATCAAGTCGGGTTTTCACCATCGCGGCCCTCGGGCCTGGCATCGCGGCAACCAATGATGGATGTGCCCGAAGCACGTTGATTTTTTGCTTCAAATTTCGAACCCGTCGCGAAATGCGTACCGATGTCTCCCATATCCTCTCGCTGAAATTCCGGACTCCCCTTCGAACGAACGGGGACGTGTTCACAGGTCTGGCGTAGCCTCCTCAATGAAAAGGGAGCCGGCATTTAAACCACCGGGTGCCCATTGCTTGAGAGACAACCGCGTGAAGAGAACGGCAGTTGCCTTGTCTGTGCTGTCAGGCTTTTTGCCTTGCACAGCATCCGCTGCAGACGATTGGACAGTCGTGCGTGACGACCGGCAGCAGCTTTCGTGCGTTGCGGAAAGCACCGGCGGAGCGGTTGTTGCCGCGGACGATGCAAGCGTTTTGGGCAGCGCTGGCTGGCCCGCTGCCCGGGAGCGGGAAGCGGCCCAGGACCCCGACCGGATTTTGGCCCGCCCGGCAGGTGCGGCAACGGAACTCACCCTGTCCGATACACCCGGGCAGGATGACGCATGTTTTCTTTATCTGGACGAGCGGACCGCTGCTGGGCGCGCGATCGAGGGCGTCAGGCAATAAAGTCCCGGCGCTCGTCATACCAAGGAGGATGCCCATGCGCATCGTGACCACTCTTGCTGCCTGCCTGTCTTTGACCGCCATACCTGCCCTGGCGGCAGAGCCCGGCGGTACGATGACCGGGACGATCAACGGTGAGAATGTTGAGCTCACCGTCTTTGCCCAGCAATCGGACTACGGAAATTCGCACATCTCGCTTTACATCATCGGTGATGGACTGAGTGAGCGCGGTCTTGGCGCCATGGGCCTGGGGGCCGAATGGCTGGGCGAGCTCAACGGAGAGTTCTCCCACGCCGAGGCCAGCATGGGCATGCATTCAAATCCCCTGCGCCTCTATTATGGCGACAATGACGAGGGACTGTCGGTGACCCTTGAGAGCTTCATCTATGTGGGCGAATTGTTGGAGATCACCGGCCGGGTTGAGGGGACCCTGACCAATGTGGACAAGGTCGGCCACAGAAACCCCGACCCTGACGATACGCTCAGCATCGATTTGATGTTCGATGCTGTTCTCGAGTGAGGACGGCCACGATGTTTCGCACGTTTTTCCTTCTCATCGTTTTGTTTCTCGGCGCCGCGGTTCAGGCCCATGCCCAATCGGGCGATGAAGACTGCCCAACGGCGCCGACGGACCTGCTGGCAGGGCTCGATGGCACATGGTCGGTTCAGCAGGGTGCGGGGGTGATGATCGTTCCGGTCATGGGGGCCATGCCGTTGCCTGCGCATGCACCCTTGCGCTTGACGATGGCCCACGACCCGGCAACCGGCACATCGCAATTGACCGGCAGCGGGCCGGACGAACAGTTGATCATGATTGCGACCCATGAATCGCTGGTCCCGCAAATCCGGGAACTGGTGAGCGCGGCGGACAAGGAAGACCTTCTCAATACCGGGGAAGGCTGCGACTGGCATGCGCTGCCTCTGATGGTCGGGACGAGAACCTATTCGCTTGACGCGCCCGCATCATCTGAAACCGGAACCGTTATTGCGCTGGCTCTTCCGGAGGGCTCGCCGGAATCCGCGCCTATGTTTGCGCCTGTTGCATGTCTGACCAGCCGGGACAAGCAGGGCATTGTTGATTTCCTGGGAGAGAGGAGTCAAGCCGCGTTCGGCTCTCTTGGACGCATAGCGTCTTCTGGAAAACTGTACGTGCAGCATGATGCGGACTGTAACGCCAGCCCGGCCAGTTCCGGCGACATGACCATGACTTTGCTGGTCAAGTTCCAAACCCCCAGTTCCGGCACCGGAATGGTTATCTTCGAAGTCAACCAGAACGGGACACGCGCGATAGCAAAAGCGCCGGTGACAATGAGCCGATAATCCATACGCCAGCACCGCTGCGCCGGCGCCAGGCCCGTTGGCGGTTCGGGCCATGATCCTAAAAGGGAAACAGACAATGCCTCGCCACCTTTCACCCAATCTCGCAACGACAGCGTTGAGCGCGGTGCTTGCCGTGTGCCTTTTGTCCGTGCCCGCTTTGGCGCAAGAAGCCGATGAAATGGTTTTCTGCGAATACTATCCCGATCTGGAAGACCTCATTGGCGAATATACGTTCAGGGCTGGACCGAGCACGCTGGTTTCACGCGATGGCACGGTCGTGCTTCCGGATGTGCAGAGCGGCCAGGTATCGGTTTTCATGCTTGACGGCAGCCTGGTCCTGGTCGGCGATGGCAGGGAACTCGAACTGAGGCCCATGCCCATCGATTATCCGAACGTGGAGATGTATGACGACTTTGGGGATTTGCCCGTCCTGGCCGCCGAGGATATCGGAATTGTCCTCGGTTGCGACGAAACGAGCCTGCGCAGGCTCGCGGGAGATGGGTTCTTCACCTCCCAGGAAGGTATCCAGGCTCCCTTTCAGGCCTATCTGTTTGCGGTTGTCGAGGGGATGCTGACCGGGCGGGTGGCCTGGACCTATGGCGGCATGACGATGCTACAGAATTTCGTCCTGGAAAAAGTCGGTGACTGACCGCAGCGAGATTTCTCTCAGGCAAAGGCCCTCGCTCTTGCGGGCTGCACGGTCGGGCCTGCCCAATGATCGGGGAGCCTGAGGGTAAAGATCGATCCGATACCGGCATGGCTCACAAACTCGAGTGCGCCGCCCAGCAATTGCGCAAGCTGGTGTGAAGTGGACAGTCCCACACCGGTGCCGGGCACGCCCTGAGCGGTGCTGGCGCGGAAAAAGCGGCTGAACAGCTTGGCCTGCTCGTCATGGGGCACGCCGATCCCACGATCTTCCACCGAGAAACGGATCTGTCTGTTTTCAGCCGTCACGCTGACCGATACGGGCTCTGTTTTCGGGGAGTATTTTACGGCATTGGATAAAAGATTGGTCAGGATCTGTTCGGCGAGAACCGGATCGGTGGTCACAGATGGCGGAACGTTGTCTGCGATACTCACGCGTATGGCGCGGCCGGGCGTTTGGGCCAGCTGGCGCGCTTTGACCCGCTCGACAAGCTCGTTTATTGCGCACTGAGCCGGCGTTGCGGTGACCTGCCCCGCCTCAAGCCTGACGACGTCGAGCGTGGCGTCGAGCAGGTTGGTCAGCCCCGCTATTTCAGCGCGAACCTGACTTGCCCTTCGGTCGATTTCGCTGCGTGGCATGGCCTTTCCGCTGCGCAGCACGCGTTGCATTGCCGAATCGATCACCGCGAGCGGCGTCCGGAACTGATGGGAGACCAGAGCCACAAAGCCGCGATAAAGTTCCGCTGTCTCGCGCTCGCGCGACAGGAACTGTCCGACGCGCTGGCGCTCGGCCATGGCACGCAGCAAGGTGAGCGAGAGGAAGATTCCCAACACAATGATCGCCACGATTGAAATGATGACCTGGCCGATGGCCGCGCGCTGGCGGTCCACGCGCGCGCCGGTGGCTTCCCATTGCCTCACCATGGATTGGTTGCCGGCGCGCCCCAGGCCCTCGATCAGCGGAGCCAGGGTTTCGTGAATGGCGATCGCCGTTTCGGCGTCCCCAAAGGACAGACCGAGTATGCGCGGTTCAAGCGCCCTCGTCTCGCGGGCCGCAGCTTCAATTTCATCAGCGAGGCCCAATTCGCCCATATAGCGCAGTTGCGGCCCCTCCGAGAGCAGGGTCAGCCTGCTGAGCACCACATTGTAGCGCCTTTCGACCTCTGCATCGGTCTGCGGGAGGCTCGTCTGGCGAGAAACGGCGGAATCGAGCAGGAGCGCCGCCGACTGGGCGCGCGATATCGCCCAGAGCATGTTGTCCCCTTCGTTCTGACGCATTTCCGCTTCGGTCTCGGCCAGCCGAAGCAAGGCAAATGCGAGAAGAATGGCAAACGCGACGATGGCAACCCCGGCTACCGCATAGGCCACGAGGTCGCGCCGCCGGGTCATTTCACGTCCAGCTCGAGGAGCTGCCAGACCCAGCGATAGTCATAGCGAATGTCCTGCAACTCGGCATGGTCATCGCGCGGATAGACGATCCAGAGCGGCCCCTTGTCGCTGGGCAGAAGGGCCTCGCCATCCATGTGGGTGGCGACGAGAACGTCGAACTGCTCGAAATCGTCCATCGGGATGTCGATGACATAGTCGTTGAGCGCCGTGGCGGTCACCACCTCTCCTTGCGCTCCGACGCTTTCGAGCAGGTCGCGCATGAGAAAGCCATCGAACCGCCTTGTGCCATCGGTCACAACAGTGCTCGTTTCAAGAACGGCCGCAGGGAGAGTGGTGAGCATGGCCCGGTCAAAAGCCGCCATGTCATCGCGATTGGTCCGCGATATGTTGCCGGTCATCGTGAGGACGATCTCGCCCTCGGGTGCGGCCAGTGTTTCGTCTTGCGCCCAGGCTGACGAGGGGGCCAGGGAAAACACAGATATAGCGCATGCTGCCCGCAGTATCGCCAGCGCCGTTTGTCTTACCGGTGCCGCCAAGGCTGGCCGGTCGTTGTGATAGATATCGGCAAGACTATTTTGCACCATCGAGCCGCCCTCTGTTTCCTCAATGAATTTACATCAGGAAACCAGACATATGGCCTTCTGTCCACGCGAGGGTGCTGGAGGGGCGTTTTCGATGCGCCCCTTCCATGGATCAGGCCGGCGCGGTTGCCGGGTCACTCGCCCGCGGCGGCTGATAATTTTGCGCCTTTTCCTTGATCGTTCTGAATTTGCGCGAGAGGTTTTCGAGCTTTGCTTCCCATGCCGGATCGGGGAGCTGGCCTTCGATGGTCCGGAAATAGACGTCCATCATGCAGGTGATGGCGAAAGGTTCAAGCAGCGCGGCCTTGACGGCCCATGCGAACAGCAGCGCGAAGACCACACCGCCTGCCGACCAGGCGCCGGGAATGAGATAGACGGCCAGTGCCGCCGGCGCCAGCATCACCAGGAAAACGAGGAAGGAAAGCCCATAGACGATAAGGGCGAGCCACGCGGCATTTTTGAGCATGGGTTTGTAGTTCTGGGCATAAAGGACCAGCCCTGTCTGGGCGGACGCCCAGGCATTGGTGGAACCGGTGCGAATGGCGTAGGCGAGGATCACTTCATCGATAAAGCCGACCGCGATCCTCAGAAATGCCTGAAGGACCGAGACCAGTTGCTGGGCACCCGGGATGGGCAGGATGCTGACAATGCCGCGGACCAGTCCGGTGATGGCACGCAGCACGCCTTTGATGAGTTGATCGACCCCGAAAAGCACGCTTGCCTGTGCAAACCGTTGAGAGACCTCCTCGCGCGCATAAGCGATCTGCGAGCGGCCCTGGGGCATCTGCTGGCCGTCAAGCAGCTTGATCAACACGGCGATATGACCTGCCTTGACGATATAGAGGATATATTCGCGCAGCAGATACATGATTGCAGCCGTGAGGCCGAAGCCGATAAGACCACCCCAAAAGGTCGTGCCGGCCCTGAACCCTTCATCGCCGAAGCCGCCAATGCCCCAGCCGATTCCGGCCCCGGTTCCAGTCGCCAGAACATAGGCGACCGCCACGCCGAAATAGACAGCCACGCGCAGCAATACAAACGGCAGCGTCTTGAGCATCAGCCCCAAGGCGCGCCCGACCGAGAAATCCCACATGTGCCCTGACTCCGCTTCCGGTTTGATCCGGCCATCACCCTAGTGTGTCGAACTTGGATCGTCCCCGTTCGTTTGCAGGGGGAGCAAGGGTTGGAATTGAACTAGAGTTGGTGTGAACTGATCTTGGGCATGATCCTTTGCCGGCAGGGAGGCTATCGCAATTGATCGAATCCGCGAGCAGGGTGAAAAAAGCCATCTTGTGCATCGAAGACGAGGATCACTTGCGACAGGACCTCATCGAGGAGCTGTCGGCAGCGGGGTATGCGGCGTTCGGGGCGTCCGACGGGCGCGAGGCCCTGGCCGTGCTCGAATCAAAAAAGCCTGACCTCATCCTGTGCGATATTTCGATGCCGCACCTCGATGGGTTTACGTTTCTTGATACGGTTCGCGCCAATCGCCCAGACCTGGCCGATGTGCCGCTGGTCTTTCTGACGGCCCTCGACCAACGCCAATCGGTCATAGCCGGAAAGCTGGCCGGTGCGGACGACTATCTGGTCAAACCCATCGACTACGATCTCTTGCTCGCCACGATCAAGGCCCGCCTCGGGCAGGTCGAGCGCATGGATCAAAAGGCCGAGCGCAACATTGCGGCGCTGCGCAAGGCCCTGAGCAGTCCGGCAGCGGAGCGGCGTTCGGGAATCGAACGCATCCTCGATATGTTGTCGTTCGGCGTGGTCGTCGCATCTCGGTCCCGGATCACCTTCGTAAATCGGGCGGCCATGGAGATGGAGGATACCAACGATAGCCTCATCGCCGGCGGGGCGCTTCGGGCCGGCTCGGCGGTGCTCAATACGGAGCTGAAAGCGCTTATCGAAACCGCGTGTGCCGCAGCAGCGGGTGGAGAGGACTTTCTTGCGAGCCATTGTGTCTCACGGCAATCGAGCCCGCAGGACCTTCTCTTGACCGTCTGTTCTCTTCCCGAACCGGGTCCTCCCGGTTCACCGGAGCACCTTGCCGTCATCTTCATCTCCGACCCCAGCCGTCGGCCGGACGTGTCCAATGTTGTGTTGGCCGATCTTTTCGGATTGACCCCGACCGAGGCCGAGGTCGCCCGGGCCCTGGCCAGCGGGCGACGGACCGACGAGATCGCCAGGGATATGGCGATCTCGGCAACCACTGTGGCGTTTCATCTGCGGAACCTGTTTGACAAGACGGGGACCCGCCGCCAGGCCGATCTTGTCGCACTGATCCTTACCGGCCTTGCTTCGATCGGCCCGGCCCAAGTGCCCAGCCGAGCGGCCGTCTAATGGGAGTGTGGCCCAGCATAGCTGCACTTGCCGTGGCGATGGTGGCTCTGCCAGCGACGGCAATGGCACAGAACTGGCACAGCGCATACACCGATCTCGATCTGGAGCGTTGCACGATTGTGCAGCAGGCAAGCCTCTCAACCGATTTTGCCTGCGCCGGGTGGGACGATTTCCCCGTTCTGGTGCGATACGGAGAGCATCGGGTCTTTGTTTCCTACGGGTCCGACGCCAGGGACGAGATGGTTTGGCAGCAAAGTGTGCCGAGCATAAACCAGACGGGAGAAACCCTTGAATGGTTGTTCGCCGACGGGCAGCGCCCGGTGGCAACGATCCTGCGCTACTTTATCGACCGCAGCGAGATCGGGGGGCCTGACGAACAGGTGCTCGTCGTCACCAAGATTGAGCGGGGCAATACCTGCCACCTCGCCTATATCGACGCCCGCCGAAACACTGAGGCAAACCAAATGGCCCGCGAGGCGGCCCGCGACCTTGTCCCCGGTTGGGATTGCGAGACGATGCCGGCGAGGTCTGTCGGCATCATGGGTGTCACCGGCTTTTCTCAAGCTCGGTGATCCGCACACCCGGTTCTCTTTGGCTGCGTGGGCGGGCCTGAATTGGGCCTCTCGTGCTCAAGGGATTTTTATGCGCACCGCCCCGATTCTGACGAACCGAAACGTCGATCCTGCGCTGCTGGAACAGAGCAGGACGGCGTCAGATGACTTGTGGAGGAGATTGACCGGTTGCCGGCTTTCAGGGGTCAGTTGTGATGGGCGGGCTCGGCCAAGGGACAGTCTTTTGGGTGGTTTGCCCAATTGATTTCCACAGTGGCATGGCCGATGTCGTAGCGTTGGGCGAGGGTCTTTTTCACGCGTTCCGAAATCGTGCGGTAGTCGGCTCCGGGCTTGAGCGAGACTTCCATGGTCGCGGCGGGCTTGCCCGAGGTGATCGACCAGACGTGGACGTGAGAGACATCCTCGATGTCTTGTACCGTTTCGAGCACATGGGCGCGCAGCGCGTCGATCTCGATGTTGCCCGGTGTTCCTTCCATAAGGATTTGAACGGCATTGCGCAAAAGCGCCCAGGCGGCGCGCAGGATCAGGACCGAGAGCAGTACCGACAGGATCGGATCGATCGGCGTCCAGCCGGTGAAATAGATCACCGCCGCTGCAACGATGGCGGCAACCGAGCCCAGCAGATCGCCAAGGACGTGCAGCAGGGCGCCGCGAATGTTGACGTGGTTGGTGTCGCCCTGCCGGAGCATGAAAAAGACGGCAATATTGACCACCAGCCCGAGCACGGCGACCACCATCATGGGCCCGGCCAGAACCGGGTGAGGCATGAACAGGCGCTGGATGGCCTCGTAGGTGATCCAAACAACCAGCGCAAAGAGCGTTATGGCGTTGACGAAACCGGCAAGCACCTCGAGACGCATATAGCCGAAAGTGCGCTTTGAATCCGAGAGCTTGCGGCCGAACCTGAACCCCGCCCAGGCGAGCGCCAATGCCGCCGCATCGGTCAGCATGTGCCCGGCATCGGCCACCAGCGCCAATGAGCCCGACAGGATGCCACCGATCAGTTCAGCCACCATGAAGCCGGCGGTCAAAGCGAACCCGGCAAGGACCACGCGTTCATTATTCTCGCCGACCTGGGGCGCATGGCTGTGGTGCCCATCGCCATGGTGATGGCCGGCGTGATCGTGGCTGTGGTTTGCGTCGCTGTGGTTGCTGGTCATCGCCTGTCAGATTTCCGGTAAGGTCATTTGTTCCAACATATAAATATATATTCATTTGTAAATATGAAATGCGCCGTCCGCGCCTGAGAATTTCTGAGACTTGACGCGTGGTCAACGCTCTGCTCTCATAACAGAACAATGATATGTATTATATAACTATGTATCATTGAACAAAGGGAGCATCGTTATGAAGACTTTTCTCAAGGCAGCGGCCATCGCTGCCCTGGCCGGTATCTCATTGCCAAGTTTTGCGCTCGCGCAGACCGAAGGTGGCACGATCGACGTGGCCACCATTGGCGAGCCGCCAACCCTCGACCCCATGACATCGACCGCCGATCTGGTCGGCATCATCACCCAGCACATGTTTGAAACGCTCTATACGTTCGACGCCAACTGGGCCGTCGTGCCGCTGCTGGCGGCGGACATGCCCGAGATTTCCGAAGACGGCACGGTCTATACCATCGCGTTGCGCGAAGGCGTGACGTTCCATGACGGCTCGGACATGACCGCCGAGGACGTTGTCGCATCGCTCGAGCGCTGGCTGCGCATTGCCAGCCGCGGCATGCAGACAGCGGAGACCGTCGAGAGCGTCGAGGCCGTGGACGATTACACAGTGCAGATCACGCTGAGCGGGCCCTATGCGCCGCTTTTGTCCCTGTTGTCGCTCAACAATTCGGCGGCCATTGTCATTCCGTCCGAAATCGCCGGCGAAGACGTCATGGACGATTTCGTCGGCACCGGCCCCTATCAGTTGGCCGAACGCCGCCCGGATCAATATATCCAGCTTACCCGGTTCGACGACTACGCATCGCGTGACGAAGAGTCCAATGGCTATGGCGGCGGGCGTCATCAGTATCTCGATGAAATCCGGTTCGTTCCCGTCCCCGATCCCAACACCCGTATCGAGGGCGCTGTTGCGGGGCAGTTCGATTATGTCGATTCCATCGCCGTGGAAGCCTATGACCGCATCGCTTCTGGCAATACCGAGCCGGTGATGCTGGCCCCCTTCGGCTGGCCGGTGTTCGTCATGAACACCGCCGAAGGCGTCAATTCCGATATCGCAGTGCGCAAGGCCATCCAGGCGGCGCTTGCGCCGCAGGACATGCTGTTGGCCGCGTTCGGGTCGGAGGATTTCTTTACCGCCGACGGGGCGATGTATCCTGAAGGCTATGTCTGGCATACCGAGGCGGGCACCGAACCCTACAAGCCCATGGGCGACACGGAACTGGCGATCGAACTTCTCGAAGATTCGTCCTATGACGGTTCGCCGCTGCGGATCCTGACTTCGCGCCAGTACGAGTTCCATTACACGATGGCTCAGGTGGCCGAAGCCTATCTCGAAGCGGCCGGGTTCGATGTGCAACTCGATGTCGTGGAATGGGCAACGCTGACCCAGCGGCGCACCGATCCGGCGCTGTGGGACATCTACATCACCCACTCGCCCTTCCTGCCCGAACCATCGCTGACCGGCATCATGTCGGACTCCTCGCCCGGCTGGTGGGTGTCCGACGCCAAGCATGAAGCGCTGGGCGCTTTCAACGCCGAGGCCGATCCCGATGCCCGTGTTGAACTCTGGGCGGCGGTGCAGGAAGCGATCTACGAGGAAGTGCCAGCCTTCAAGGTCGGCAATTTCAATGCGGTTGCCGCCCAATCGCCTGCCCTCGAGGGCATGAACCCGGCGCCATGGCCCTATTTCTGGAACGCCTGGCTCGAACAATAAGCAATCCTCCCACGGGTGCCGGCTTTGCCTGTCCTCCTGACAAAGGCGGCGCCCGGGGAGATCTCGAAGGGAGGGACGGCCAGCGATGTCCCATTGCCAGTCCTTTCCGGCACGGCCATCCTTCCCTTCGCGTCCTTTTTGAAAGTCGTTCCATGCTTGGCGCTGCGCTCAACAGATTGATCGGCATGCTCACGGTGATGGCCATCGTCGTGACGATTGTCTTTATCATTGTCCGGGTGACCCCGGGCGATCCGGCCGCGGTCATGCTCGGTCCCGATGCCACCGCGGCCGATGTCGAGGCGCTGCGCCAACGGCTTGGGCTGGATGGCACGATCCTCGAGCAGTTCATCTCCTATGTCGGAGGCATTTTTCGCGGCGATCTCGGCCAGTCGATCTTTCTCGGTCAGCCGGTGACAACCGCGCTGTGGATGCGGGCCGAGCCGACCTTTTTCCTCACCATCTTTTCGCTGGCCATCGCAACGGTGATCGCCCTGCCGATCGGGGTGGCTTCGGCCTATTGGCGCGGTTCGTGGTTCGATCAGGTGATGACCTCGCTTGCCATGTTCGCGGCTTCGGTTCCCAGTTTCTGGCTGGGGCTGATCTTTATCCAGACCTTCGCGGTGAGCCTTGGCTGGTTTCCGACCTCGGGTTATGGCGGGCCTTATTCGCCGCTGGGCGAGCGGCTCTATCACCTCGTGCTGCCCGCAACCACGCTGGGGATCGTCTCCTCGGCGCTGATCATGCGCTTTACCCGCGCCTCAATGCTTGACGTGCTCAACGATGATTATGTGCGCACGGCGCGCTCCAAGGGTATGAGCGAATGGCGGGTTGTGGTCCGTCACGCGCTCAAGAATGCTCTGATCCCCATTCTCACTGTTGTCGGGCTGACGGCGGCGCTGCTGATTTCAGGCGCCATCGTCACCGAGACGGTGTTCGCTCTGCCCGGCGTCGGCAATCTGATCGTTTCGGCGGTGTTGCGACGCGATTATCCGGTCATCCAGGGGGCGCTGCTGATCGTTGCCGGGCTCTATGTTCTGGTCAATTTCGTTATCGACATGCTCTATCTGCTCGTCGATCCGCGTGTGAGGTATTGATGGCCGCGCTCGCTTCTCCCGCACAGGGCAAATCACCCAATCTCTTGATCCGCCTTCTGGCGAGACCGACCGCGGCGGCCGGGCTGATCGTCATTACGCTGGTGGTGCTGGCCGCAATCTTTGCGCCGCTGCTTACGCCCCATAGCCCGAGCCAGCTTTCGATCGTCAACCGGCTGACCGCGCCCAATAGCCAGTTCTGGCTGGGCACGGACGAATTGGGCCGCGATATCCTGACACGTGTTCTCTATGCCGGGCAGACCTCGCTTTCGGTGGCCTTTTCGGTTGTTATCGTCTCCTCGCTGATCGGCATCGTTCTCGGGCTCGTGGCCGGGTTCTTCCGCAAGGCCGACGCGCCGGTCTCGCGGGTGATCGACGCGATGATGGCGTTTCCCGATATCTTATTGGCCATTGCGCTGGTCGCGGCGCTGGGCGCTTCGGCGTTCAACGTGGTTCTGGCATTGGGGATCGTTTACGCGCCGCGCATGGCGCGGGTGGTGCGCGCCTCGACGCTGGTGATCCGCGAGTTGCCCTATGTGGAGGCGGCCCGCGCGCTGGCAGTGCCGACCCCGGTCATTCTCGTGCGGCACGTTCTGCGCAACGTCACCTCGCCGCTTCTGGTGCAGGGCACGTTCATTTTCGCGCAGGCCATTCTGGCCGAAGCGGGACTGTCGTTTCTCGGCGTTGGGATTTCGCCAGACATCCCGACCTGGGGGACGATGATTTCGGCTGGCCGCCAGTTCATGAATTCGGCAAGCTGGCTGCTGTTTTATCCGGGCCTTGCCATCGTCGTCACCGTGCTTGCGCTCCAGCTTTTGGGCGACGGCTTGCGCGACCTCCTCGACCCCCGTCTTGCAAAGGACATCTAAATGATCGGCAACCAGTTTTCTCTCGCCGAAAAGCCGCTTCTGATCCGCAATGCAAAGCCTGTCGGGTTCGCCGGCGTCAAGGCCCCGGCACTCGATATTCTTGTCGGCACAGACGGAAAGATCATCGAGACAGGAACAACCATTGCCGTGCCCGACGATGCCGAAATCCTCGATGCCGGGGGCAGTTATCTTTCGGCGGGCTGGACCGATATCCATACCCATATCTGGTATGGCGGCACCGATATTTCGCTTAGGCCCGAACAATGCGGAGCGCGGCACGGAGTGACCACGATGGTCGATGCCGGGTCGGCGGGCGAAGCCAATTTTCATGGCCTGCGCGAATTGATGATCGAGCCGGCCCTCGAAAATGTCTATGCGTTCTTGAATATCGGCTCGATCGGTCTTGTGGCCTGCAACCGGGTGACAGAGCTTCAGGACATGCGCTCGATCGATATCGACCGGATCGCGGCGACCGTCGAGGCCAATCGCGACGTGATCGTTGGGCTCAAGGTGCGGGCCAGCGCGGTGATTTCCGGTGGCTGGGATCTGGTGCCGGTCAAGCTGGCCAAAAAGCTCGGCCGGGTGCTCAAGCTGCCAATCATGGTGCATGTGGGCGAACCGCCCCCGCTTTACGATGACATTCTTTCGCTGCTGACCGAAGGCGACATCGTCACCCACTGTTTCAACGGCAAGGTGGGTGGATCGATCCTCGAAGACGACGATCTTTACGCTCTCGTCGAGGATGCCGCGGCGCGCGGTGTGGTGCTCGATGTCGGACATGGGGGGGCGTCGTTTTCGTTCGAGGTGGCCAAGGCGGCTTTGGAAAAGAACATGCTGCCGCAAACCATTTCGACCGATCTGCACAACCGCTCAATGGATGGCGCGGTCTGGGACATGGGCACCACGATGTCCAAACTGCTCTCGCTGGGCATGGGGTTCGAACAGGTGATTCACGCGGCGACCATCGCCCCGCGCAAGGCGATCAGGCGCGATCACACCGACCTTCTGGCCAAAGGCAAACCGGCGGAATTTACGATATTCGATCTCGAAAAGAGCGACATCGAGGTCAAGGATTCCAAGGGCATCACATCGACGCTGCATGAGATTTTCGAGCCACGGCATGCCATCCTTGGGGCGCGTGCCATCGCCGCGCATCGCTACCAACCGGCGCCGGGCACCCAGCTTGCCAACTGCCCTCATTGCGGGTGGGCGCTATGAGAGAACTCGCCCCCGATACGATCCTTTCGGTGCGCGATCTGCGCACCTGGTTTACGACCAGACGGTTGACCGCCAAGGCCGTGGACGGGGTGACGTTCGAGCTCAAACGCGGCGAGACGCTGGCCGTGGTCGGCGAGTCGGGATCGGGGAAATCAGTAACCTCGCTTTCGATCATGGGGCTCCTGTCGCGTCCCGGCGCAATCGAAAGTGGAGAGGTGCTGTTCCGGGATTCAAAGGGCATCGTCCACGATCTGGCCAGAACCTCGCAACGGGGGTTTCGCAAGCTGCGCGGCCGGGAGATCGCCATGATCTTTCAGGAGCCCATGACCAGTCTCAACCCGCTCTATACAGTGGGTGAGCAGATCGGAGAAATGATCGCACTGCACGACAATATCGGGCGCGATGAGACCCGCAAGCGGGCGCTTGAAATGCTCGGGCATGTGGAAATTCCCGATGCGGCCAACCGGCTCGACGACTATCCGCACCAGATGTCGGGCGGCATGCGCCAACGGGTAATGATTGCCATGGCTCTGGCCTGCAATCCCTCGCTTTTGATTGCCGACGAACCCACAACGGCGCTCGACGTCACCATCCAGGCGCAGATTCTCGATCTGTTGCGCCGACTGCAGTCCCAGTTCGGCATGTCGATTTTGTTCATCACCCACAATCTGGGGGTGGTGGCGGAAATCGCCCATGAGGTGGTGGTGATGTATGCCGGGCGCGTTGTGGAACAGGCGCCGGTCATCCCACTGTTTCAAAAACAGAAGCATCCCTATACCGAAGGGCTTCTGGCCTGCACGCCCAATGCGGAGCGTGATCTGGACCCCGATGGGGAGCGCAGGGCGCTTTATTCCATTCCCGGCTCGGTTCCGCCGATCACGGCCCTGCCGGCGGGCTGCGCTTTCGAGCCACGCTGCCGCTACGCGATTTCCGCGTGTACGACCATCCCGCCCCAACTCGAAAGCGCCGGTTCCGGTCGACTGTCGCGCTGCCTGAGGAGTTCGGAAATATGAGCGTTGCAATGGAAACGGTGCCTCCGCTGCTGGCTATAGAAGGACTGGTCAAACGTTTTACGGGCCGGGGCGGCAGGACCGTCCATGCCGTCGAAGATGTCAGCTTTTCGATCAAGCGCGGCACGACGGTCGGACTGGTCGGTGAATCGGGATCGGGCAAGACGACGGCAGGCCGCACCCTGTTGCGGCTGATCGAGCCGACAGGTGGCAGGGCTGTGTTTGACGGTGTCGATATTTTTGCGCTCTCCGAGCGTGACATGCGGGCCTACCGCCAGCGCATGCAGATCATTTTCCAGGACCCGTTTTCCTCGCTCAATCCGCGCATGCGGGTCGAAGCGATCCTTGGGGAGGCGCTCGATGCCTGCAATTATCCCAAGGGTGAAAAACGTAAGGACCGGGTTGCAGAGCTTTTGACGCTTGTGGGCCTTGCGCCCGAACATGGAAAGCGCTTTCCACACGAATTTTCCGGCGGCCAGCGCCAGCGCATCGGGATTGCCCGGGCGCTCGCCGTGGAGCCTGAATTCGTGGTGGCCGACGAGCCGGTTTCAGCGCTCGACGTCTCGGTGCAGGCGCAGGTTCTCAACCTTCTGAGCGACCTGCAGAAGCGGTTGGGGCTGACGCTGCTGTTCATCGCCCATGATCTTTCGGTCGTTGAATATCTGTGCGACGAGGTTGTGGTGATGTATCTGGGGCGCGTCATGGAACGGGGACCGTCGCGAGCGGTCTATGCCGATCCGCGCCATCCCTATACCAGGGCGCTTCTGGCGACGGCGCCTATTCCCGATCCGACGCGGCGGCGCGAGCATGTCCCCCTGGCCGGAGACATCCCCAGCCCGATCAACCCGCCATCGGGGTGCGTGTTCCGCACCCGCTGCCCGCATGCCATCGCGGCGTGTGCCGAGACCATCCCGCCCACCGACCATCTCGGCGGTGACCACCACGTTGCCTGTATCCGCCACAATGAATTGGCCCAGGCCTCCTAGAGCCCACGCCCGATCGAACCGGGTTTAGGGCACCAGGAGTTTTGTTTTGTCGTGCGATCTCGCCGGAAAAGTCTTTTCCCGATCGCATTCTAACTGGAGTTTCCCATGACTGTCTCCGAGGCGAAAAAGCGCGCGGATCAAGGCCCCTACGACCGGCTGGCCGCACTGGGGCTGAGCTTGCCTCCGGCCGCGCCGCCGATCGCCAACTTCGTCACCCACGTGATCGAAGGCAATATGCTCTATCTCTCGGGTCAGGGTCCGACCTATCCCGATGGCCGGCGGCATTCGGGAAAAGTGGGCGATACCGTCTCGACCGAGGAGGCCTATGAACACGCCAAGCTAACCGGGCTCAACCTGATTGCCGTGATGGCCGAGGCGCTGGGCGATCTGGGCCGAGTGCGCCGTATCGTCAAGGTTCTGGGCATGGTCAATGCGACGCCCGATTTTACCGAGCACCCCCAGGTCATCAATGGCTGCTCGGACCTGTTCAATGCCGTATTTGCCGAAAAGGGTATCCATGCCCGCTCCGCTGTCGGCTTTTCCTCGCTCCCCAACGCGATCACGGTGGAAATCGAAGCCATCGTCGCCATAGACAATTGAGTACGCCCCAATGACCGATATCCGCAAAACGCTTGGCCTGCGCCCCGTCATCAACTGCTCGGGGACCATGACGTCTCTGGGCGCCTCGATCGTCGTGCCACACGCCGTCGAGACCGTGGCTGCGGTCCTCTCGCAGTGGACCGAAATGTCCGATCTGCAGCGCATCGCTTCGCGCACCATTGCAAGACTGACCGGGGCGGAAGCGGGATGCGTGACGGCGTCCTGTTCTGCAGCCATCACGCTGGCCTGCGCCGCCGCGATGACCGGCAAGGATCTGGCCGCCATCGAGAGGCTGCCCGATGCGAGCGGGCTCAAGGACGAAATCGTGATCCAGACCGGGCACATGGTCTCCTATGGCGCGCCGGTGGAACAGGGCATCCGGCTGTCCGGTGCCAGGGTGGTGCCGGTGGGCCAGGCGACCAGCGCGCATGCCTACCAATTGGCCGGAGCCATCACCGACAAGACAGCGGCGGCGGTTTATGTGATTTCGCACCACGTTGTCGATTACGGGCAGATTCCGCTCGAAACGTTCTGCGAGGTTGCCCATGAAAAGGGCGTGCCGGTGATCGTGGACGCGGCATCCGAATACGATCTGGAGAAATTCCTGAACGCTGGCGCCGATCTGGTGCTTTATTCGGGACACAAGTTTCTGGGCGGTCCGACATCGGGGATTGTGGCGGGCAACAAGGATTTCGTTGCGGCGTGCTATTTGCAGAACCGAGGCGTGGGTCGCGGCATGAAGGTGGGCAAGGAAGGCGTGGCGGGCGTTATTGCAGCGCTTGAGGCCTGGGAGACGCGCGACCACGCCGGGATCAGGGCGCGTGAGCAAAAGGCGCTCGATCTCTGGCAGTCGACGCTGGAGGGCCGCGCCGGCATCACGGCCATCATCGACCCCGATCCCACCGACAACCCGCTCGACCGGCTCAAGGTATTGGTGGACCCCGAGGGCGCCAACATTTCGGCCTGGGATCTTGCCGACCGGATGGCGCAGGGGGCCAGGCCGGTGATCGTGCGCGACCACGAGGTCGAGCACAATTACTTCTATCTCGACCCCTGCAACCTGCACCCCGACGAAGAATTCGTCGTCGCCGAGCGGCTAACCGAGGAACTCGATGCGGCGCGCAAATCCAATACGCCGATAGTTTCCGATTTGCGGCTGCGCGTGCTGGCGCAGGAAAAGGCCATTCTCAACTGGCCCGACTGAGGACGCTGTATTTGCGCGCCGGAGAGAATAATGCAAACTGAACCCGGCGCGGCACTCATGGGAGGATCGCCAAATGAGCACATTGGAAACATCCAAGGACGCGGTGAAGACCAAACGCACGCGGACGAGTGCGCTCGACCGCATCCTGCAGGTGCTCGATTTCCTCCAGAGCAATGACGCGCCGGCTACCGCCTATGAAATCGCCCGCGCCGTGGGGGCGCCGCTTTCAACGGTCTATACGCTGGTCGAGGATCTTGTCGAAAAGGACATGCTGGACCGGTTCGAGGATGGGACGTTGTGGTTCGGGCACCGGCTCTATCATTACGGGCTGACCTATGCCCGCCACGTCGATCTCCTGACCGCCGCCAATCACGAAATGAGCGACCTTGCGCTCGCCTCCGGCGAGACCGTGCAGATATGCGGGCGGGACGGCGATTTCATGGTGGTGCTGGGGATGGTCGATGGTCCCGACCATTTCCAGGTCGCCTCGCAGGTTGGCAGCCGCACGCCACTCAACTGGTCGGCGTCGGGGCGATTGCTTGTCGGGCATCTTCCCGAAGACGAGCGGCGCGCGATTTTCTCGCATGCCAGTTGCCCCTCACCAACCGGCCGGGCCGAAACCGATATCGAAATTCTCACGGCCACATCACGCCAGGCGCTTGATGCCGGGCTTTCGATACAGGCCGGGGAGTCGGCCTATTCGATTGCCTGTATAGCAGCTCCGATCCTTGATACGGCGGGCACCTGCCGGGCGACCATTTCCATTGTGGTGCCCGACCAGAAGGTCGAGCAGACCGATCCCGATCTCAAGGAGTTGGTGCGCTCAAGTGCGATCAACATCGCCAGACGTCTGGGGTGGTCGCGCTGATCGGCGTTATCAGGCCGGAGCGAACGCCGTGCGGTTGGCGGTAACCCGAGTGGCGATATCGACGACAAGTTCGGTGGCCAGCGTATCGGGGGATTCGAGCCAGCTTGCGCAAAAGGTCAGTTGCGGCATGGCAATGTCGGTCCTGATGAGTTCGAGCCGGCCGGCGTTGAGCTCGGCTTCGACAAGCTCATAGGGGATGACCGCGACCCCGATCCCCTCTAGCGCCAGATGCACGACCGTCGCCATAGACGCACTGGCGTGGAGCTTGATGGCAGGAAGATCGGGGCGGTTGAACAGGGATTTGACCAGTTCGTAGGGCTGGGTCTTGCGCGCGAAGGTGATGAGCGGGAATTGGGCAAGATCATAAACGGTGGCCGGGTTGGGGACGTTGAGCGCGGGGCTGGCGATAAAGCCCAAAGGATATTCACACAGCAGCCGATTGCGCAGCAGCGGGGCGCTTAGAGGGCCGAGCAGGAAGGCGATATCGATTTCCTGGGCCAGAAGGCGGTTGCGCAGCGAAGGGGAAATATCGACCTCGATTTCCACCGACAGGTGGGGATAGGCGCGGCTGACCTCCTTGATGAAATGGGGCAGCCATGTGTGAACGATGGTTTCGGCGACCCCGAGACGGATGACGCCGCGGATGGCCGATGCATCGCGCAGGGCGGCCAGCATTTCGGCGCGCATGGCGATCATCTTTTCAGCATAGGCGAGCAATTGCCGGCCCGGCGCTGTTGGCGTGATGTTGCGGGTCTCCCGGGTCAGGAGTTTGGCGCCGATCTCTTCTTCGAGCTGGGCGATGCGGTGGGAGATGGCGGGCTGGGTCGTGTTGAGTTTTTGCGCCGCGCCACGAAAGCTGCCCAGCGAAACCACCCACACGAAGGTTTCCAGTCCCTTGAAATCAACCATCGGCATCCCGTTTCTTGAACTCGCAGCTGGGGTTCACAATGCGCGGAACCGGGCACCCAGTGCAAGCTGGCGGGTCAGTTGCGTCATTACAGCGGTCAGCACCAGCGATGCTGCAAGCGCGGAAAGATAGGCGGGCCATGGCGGCAGCACCAGCAGCGTGGCCGACAGCACGCCGCTAAAGGTTGCCAGGCTTGCGACGCCCAAGAGACCGGCAAAGGCCGTGCGACCGGCCATGGTGCTGCCGTGATCGAGATTGAGCGAGAGCAGGATCACGCAAAAGCCGATGGGAAAGCCCAGAAGCGCACCCGCCAGCGCCGGGCCGAGCGCAGGCGAGAGCAGCGTTACAACACCCACGAGAATGCCGGCGGCAACGCCACGGGCGACCAGGGCGGGCCAGCGCGTCGGCGTTGCAACAGGGGCAAGCGGGAGAACAAGATTTTTGCCGACCAGCCGGGCGAAAACGGTTGCGGCGACAAAGATCAGGGCACCCAGGACGAGATGGTGGGGCACAAGCGAGAGCGGCACGGCGAAGACACACCAGGCGGCGATGGCCAAAATGGTTGCGCCGAGCGGGCCGGCTGTACGCACCGACCAAAGATAGGCGAACAGAAAGCCCTGGGTAGCAATCATCGAAAAGAGCGTCCCGGCGGCCATGTCGGAGACGAAGAGCGGGTGTTGATCGCGCACGAGAAAGAAAAAGCCCGGCGCCAGAACGATGGGCAAGCCAGCCAAAACCCCGCCAATGGCCGGTCCGAGCCGGGCAGCAGACCAGGCGATGAAAACAACCACAAAACCGGTTGCTGTCGCCCGGATGAAGAACTCGGCCCAAAGGCCCCAATCTGTCATGATACCAGGAGGGTCTGGATGTGTTCAGCGATGTTCAGAACCGTCCAGTCATCCCCGCCGGGCGCAAAAATCATCAGGCCGGTGGCGAGGGGCTGGCCGGCGTGCATGGGCACCGTGGCAGCGCACCCATCTAGGAAATTGATGGCCGAGGGATTGCGCAGCATCAGGCCGTTGAGGCGGTCGAAATCAGCCTCCACATCGGCAATCAACGGCGCGACGGTCGGCAGCGTGGGCGCGATGAACACATCAAAATTTTCCGCCTGTGCCGAAAAGGCCGCGATGGCGGCCGCGCGTTGGGCGCGGGCATCCGCTTCGTCGGTGGGCGCGAAACTTTCGGCGGCGCGGATACGGCGCAGGACGTGGGGATCGCCCTCGGTTTCCATGCGAGCCAGATGGTCGGCATGAATGCGATGCGCTTCCGAAGCAACGATGATGCGGTTGACGTTTCCGAAGCCCTCGAGCATGGGCAGCTCGATATCGGAAAGGATAAGTCGGGCGGCGGAAAGCCGCTCTATGGCGCGCTGAAAATCGGCGGCGACCTGGGTGTCGAGCCCTTCAGTCAGAAGGCCGTTTGCCACGCCGATGCGCGGATTTTCGCCGTTTTGTGGCGATGCAACAGTGGCGGAAAGGATAGCATGTGCCGCGCTGCATTGTTTGATCGTTATGGCCAGCGGGCCAATGCTGTCATAGCTCTGGGACAGCGGGAACGCACCATCGAGCGGCACCGCGGACTGGCTGGGCTTGAAGCCGCACAATCCGTTGAGCGCTGCGGGAATACGAACCGATCCGCCGGTATCCGATCCCAGTGCGACATCGGCGATGCCCAGGGCAACCGATAATGCACCGCCAGAGGTTGAGCCGCCGGAAATCCGGGCAGGATCGAAGATATTTCCCGGATTGCCAAAGTGCGGGTTGAGGCCGACGCCCGAATAGGCAAATTCCGACATGGCGGTGCGTCCGCATCCGATGGCCCCGGCAGCCCGCAGGCGCTCGACGGCGATGGCATCGCGGCTGGCCGGTTCGCCATCGACGAGAATGGTTGAGCCGGCCGAGGTCACCTGCCCTTTTTCGTCGAAGAGATCCTTGATCGACACCATGATGCCGGCCAGAGGCCCTGCCCTGCGCTTGGCGTCGCCATCGAGCGCCCTGGCTTCAGACATGATCCGATCAGCATCGAACCGGGTGAAGATGGTTTGCAGGACTGACGGCTCCACGTTCATGGCCGTGTCTATGGCGCGGCGGGCGCGATCCTCGGCGCGGAAGGTGATGCCACCAGAATTGCTGCGGAGCGGTGAGATGTCGGTCATGGCGGGCTTCCTACGAAATAACAGGCAAGGTCCTTGTTTCGTAGCAGTGTTCGATGGTGCGGCCCAGCACAGGATCAGTCATTTCCATGCGGAAAAACCGGGCCGGGCGCACGCCGCCGGAAAGGACCGCGAAGGTGCCGCACATCATGGCGGTGCCGGGCTCCAACCGCGACGGGGATGCGGCAGAGGGCGAGGCATCGATCAATTCGAGGAGCGGGCGGATGGAAGCCAGCGTGCCCTCCTGATAGGGGATCCAGGCCGCGTTTTCATCGTCGCGGATGAAAGATCGGATGGCGATTTGGTCGAGGTGGGAAACAACTTCGTCAAAAGCCCACAGTGCGGGGGCCATGGGCTTGGCGCAGATCTGCTTGGAGAGAGCCACCGAGTGGGTTTCGAGCTGGCGGTCGGTGTGGTCGGAGCCAAGCCCGAGATAGAGCTTTTTTCCGTCATCGATCACCAGCGGCTCGGCTTCGCCCGAACCGGTTGCATCGACAGTTTCCATTGCCTCGTCGGTGGTGATCAGGCTTGCAGCGACGCGGTAGAACAGCGGCACGGCGCTGGGCGGGGGAACGCCGATGGCTTCCAGTTCTGCAATATGATGATTGACGGCATCGGTGTTGCGGCCCGTCCAGCCGGCAATGATGGCGCGGTCTATTGTGATGGTGACAGGTTCTGCGCCGGCCACGGCGAAGGTCAATGTATTGTGCATTATTGCGCCTTTGGAAAATCTGCGGCCGATCAGGCCGGAGCGAAGACAAGAGCGATGGCGGGGAACGCAACGAGTAGGGCGATCATCACCAGCATGACAAAAACAAACGGGATGGCGCCGACCATGACGTCGCCCAGCCGCCCCTCCTTGCGGGCGCCCTGCACGACGTAAAGGTTGAGACCGACAGGGGGCGTAATCAGCGCCATTTCGATCAGTACGATCAAAAGGATGCCGAACCAGACCTTGTCGAACCCCATCTCCACGATGATCGGCACGACAATGGGGATGGTTGCGATCATCAGCGCCAGGGTTTCGATGAAAAAGCCCAGGACGATGTACATCAGAATAATGACCAGCAGCATGCCGTATGGACCGAGGCCCATGCCTTTGAGGAAGGTGGTGAGCTGGCGGCCGAGCCCGGTGGCGCCGAGCGCGTAGTTCAGGAAATAGGCGCCTACGATCACAAACATGACCATGGAGGTGGTGCGGATGGTGCCCAGCAGCGCCTCGCGCATGTTTTCGATGGTCAAGGCGCCATAGAACGCGGCGATGACCATGGCCATGGCGACGCCGACGGCGGCGGCTTCGGTGGGTGTGGCCCAGCCGGTATAGATGGAGCCGATAATGACGGCGAAGACCAGAAGCACCGGAATGAGATGGGGCAGGCCGGCGAACCGTTCACGCCACGTAAAATGCCGGCTGGGACCACCGAGTTCGGGCCTGATCGAGCAGATGATGGCGGTGATGGCCATAAAGCCGAGGGCCATGAGCAGGCCGGGGACGATGCCGGCCATGAACAATTGGGGCACCGAGGTCTGGGTGAGAAAGCCGTAAACGATCAGATTGATCGAGGGCGGGAGCAGGATGCCCAGCGCACCACCCGCGGCGATGGCTCCGGCAAAGAGCCGCTGGTCATAACCCTGCTTTTTGGCCTGCGGCATGGCGACCGTTGCCACTGTCGCCGCGGTCGCGACCGAAGAGCCCGATGTTGCCGAAAACATTGTCGCGGTGCCGATATTGGCGTGGACCAGCCCGCCGGGCAGCCAGGAAAACCAGGCATCGAGGGTTGCATAGGTGCGCTCGGCAATGCCGGCGCGCACCAGGATTTCGCCCAGCAGGACAAAGAGTGGGATGGCGATCAAAAGGAAGCTGTCGGACGAGGAATAAACCATCTGGCCCAGACCGCGAATGAGCGGCAGGGGCGCAAAGAAGGCATCGAGGCCGAAACCGAGAAGGAACAGGGCCGCACCGACGGGAATGGACAGCGCGAGAAGGACGGCAAGGCCGATGGCGACGTACCAGATCATGAAGCCTCTCCCGTCTCGGACACGATGCCCGAAAGATCGTTGATAAGGCCCCATTGACGCCCGAGGGTAAGTATCAGCGTGCAACCGAGCAGCGTGGCCGACGTGATGGTGAGCCAGGCCCAGCCGGCAAACCAGACGATCTGGGGTATCCACAACTCGATGGCCAACGGTGTGTTGGAGCGCGAACCGCGGGCGATCGATTTGGCAAGAACGTCATAGGCATAAAACGAGACCAACGCGGCAACGAACAGGACGCTGGCCAGCGCAAGGATATCGAAAGCCGCCCGCCCGGGGGCGGGCAGCTTGGCATAGACGAGGTCGATGCGCACATGGGCGCGCTCGACCAGGGCGTAGGCAAAGCCCCAGGTGGCAATGCCGGCCATGACATAGCCGGAAAGCTCATCGGCGCCGCCGATCCTGAACAGCGATATGCGCCGGCCAAGCACCTCGAGAAGAATGAGGGCGACAGCAACCAGCAGAACCACACCGCAGATCAACGCGATACTGCGGTTGAGGGTTTTCATCAGTGCTGCCAGGCGCATCACCCTGGCTGGCATGGATCCGTTGTCTGGCATTTTTGTCGCCCCTTTTCGCGATTTACTGGGCGATCGAGACGTTGAGGGCTGCGCCCACTGTCTCGTTCCAGCGGGTGGCCCAATCGCTGCCGGCGCGTTCGGCCCAATCGGGGAGGATCGAATCCTCGAGGACGGCCAGCGCCTGCGCCTTGTCTTGCTCGGAGAGTTCGACCAGCGTCATGGACGCAGGTGCGCCCGCTTCACATTCGCCGCCGGTGAGGCAGGCGATATCGCGGTCGAGTGCGCCACCGGCATCGGCCCAGGCGGGTTCTTCGAATTCGGTTGCGATCTGGTCTTCAAGAAAAGTCTGGACGGCGGGGTCGAGCGCATTCCAGGCGTCGAGATTGACAGCGGTGATGACCGGGTCCCAGCCGCCGAGCGGGAGATTGACCAGATGTGTCGAGGACTCGTACCAGCCCGAGGCATAGCCCGAACCCGCGCCGGTCACGGCGCAATCGATGACGCCGCGTTCGAGCGCGCCGGGGACTTCGGAAAACGCCATGGTGATGCCTTCGGCGCCCAGCGCTTCGAGGAACAGCGACGTCATGCGGCCAGAGCCACGGATCTTTTTGCCTTCAAGATCGGCAAGACCACTGATCTCGGCGTTGCAGAAGACGATCTGCGGGGGATAGGGGGCGATGGCGAGCATGTGGGAATTGAAGCGGGTTTCCATGATCTCGGCAACCATGGGCTTGGCCGCTTCGGTCATGGCGTAGGCGGTTTCGGCATCGGTGGCGATGAGGGGGACATCGAGGCCTTCAAGCTCGGGGGCATCGGCGACGGTATAGTCGCCAACGGTCATGCCGATATCGAAAACGCCATCGCCGAGCATACGGAAGACGTCGGCACCGGCAACGCCCATCTGGTCGAAGGTGGTCATGTTGACGGTAATCGCGCCGCCTGAGGCTTCGGGTACGGTTTCTTCCCAGAAGCTGCGCTCGAACTGCTGGTAGAGCGGCAGGTTGGACCAGCTGCCGACCACGTTGAGGGTGGTTTCAGGCAGGTCCTGGGCGAGGGCCGCGGCGGGGGCCAGGGCGATGGAGGCGAGGAGGAGAGGTTTTAGCGCTTTCATTTCAGTTCCCTTTGCGTTGGTTGATCATGCCGCTTGTGCGGTCTTTTTGCATGTCCGGTCTCAGCCGATATCGGCCCTGAGATCGGTGACGAGCAT
>CENV01010630.1_pt1 | contig 43183 bp, 46 predicted proteins | sample 530231 | NCBI WGS metagenome assembly CENV01 (sample SAMEA2619815, study PRJEB7988) | marine metagenome | biome: marine biome (ENVO:00000447); feature: surface water layer (ENVO:00002042); material: "saline water (ENVO:00002010), including plankton (ENVO:xxxxxxxx)" | depth 5 m
GCCGGGAACGGCGGCTTGAGGCGCGGCTGGCCCTTCTTGCCTTCGAGGCTCTCGATCATCGCGGTCTCTTCGCCGCAGATGTACGCGCCCGCGCCGCGGTGAACGTAAACGTCGAAATCGTAGCCCGATCCGGCAGCGTTCTTGCCCAGCAGGCCCGCGTCATAGGCCTGCTCTACGGCAGCAAACAGCGTCTCGGCCTCGCGGATATATTCACCGCGGATGTAGATGTAGGCGGCCCGCGCACGCATCGCGAAGCCGGCGATCAGCGCGCCTTCGATCAGCTTGTGCGGATCGTGGCGGATGATCTCGCGGTCCTTGCACGAGCCGGGTTCGGATTCGTCGGCGTTGATGACGAGGAAGCTCGGACGGCCGTCCTTGCTTTCCTTCGGCATGAAGCTCCACTTCATGCCGGTGGGGAAGCCCGCCCCGCCCCGGCCGCGCAGGCCAGAGGCCTTCATTTCGTCGATGATGGCGTCTTGTCCGACTTCCATCAGCTTCTTGGTATCGTCCCAGTCACCACGCGCCTGCGCCGCCTTCAGGCCCCAGTCCTGGAACCCGTAGACGTTGGTAAAGATGCGATCTTTGTCAGCCAGGCTCATGCGCCCAGTCCTCCGAATACAAATGCTGCGGCGAGTGCCAGAATGACCACCAGCGCCACCGTCTTGACGATGCCCTTAAGCACCTTCCACGCGATCACGATCAGGATCAACGCAATGACGATGGGCAGGATCTGGTCCATCTTACCACTCGCCCCGGTAGTCGTGATTTTCGTCGACCATTTCCTTGAGCGACGACAGCGCGTTCGCGGGCTCGCTGGTGTGGCGGCCCGGTTCCTGCGTGCCGGCCTTGGGCGTCTCGCCCTTGGCCAGCGCGTCAAGCACGGCGTCCATCCGCTCTGCGGTGAGGTCTTCGTAGTTGTCGTCGTTGATCTGGACCATCGGCGCGGTGGCGCAGTTGCCCATGCACTCGACCTCTGTGAACGACCAGAGGCCATCGTCCGACACGTGGCCCGCCTTCATCCCGCGCTTCTTGCAGGTGGCGATGATGTCGTCCGAGCCGCGCAGCATGCACGGCGTGGTGCCGCAGACCTGCACATGGTATTTGCCCACCGGCTCAAGGTTATACATCGTGTAGAAGGTTGCCACTTCGAGCACCCGGATCACCGGTTGATCGAGATAGGCGGCGACATATTCGATCACCGGCAGCGGCAGCCACCCTTGCGTGTTCGTCTCGGCACCCACCTGACGCTGGGCGAGATCGAGCAGCGGCATGGTGGCCGAACGCTGACGCCCCTCGGGATAGCGGGCGATGGCCTTGTCGGCCTTGGCCTTCGTCTCTTCGTTGAAGGTCCAGCTGCCCCACTGCATGCGCAGTTCGGGCGTATCAGGGGCGATTTTACGCGCGGCCATCGGCCAGCCTCCGTTCCAGATAGCGGCCCGCATAGAGGCCGATCACCGCCGCAAAGGCGGTGGACAGGGTTTCCTTGAGCGGTGCCTCGCCATGGAACACGGCGAGATAGCCCGCAACCGCTGCAGCAAAGCCAGCCAGCGCGGCGATGAGGATGATGATCTCGCGCAGCATCAGCGGATGAACTCCACACGGCTGCACTTGTCACCCTCAAACGAATAGACGGCGACCACATCGAAAGGCTCGACCAGCTCCGAACCATCGGCAGCCGGACCGCGCGTCACGTGCTCGCGGAACAGGACATAGTCTCCAACGGCCTGCTTCTCGACGATCTCGGCATGGTTCTGCGGCCACTTGGCAAAGGCTGCGGCGAGGCCCGAACGGGTACCCTCCTTGCCTTCGCGCACCACAGCGCCGCGATAGTTCGCTTCGCAGGCGTCGTCGGTCATGAACGAGACGTAGGTGTCCACGTCCTGCGCGTTGTAGGCCGCGATCATCTTTTCGGCAGTTGCGAGGTTGCTCACCGGTCACACTCCCCGAACACGACGTCGATCGCGCCCAAAATGGCGGTCGCGTCGGGGAGCATGTGGCCTTTGCACATGAAGTCCATCGCCTGAAGGTGGCTGAAGGCCGTCGGGCGAATCTTGCAGCGGTATGGCTTGTTCGAACCGTCGCTCACCAGATAGACGCCGAACTCGCCCTTCGGGCTTTCGGTCGCCACATAGACCTCACCGGCAGGCACATGGAAGCCTTCGGTGTAGAGCTTGAAGTGGTGGATCAGCGCTTCCATCGACTGCTTCATCTCGCCGCGCTTGGGGGGCGAAACCTTGCGGTCGGTGCTGGCCACGGGGCCTTCGGGCATCTGCTCGATGCACTGCTTGATGATGCGCGCCGACTGATAGACCTCCTGCATACGGACCATGAAGCGGTCGTAGCAGTCCGAATTGGTGCCGACGGGAATGTCGAACTCCATCCGGTCATAGACATCATAGGGCTGGCTCTTGCGGATATCCCACGCAATGCCAGCAGCGCGGATCATCGGGCCGGAGAAGCCCCATTTGATCGCGTCTTCCTGGTTCACCACGGCGATATCGACGTTGCGCTGCTTGAAGATGCGGTTGTCGGTCACGAGGCTCATCGCATCGCCGAACAGTTCGGGCAGACGGGTGTCACACCAGTCGGCAATGTCGGTCAGCAGCTTCAGCGGCACGTCCTGATGCACGCCGCCGGGACGGAACCAGGCCGAGTGCATACGCGCGCCCGAAGCCCGCTCGAAGAAGTTGAGGCAGTCCTCGCGCAGCTCGAACATCCACAGGTTCGGCGTCATCGCGCCGACGTCCATCACGTGGCTGCCCATATTGAGCAGGTGGTTGCAGATGCGGGTCAGCTCGGCAAACAGCACGCGCAGATACTGGCCGCGCTCGGGCACTTCCAGATTGAGCAGCTTTTCGATCGCCAGCACATAGGAGTGCTCCATCCCGAGCGGCGAACAATAGTCGAGCCGGTCGAAATAGGGCAGCGCCTGGAGGTAGGTCTTGTACTCGATCAGCTTTTCGGTGCCGCGGTGCAGCAGGCCGACGTGCGGGTCGATCCGCTCGATGATCTCACCGTCAAGCTCCATCACCATGCGCAGCACGCCGTGTGCGGCAGGGTGCTGCGGGCCGAAGTTGATCGTGTAGTTGGTGATTTCCTCGTCACCGGTGGTGGGCGAGGTTTCCTGGACGAGGCCGCTCACTTGCCCTCCTCCTTCTTGTCATCAGACTTTTCGGCAGCCTTGGCATCGGCCTTGACACCGGCGCCGGTGTCCTTGGCGTCGTCCGTCTTCTTGGGCTTGTCGACCGGCGGCGACGCGGGAGCATCGCTGGCTTTTTCGTCGCCGGGGAGGATATATTCCGCCCCTTCCCACGGGCTCATGAAGTCGAAGCTGCGGAAGTCCTGCGCCAGATCGACCGGCTCATAGACCACGCGCCCTTCCTCCTCGGAATAGCGCAGCTCCTGATAGCCGGAGAGCGGGAAGTCCTTGCGGAAGGGATGCCCCTCGAAACCATAGTCGGTGAGGATGCGGCGCAGGTCGGTGTTGCCCTCGAACAGCACGCCGTACATGTCGAACACCTCGCGCTCGAGCCAGCCAGCGACCGGCCACAAGGTGGTGACAGTCGGCACCGGGGTATCCTCGGCGGCCTGCACCTTCACCATGATGCGGTGGTTCTTCGTCAGGCTCAGCAGCATGTAGACGACTTCGAATCGCTCGGCGCGGCCCGGATAGTCGGCCCCGGCGATTTCCATCAGCTGCTGGTATTCGTGCTCATCACGCAAGGTGCGCAGGGCATGCTCGATCTCGCCGCGCGCGACGGTGATGACGATCTCGCCGAACTCTTCCTTGCTGGCGACGACCTTGTCACCAAGCGCGGCGGTCAGCGCATCAAGCACACCTTCGTTGGAGGCGATGCGGGGGGCGGAGTGGAGGACAGCAGCCATCTTAACGCTCAACCGTACCGGCGCGGCGGATCTTCCGCTGCAGTTGCATCACGCCGTAAAGCAGGGCTTCGGCTGTCGGCGGGCAGCCGGGGATATAAATGTCGACCGGCACGATCCGATCGCACCCGCGCACCACCGAATAGCTATAGTGATAGTAGCCGCCGCCATTGGCGCAGCTGCCCATCGAAATCACATATTTCGGGTTCGACATCTGGTCGTACACACGGCGCAGCGCGGGGGCCATCTTGTTGCACAGCGTGCCCGCCACGATCATCACGTCCGACTGGCGCGGTGACGCGCGCGGAGCAACGCCGAACCGCTCCATGTCATAGCGCGGCATGTTGACGTGGATCATCTCCACCGCGCAGCAGGCAAGCCCGAAGGTCATCCACCACAGCGAGCCGGTGCGCGCCCAGTGGAACAGGTCCTCAGTCGAGGTGACGAGGAAGCCTTTGTCGTTCACTTCGTTCTGAAGCGCGTTGAAATAGTCCTGATCAGGCTGACGGATTTCGCCGCCCTGCGCCGCCGGAGCCAGAGTTTCGTTCACTCCCATTCGAGAGCTCCTTTCTTCCAGGCATAGGCCAGGCCAATGGCGAGTTCGCCGAGGAACACCATCATGGTGATCCAGCCGGGCCAGCCGGTGAGATCGAGGCTGACCGCCCACGGAAACAGGAAGGCCGCCTCCAGATCGAAGATGATGAACAGAATCGCGACCAGATAAAAGCGCACGTCGAACTGGCTGCGCGGATCCTCGAAGGCGGGGAAGCCGCATTCGTATTCGCTGAGCTTGGCTGCGGTCGGCTTGTGCGCCCCGGTCAGCCGGGCGACGCCCATGGGCAGGAACACGAAGGCGGCAGACAGAACCACTGCGATTCCCAGAAATATAAGGATCGGCAGATATTCAGTCAGATCAATGGGTGTAGCCATAGGGTACGGACTCAGTTGTTCGGCGCGACAATGTGCGGCGTCTAGGCAATGGTCGGGCCAAGCGCAAGGCACCCCAAGCGCTGAATACGGGCCTTTCTGTGCGTTTCTTGCCGCAAGGCAGCATGATGCGAATCGTTCGCAAGGCTTCTCTGGCCGACAGGCCATTGCGAGCATGGCGCTTGGCCCCCATGTGCCTTCTCGTTAGAAGACCTGGCAATACGAGTTAGCATACGAGTTACCATTCGCATTTCACCTCAACGGAGCGACCGACCAATGGCCACTTTCAATTCCGCCGATCCTATTGTCATCCTGTCCTATGCCCGCACCCCGATGGGCGCGATGCAGGGTGCCCTCGCCGATGTTGCCGCCACTGATCTGGGCGCCACTGCGGTGAAGGCGGCGATGGAACGGGCCGGAGTTGCGGGCGAGGATGTGGACCGCGTCTATATGGGCTGCGTACTTCCCGCCGGGCTCGGCCAAGCTCCGGCGCGTCAGGCTGCGTTGAAGGCCGGCCTGCCGCTTTCGGCTCAGGCGACCACCGTTAATAAGGTCTGCGGCAGCGGCATGCAGACCGTCATCATGGGTTCCGAAGCGCTGGCCTCGGGCGGCGCGGACGTGATCGTGGCGGGCGGCATGGAGAGCATGACCAACGCGCCCTACCTGCTCAAGAAGCATCGCGGCGGCGCGCGCCTCGGCCATGACACCGCCTATGATCACATGTTCCTCGACGGTCTGGAAGATGCTTATAAGGCGGGCACCGCCATGGGCGCCTATGCGCAGGACATGGCCAACGAATATTCGCTGACCCGCGAGGACATGGACACCTACGCGATCACCTCGCTTGAACGTGCCAATGCGGCCATCGCAAGCGGCGCCTTCGCCGACGAGATCGCCCCGGTCACCTACACCACCCGCAAGGGCGAGGTGACGGTCGACACCGACGAAGGCCCCGGCAACGGTCGCCCCGACAAGATCCCGCAGCTGCGCCCGGCCTTTGCCAAGGACGGCACGATCACCGCTGCGACCTCGTCGTCGATTTCGGACGGCGCGGCGGCAATGGTGCTGACCCGCAAGAGCGTGGCCGAGGACAAGGGCCTGAGCCCCGTCGCCACGGTCGTCGCCACGGCGGCCCATGCACAAGACCCGGCCGCCTTCACCACCGCACCTGTCGGCGCGATCAACAAGGCGCTCGAAAAGGCGGGCTGGAGCGTCGACGACGTTAACCTGTGGGAAGTGAACGAGGCCTTCGCCTGCGTCGCCATGTTCGCGATGAAGGACATCGGCATCGCGCACGACAAGATCAACGTCAACGGCGGCGGCACTGCTCTGGGCCACCCCATCGGTGCCAGCGGCGCGCGCATCATCGTCACGCTCATCAATGCCCTCAAGCAGCAGGGCAAGAAGCGCGGCGTGGCCGCCCTGTGCATTGGCGGCGGCGAGGGCACGGCCATTGCGGTGGAACTCGCCTGACGCTTCGTCGGTTGACCAGTCGGACATAATCAACGAATGTCCCGCTCAACAGAGGGAGCATGGATATGAAGAATACCGTTTTTGCCGCCGCCGCGGTGCTGGCACTGGCAGCCTGTAGTCAGGGCGAGGCGCCTGCCGATGCACCGGATGCTGCTGCCAGCGAAAGCAGCGACGTCCTCACGGGCGAAGCGCCTGGGTTCGAGGCGGTTGCACCCGGCAACTACACGGTGGAGCATGCCAACGGTGACATCGACACGATCACCATCCACCCCGGCATGACCTTCTCGCGCATTGCCGCCGATGGCACGCCGACCGGCGGCACCATCTTCATGCAGGATGGCGAGACCTGCTTCGTGGTGGAAGGCGTCGAAGGCCACACCTGCTTCACCGATGGACCGGTGCAGGAAGACGGCTCGATGCAGACTACCTCGGAGACAGGCAGTGTCTCGACCGTGCGCCCGGCTCCGCCAGAGGACGCGGTGACGGCAGATCCGGAAACCTGATAGGTTGATCTTACCCCCTCTCGCCGCGCGGGAGGGGGTAATTGCTCAGGGTGCTCCGTCACCCCAGAGCCGCTCGGCCTCGACAAAACCGCTGTGGCCGCGCACCGAAAACTCGCACCAGCCGCCCGCGCATTCACCCAGCTCGCCGATCACGCCAGGCTCGACATGCCAGCGCAGATGCGCAGACGGCCCGCCCTCGGCCCTGATCGCGGCGGTGTCTTCGCCGATCACGATAGCAAAACGGGTGCGGCTGAGCATACGCGCCGCCATCCATCCCCGCGTCCCATCGGGATCTTCGACATAACGCCAGCCTTCGTTGGTGCGCAGCACCTTCACCGGCACCCCTCGCCGCTGATAGACCCATTCGATCGGATAATTGGTGCTCGGCCCGCGGCGCATGTGCACCTTGTCGACCGAGATACTGGCCCAATAGGGCGTCTCTGCAGTTTGCGCCGAGACCGCAGCAGCCGACAGCCCCGCTGCAAGCGCGCAACCGATGGCTGCAAAAACCGGAATAGTCTGCCTTGAAAACATTTCCGGGTGATAGTCCTGTGAGCACATCGGGTGCAACAGCTCACGCAATCTTGCCCGCAACGCCTTTTCTGCTCTAACAGGCTCGAGAACGGGAGAGAACCGCCGACAGAGCAACGTGCCGGGGCGGATTGCAGGGGAATTTCATCACATGGTTCGCAAGATTGTCACCGGTCTGTGGCTCGCCGCCGCTTCCGACGCCGCCTTGGCACAGGATCTCGTTCCTGCCGCTGGTGATAGCGGGGATACCGCCTGGATCCTCGCCTCGTCTGCGCTGGTGCTGCTGATGTGCCTGCCCGGCCTCGGCCTGTTCTACGGCGGACTGGTGCGGGCGAAGAACTTCCTCTCGGTGCTGATTCAGGTCGCTGCCGTGGCGGGCCTCGCCTCGGTGCTGTGGGTGATCGTGGGCTACACGCTGGCCTTCGGCGAAACCACTGGCGGCGTGCTCGGCAATGGCCGGGCGTGGATGCTGATCGACCTTGGCGCTCTGCGCTCCGGGCTAACGATTCCGGAAAGCGCCTTCGTGCTGTTCCAGCTTACCTTCGCCGCGATTACTCCGGCGCTGATGGTCGGTGCATGGGTCGACCGTGCGCGGTTTGGCTGGGTGATGGTCTTTACCGGGGTGTGGGGCCTGCTGGTCTATGCTCCCGTGGCTCACTGGGTATGGGGTGGCGGCTGGCTTGCCGAGCTTGGCGCGCTGGACTTTGCGGGCGGCATCGTCGTTCATACCACGGCGGGCGTCTCTGCCCTGATCGTGGCACTGCTGCTTGGACGGCGGCAGGGCTTTCCCACCGCCTCGCTGCTGCCGCACGCTCCCGGCATGACCATGCTTGGCGCCATGTTGCTGTGGGTCGGCTGGTTCGGCTTCAACGGGGGCTCGGCCCTCGCCGCCACTGACGATGCGGCGAGCGCCATCATCAACACCCACACAGCCGCCGCCGTGGCCGCCTTGCTGTGGGTGCTGATCGAGAAGATCAAGTTCGGCAAGCCGACCACGGTAGGGTTCGCCACCGGCGCCATCGCAGGCCTCGCGACAATCACGCCCGCGGCAGGGTTCATCTCGCCGGGCGCGGCGATCCTGTTCGGCGCGCTGGCCTCGGTGGTGTGCTTCTGGGCCATCACCTTGGTCAAGAACCGCCTGCGGATTGACGATTCGCTCGACGTTTTCGCGGTCCACGGCGTGGGCGGAATGCTCGGCTCTCTGTTGCTGGCCGTATTCCTTTCCGCCGACCTCGGCGGCACTGGCTATGCCGAGGGCATGACGATGGGCTCGATGGTGGTGGTGCAGGTGATCGCCGTTGGCGTGGTCGCGCTGTTCTCCGCGATTGTCACCGCCTTGATCGCGCTGGCCGTCTCGCTGTTCATTCCGATGCGTGTGAGCGCCGAGGAAGAAGTGGAAGGCCTCGACCAGACGAGCCACGGCGAACGTGGCTGGATGTTCGATTGATTCACCGTCAAGCCTATGTTCAGCGGCTTTCAGATAGAGGCCCCGCCATGCACAGATTACTGACCACGCTGGCGTTGGCCTCGGCCGCGATCGCCGCGCCAACTCTGGCGCAAAACGAGATCGGCACGATCGAGCGCGGAACCTATATCTGCGAGCTGCCCGGCGATGTCCGCGGCACTGCCGGTATTCCGCAGCCGCAAGCGAACTTCACGATCGAGAGCGCATCGCGCTACACTAGTCCGCAGGGCAACGGCACCTACCTGCGCCGTGGCAACGAGGTGCGCATGACCAGCGGCCCGCGCAATGGCGATGCCTATCGGGTCATAAGCCGCAGCTTCCTGCGCCTGCTCGATGCCGATGGCACTCCAGGCAAGCTGCGCTGCATCCGCCAGGGACGCTGAGCTACCACGTCGGCTTCCCGTCAGTAGGCGGGGCGCGCTGCCGCTATCCCAGCAGCTTGGCGAAGGCCTTCACCGCCTCCACCTCATCACCGTTCCAGACTGCGCCCGACACGGCGAGGAAGTCCGCTCCCGCCTCGATCAGGGCCGGCGCATTCTCCGGCGTGATCCCGCCGATGGCGACACAGGGGATCTCGAACAGGTTCGACCACCAGCGGACCAAGTCGAGGTCGGGCTTGTGGTCGCTTTGCTTGGTGGTGCTGGGGAAGAAGGCCCCGAAGGCGACATAGTCGGCCCCCGCATCGCCCGCTTCCATCGCCAGATGGCGGCTAGCTTGACAGGTGACACCGATCTGCACCTCGCGGCCCAGCTCCTCGCGCGCTTCGCGTGGGTCGCCGTCGTCCTGCCCCAGATGCACGCCGTCAGCCTTGATCCGCTTGGCCAGCGCCACCGAATCGTTGACCACGAAGGCCACGTCGCGCGCGCGGCAGATTTCCTGCAGGGGCGCAGCAAGGCGCGCCGCCTCGTGCTGGTCAACATCCTTCACCCGGAATTGGAAGGCCGCCACCGGGCCAGCGTCGAGCGCGCGTTCAAGCCGGGCGGGAAAGTCGCCTCCCACCTCAAGCGGAGAGATCAGGTAGAGCGAGCAAGCATTCGTGATAGCGTTCATCTTTCAGCCATTAGCAATCAGGCAGCCACACGCAAATGACCTTGAAGCCACTTCTGCCGCTCGTCGCCCTTGCCGCTCTGCCCGGTTGCGCAGTGATCCCCCAGCCCAGCACGCCTGTCTTGCCCGAAGGCAGTGCCGTGGCGCTGAACCAGAGCGTTGCGGGCGGCGGGCTGGTGGCGACACCGCTCGAGGTCGTCAAAGACGACCGCTGCCCGGCGAATGTCCAGTGCATCCGCGCGGGCGAGGTGATCGTGAAGACCCGCATCAGCGATGGGCAGCAAGCCGCGACCAAAGACCTCACGCTGGGCGAAGCGGCGGAGGTCCTTGGCTACCCGGTGCGGCTGGCGACTGTCACGCCGGCGAAGATGACCAACGCCACCATCGCCGCGCGCGACTATCGTTTCACTTACGAACTGGTGAACTGATCACCCGGCAATCGAGGCGTCGCAGATCGAGCCGACTGCCTCGCCCAGCGATGCGTCGAATTCGGCGTCGCTCATCTGCGCGCGCAGATCACCCAGCAGCGCACGGCTGAAGCTGGCGATCATGCCGGTGTTCTTGGCAAGCTCGACGCAGGCCTCGGCGCGGGTGAAGCCGCCCGAAAGTGCCACCACCTTGAGCACCTTCGGGTGATCGACCAGTTCCTTGTACTGGTTGGCCTTGGCCGGGATCGACAGCTTCAGCATCACCTGCTTGCCCTCGTCCATAGCATCGAGCTGCTTGAGGATCTCGGCCTTGAGGATGTCCTCGCCCTCGGCGCGGTCGGTGGCGGTGATGGTGTATTCCGGCTCGAGGATCGGCATCATGCCATGGGCGATGACCTGCTCGCCGACGGCGAACTGCTGCGCCACGATTGCGGCAATGCCTTCGGGGTTCGCGGCGTTGATGACCGAGCGTTCCTTCGTGCCATAGACGCCGAGGCCCTTGGCACGGGTCAGCAGCGCATCAAGCTCGGGCATCGGCTTCATCAGCTGCACGCCGTTGGCCTCGTCCTCAAGGCCCTTGTCGATCTTGATGAAGGGCGCAACGCCCTTGTCGAGCAGGGCCGTGGGCGTAGGCTTGCCGCCTACTTCACCGTCCATCGTCTTTTCGAACAGGATCGCGCCGAGGATCTTGTCGCCAGTAAAAGCCGGGCTCGAAATGATGCGCGAGCGCATTTCGTGGATCTTGGCGAACATCTCGTCATCGCCGCTCCACTCGTCATCGGCAACGCCATAGGCGCGCAGTGCCTTGGGGGTGGAACCGCCCGACTGGTCCAGTGCGGCGATAAAGCCCTTTCCGGCGGCAATCTTCTGCGTAATCTGATCGGTATTCATGGTCTGTGCGGCTCCTCCCGCGGGTGAATGTCGAGGAGCCTGTTATGGTGCAATGTGCCATTGCACAACCGGACAGTTTTTCGCCGCGCAATCCGTGTGTTGACGGGACAAACCCACGGACATTGTCAATCAGCGGCAGCGACCGCGTCAGGCCTGCTGGAGCGCCGCGACGCCGGGCAGTTCCTTGCCTTCCATCCATTCAAGGAAGGCACCACCCGCAGTCGAGATATAGGTTACCTCGTCAGTCACGCCGGCGTGCGCCATGGCCGCCACGGTGTCGCCGCCGCCCGCCACAGAGATGAGCGAGCCTTCCTGCGTCAGCGCAGCCGCGGTTCGCGCCAAGGCCACGGTGGCAGCATCGAACGGCTCCATCTCGAATGCGCCCATCGGGCCGTTCCAGACCAGTGTGCGGCAGGTCTTGAGCACGTCGCCCAGCGCCTCAACCGCTTGCGGGCCTACGTCGAGAATCATCTCGTCAGCAGCGACTTCGTGGACGTTGCAGACGCGGTAGCTGTCCGGATTGGCGGCAAATTCCTTCGCCACGGCGACATCATAAGGCAGATGGATCGTGCAGCCGGACCGGTCAGCCGCTTCCATGATCATGTTGGCGGTCTCGACCAGATCGTGCTCGCACAGGCTCTTGCCGACATCGACGCCCTTGGCGGCGAGGAAGGTGTTGGCCATCCCGCCACCGATAATCAGGTGCTGGACCTTGGCGGAAAGGTTTTCGAGCACGGCCAGCTTCGAGCTGACCTTTGCCCCGCCCACCACAGCCGCAACCGGCGGCTGCGGGCTGCCAAGCGCCGCGTCGAGCGCTTCCAGTTCCTTCTGCATCGAGCGACCGGCATAGGCCGGCAACAGATGTGCAAGGCCCTCGGTGCTGGCGTGCGCGCGGTGCGCGGCAGAGAATGCGTCGTTGACGTAGAAGTCGCCGTTCTCGGCGATAGCCTTGGCGAATTCGGCATCGTTCGCCTCTTCACCCGGCCAGAAGCGGGTGTTTTCGAGCATCCCGATGTCGCCATTGCCCAGGATATCGACCGCCTGCGTCACGACCGGTCCGGACACCTCGGGAATGAACATGACCTCGCGCCCGAGCACGTCCTCGATCGCGCCCTGCACCATGCTCATCGACATGGTCGAATTGCGCTGGCCCTTGGGGCGACCGAAGTGCGCGAGCAGCAGCACCTTGGCCCCGCGATCGGCCAGTTCGAGGATCGTCGGCGCGACCGCACGGGCGCGCGTCAGGTCCGTGGCGAGGCCATCGGCCATCGGCAGGTTGAGATCGACCCGCACCAGCGCGCGCTGGCCGGTAAGATCATCGGGAAGATCGTCGAGGGTTTTGAAATTGGCCATCAGGTGCTCCCAACCCCCTCCCGCCTGCAGGAGGGGTAGTGAGACTTGGCAGCTTGTCTGCCTAGTCGCAACGGGGTGGGCCTTTGCGGACCAGCGCTTCGCGCCCCACCCCCGGCCCCTCCCGCAAGCGGGAGGGAAGGTTTGGTGCTTAGAGGAACTTCGCCATCACACCGGCGGTGTCGATCATGCGGTTCGAGAAGCCCCACTCGTTGTCGTACCAGCTGACGACGCGGGCAAGCTTGCCTTCCATCACCGAAGTTTCGAGGCTGTCGACGGTCGAGCTGGCCGGGTGGTGGTTGAAGTCCGAGCTGACGAGCGGCTGGTCGGTGTAGTCGAGCACGCCCTTCATCGCACCCTCGGCAGCCGCCTTGAGCGCTTCGTTCAGTTCCTCGGCAGTGGTGTCACGGCCGGGGGTGAAGACGAGATCGACGAGGCTGACGTTCGGCGTCGGCACGCGCACCGACGAACCGTCGAGCTTGCCGGCCAGTTCGGGCAGCACCAGGCCGACCGCACGGGCAGCGCCAGTGGTGGTCGGGATCATGTTCTGCGCGCCGCCGCGAGCACGGCGCATGTCCGAGTGCATCTGGTCGAGCATGCGCTGATCGTTGGTGTAGGAGTGGATCGTGGTCATGAAGCCACGCTCGATGCCGACCAGGTCGTTCAGCACCTTCGCCACCGGCGAGAGGCAGTTCGTGGTGCAGCTGGCGTTCGAGACGATGATGTCATCGGCGGTCAGCACATCGTGGTTCACACCGTAAACGACGGTGGCGGAAACTTCCTTGGCCGGAGCCGAGATCAGCACGCGCTTGGCACCGGCATCGAGGTGCGGCTTGGCGGCCGAGTGGCTCTGGAAGAAGCCCGTGCATTCGAGCACGATGTCGACGCCCATCTCCTTGTGCGGCAGCTTGCCCGGATCGCGCTCGGAGGTGACGGCGATGGTCTTGCCGTTCACGACGAGGTTGGTGCCGTCGACCGAAACGGTGCCGGGGAAACGGCCATGGGTCGAATCGAAACCGAACAGCAGCGCGTTCGCCTTGGTGTCGGCCAGATCGTTGATCGCCACCAGTTCGAGATCATGGTCGCTGCGCTCAAGAATGGCGCGCGCCACGAGGCGTCCGATACGTCCGAAACCGTTGATAGCTACCTTAGTCGCCATGTGAAGAACTCCTCGTTATCCGTTCAATGTACTGATGATCTGCGGGACGATCTTGTCCGCAGTGAAGCCGAAATGCTCGAACAGGGTCGCTGCCGGGGCCGAAGCGCCGAAGCGGTCAAGGCCGATGTTCAGGCCATTACGCCCGGTGTAGCGTTCCCAGCCCTGCGTCACGCCCGCCTCGATCGATACGATCAGCGCGTCGGCGGGCAGCAGCTCGTCCTGATAGGCGGCATCCTGCGCGCCGAACAAGTCAAGGCACGGGGCGCTGACCACGTCGGCGCCAATGCCCTGCGCTTCGAGCGCCTTGGCGGTGTCGAGCGCCACGGCCACTTCCGAGCCGGTCGCAATCAGCACAACCTTGCGCGCCGCATCGGCACCCTTGAGGCGGTAAGCGCCCTTGGCCGAGCGGTTGCTGGCCGGGGTCCACTCGCCATCGCCCTCGCCGCGCACCGGCGGCAGGTTCTGACGCGAGAGCGCCAGCACCGAAGGCGTGGCGGGCGTCTGCAAGGCGAGCGCCCAGCACTCGGCCGTTTCGATGGCGTCCGCCGGGCGGAACACGTTGAGGTTCGGGATCAGGCGCAGCGACATGACCTGCTCGACCGGCTGGTGAGTCGGGCCGTCTTCGCCAAGCCCGATGCTGTCGTGCGTGAGCACATAGACCACACCCGTCTTCTGCAGCGCCGAGAGGCGGATCGCGTTGCGGGCATAGTCGGAGAAGATCAGGAAGGTGCCGCCATAGGGCACAACGCCGCCATGGAGGAACATGCCGTTCATCGCTGCCGCCATGCCGAACTCGCGGATGCCGTAATAGACATAGCGCCCGGAATAGTCCTCGGCGGTGAGCGGGGCGGTGAACTTGGTCTTGGTGTTGTTTGAGCCGGTAAGGTCAGCCGAGCCGCCGATCAGCTGCTCGATCTGCTCGGTCAGCGGGCCGAGCGCCATTTCGCTGGCCTTGCGGCTGGCAACCTTGGGCGGCTCTGCGGCGAGCGCGCGGATGTGGTCCTGCAAGGCAGGTGCGGCCTTGTCGGCAACATCGGCAAGCTGCGCGGTGAGCGCGTCTTTCTTGCCGCTCTGCGCGAGACGATCTTCCCAGGCGCGGCGCGTTTCGGCGCCCTTATCGCCCAGCGTGCGCCAAGCCGAGACGATCTCATCGGGGATCACGAACGGCGCATGCGGCCAGTTCAGCTCAACACGCGCAGCGGCGATCTCGTCAGCGCCGAGCGGCGAGCCGTGAATGCCCGAGGTGCCCTGCTTGTTCGGAGCGCCCTTGCCGATCACAGTCTTGCAGGCGACGATCGAGGGGCGCGGATCAGCGGCCGCCTCAGCCAGCGCGCGCTTGATGTCGGCCGGGTCGTGGCCATCGCAGCTGGTGGTGTGCCAGCCGGTCGCCTTATAGCGGGCGAGCACGTCTTCCGAGGAGGACAGGCCGACCTTGCCGTCGATGGTGACGTTGTTGTCGTCCCACAGCACATTGAGGTTGCCGAGCTTGAGGTGGCCAGCAAGGCCGATCGCCTCGTGGTTGATGCCTTCCATCAGGCAGCCGTCACCGGCCAGAACCCAGGTCTTGTGGTCGATCACCTCGTTGCCGAACTTGGCGTTAAGGTGCCGCTCGGCCAGCGCCATGCCGACGCCCATCGCCAAGCCCTGCCCCAGCGGGCCGGTGGTGCATTCCACGCCGTCGATCAGGAAGTTTTCCGGGTGACCGGCGCAGGGGCTGCCGAGCTGGCGGAAGTTCTTGATGTCGTCGAGCGTCGGCGACTCGTATCCGGTGAGATAGAGCAGCGAATAGATCAGCATCGAGCCATGGCCCGCCGACAGCACGAACCGGTCGCGGTCAGGCCAGGCGGGATCGGCCGGATCATACTTCAGGAAGTCGGAATAGAGCACGGTGGCGACGTCTGCCATGCCCATCGGCATGCCGGGGTGGCCAATATTGGCGGCCTCGACCGCGTCCATCGACAGCGCGCGGATGGCGTTGGCCATGTCCGTGAAGCTGACTTCCTGCTTGCTCATTCACTAATTCCCCGGTTGGTTCTGGCCGAAAGATAAAGCTGGCCGAATCGGATGGCGGCTGTGTGAGCAGACACAGGCCCCTCGTCAAGCGCAGCCGGTGCACCCGCCAAATCGTGGCACATCACTGCAATCGCCCTGCGACCCCGATTATTCACATATTTACTTTGTAAACCTTTGCCTGAAGCGGAGTTTGGCCGTTATATGACTTTATGGAGAGCGATCGCATCGCGCGGGCACGGACCCGGATCGAGGCGGCAGCAGCCCGGATCGAGGCTGCCGCAGGTGAACTTGCGGGTGCGCGCGAGGTGGTTGGCGATCCAGAGCTGGAAGCGCGCTACAATGCTTTGCGCGCAGAGGCGGAGGAAGCGTTGGCAGGGCTCGACATGCTGATAACGCGGCTTGATCCCGATAACTTCGAAGACCCGGACGCCATCGATGAACCCCAAGCGATAAGCCCCAAAGGATGAGCAACGTCACCATTGCCATCGCCGGGCGAAATTACACTATCGCCTGCGGTCCCGGCGAAGAAGGCCATATCAAGCAGCTTGGCGCACTGATCGACGGCAAGCTTACCGGAATGCGCAACACCGCGGGCCAATCCGAAACGCGGCTGTTGCTCTATGCCGCCCTGCTGCTGGCCGACGAGGCGCAGGAAGCGAACGAGCGCGCGCGGGCAGCCGAGGAAGCGCAGGTGCTCGACTACGAAGCCACCGCCGCGCGACTCGAAGCGCTTGCAGCACAGCTTGAGAATGCCGGGCACAGCTCCTAGATAGGCTTCGGCGGGACTGTCCGGCACGAGCCCATGAACATCCCTGAGGCTATAAGCAATCCAAGGGAGTTGTCCCTACTGGAACCCTGGTTCCGGATATACGGCGCCCACCTGACCCAAAGGCGTCAGAGGATTTCGCGGCAAACGACCCATGATGGTTCCGCCACATACCTTCTGCGCTAACGCTGCGCTGCTTGAGCGCTTGTTATCCGCGCTACCGCTGCGCGGTTTGAGCGCCCTTACCCCCGTTCGCCCTGAGCTTGTCGAAGGGCCGTCTTTCCTTCATGCGCTCAGGCCAGTGAACGAGGACAATCCTTCGACAAGCTCAGGATGAGCGGGCGAAGATAGACAACGGGACCCCAAGATGCCCAGCATAGCCGAACAGAAAGCCGCGCTCCGCAAGCAGCTGCGCAAGGCCCGCCGCGACCACGCCGCCGCGCTTCCCCGCGAGGTCTCCGCACTGGTCTTCGCGCGCCCGCCCGCGCCGGTGCTCGACATGGTGCCCGAGGGCGCAACCATTGGCCTCTACCGCGCCGACACCGGCGAGGCCCCGGCAGGCGGCTACATCCGCTTCTTTCATGAGCGCGGCCACCAGATCGCCCTGCCCCGCGTCACCACGCTGGACGCGCCGATGCAGTTCCACCTGCACACCGATCCCTATGAGGAGAGCGACCTCGTGGGCGGGCCGCTCGGCCTGCGCCAACCTGCCGAGAACGCGCCTGTGGTGGTCCCCGAGGTGCTGTTCATGCCCTTGGTGGGCTTCACCGAGAATGGCGAGCGACTTGGCCAGGGCGGCGGCTTTTACGACCGCTGGCTGGCCGCACACCCGGAAACGATGGCAATCGGCATGGCCTGGGACATCCAGCGCGTCGACGACCTGCCAGTGGAGGACCATGACATGCCCTTGAAGGCGATCGTCACCTCCACGCGCATCTACGGGCCGTTCTGATGCGCACAGAACCAACCTGGCGCATCCCCGCAGGCGTTATCGGCCTGACCATCGCTATCGGGATCTATTGCATCGTAGTGGCGCGCTATGTGCCCGAGCTGATCGGCAGCTGGCACGCCTTGCTGCAAACGCCCGTTTACATCGTGCTGGGGCTGGTGTGGCTGCTGCCGCTGAGGCGTTTCCTGATCTGGATGGAAACCGGGCGCTGGGGGTGATCGGCAACACTTGGCAAATTGTGCAAGAAAGCGACTGTCTGCCAACGACCCGATTGCGGACCTAAGCTGTTTGCGCGCTGGAGCCGGAGTTAGATGGCGAAATCCAAGCCAAAGCGACTGGCAACAGGTTGATCAATAGGCCGAGATGAAAACCGTTCCATTCAGGTCCAAAATTGAAAACCAGGATCATCAAAATGATCCAGCCGCCAGGCAATGCCGCGTCACGCAAGCGTCGATAAGTTATCACAATCAAGAAGGTATAAAGTGGCAAGCCGACAATAGCGCCGATCCAATCAGGATAGCCTGAGAGCCGCACCAACAAGACCCAACCGTAGGCGGCTGCTAACAGCGCAATCGAAGCTGCACGGTAGTGTGAGCGTTCCGAGAGGGCTTGCAGCGTCGAACTCATCGGCCAAGCCTATATTGCTCAAAGTCTGCTTACCACCCCATTCCAGCCGTTGCGCCGCCTTATTTCAGGCACCTGAATCCAGCCAAGCGACCGCCACCCAACCCCCAACGCAAAAAGGGCGACCCGAAGGTCGCCCTCATGCTCCATCTTTCGAAGGAAAGTCCCAAGTGGCGCGAGTGACGGGACTCGAACCCGCGACCCTCGGCGTGACAGGCCGATACTCTAACCAACTGAGCTACACCCGCGCATTTTGCGGCGGCAGCGCCTCTTGGGAAGCGCGCCTCTAGGCCACCGTTTCGGGGCTGTCAACGCTGATCACGCGACTTTTTCACCCCAAGCGAAATTAGACTGCCACCGGTGCCCGCAACGTGCCCTGCGGGGCGTAGTCTCGCACCTCGAAATCCTCGATCCGGTAGTCAAAAATGCTCTCGGGACGGCGCAGGATCGCCAGCTTCGGCTCGCCCTCCGGCACCCGTGCGAGCTGCGCATCGATCAGCTCCTCGTGATTGAGGTAAAGGTGCGTGTCGCCGCCCGTCCAGACCAGCTCGCCCGGCTCGAGCCCCGCCTGCTGCGCCATCATCCGTGTGAGCAGTGCCGCACCGACCAGATTGAACGGCAGCCCCAGCGCCACGTCGCAGCTGCGCTGGTAGAGCTGGCAGTTGAGCCGCGTGCCCTGCGCCCCGACGTGGAACTGATAGGTCTTGTGGCACGGCGGCAGCGCCATCTGGTCGAGCTCAGCCACGTTCCAGCCTTCAAGGATATGACGGCGGCTGCCGGGATTGGTCTTGAGACCTTCCACCAGCTCAGCCATCTGGTTGATCCCCGGCCCGGCGCGATAGGTACCATCGCCCTGCGCCTCGTAGGTCGGCCAGTCGACCCATTGCTTGCCGTAAACCGGCCCCAGATCGCCCCACTGGGCAGCGAAGGCGGCATCCTCGACAATCCGCGCCTCGAACGCCTCCTGCGTGATCTCGTCGCCCGTGGCCTTGCGATACTTCGCCAGCGGCCAGTCGGTCCAGATCGTCACCTTCTGCTGGAGCAGCGGGCGGATGTTCGTCTCGCCGGTGAGGAACCACAGCATCTCGCGCGCCGCGGCCTTCCAGAACACCCGCTTGGTGGTCAGCAGCGGAATGCGCTCGTCGCCGAGATCGAAGCGCAGCTGCGGCCCGAACACCGAACGCGTGCCAATGCCGGTGCGGTCGATCCGCTCGTCACCCTCGGTCCAGATGCGGCGCATGAGATCGAGATATTGCTGCTCGGGGTGACTCATTGCGCGCTCCTGGCGTTAGATCTTGTGATATTCGCGGTACCAATCGACGAAGGCAGGCACGCCCGCCTCGATGCTGGTGGTCGGTTCGTAGCCGAGATCGTTGTGAATGGCATCGATGTCGGCAAAGGTGCGCTCCACATCGCCCTTCTGCATCGGCTGCATGTCGATATCGGCCTTCCGCCCGCACGCATCTTCCAGCAGGCCGATGACCTTCATCAGGTGCTCGGACCGATGGTTGCCGATGTTGTAAAGCGCGTGCGGCTTGATGCTGCCGCCAGCCTTGGCTTCGCCGTTATCAGCCGGCGGATTGTCGAGACTCGCCACAACGCCGGTCACGATATCGTCGATGAAGGTGAAATCGCGGAACATCTCGCCGTGATTGAACACGGGAATCGGCTCGCCCGCCAGAATCTTGCGGGTGAATATCCACATCATCATGTCAGGCCGGCCCCAAGGGCCATAGACCGTGAAGAAACGCAGCCCCGTCAGCGGCAGGCGATAGAGATGGGCGTAGGTCTCGCTCATCAGCTCATCGGCCTTCTTAGTGGCGGCATAGAGGCTGAGCGGGTGATCGACCCGGTCCTCGACCGCGAAGGGCAGCTTATCATTGCCGCCATAGACCGACGACGAGCTGGCATAGACCATGTGGTCAAGCCGCCGGTGGCGCGCGATTTCGAGCATGTTGAGGTGGCCGACAAGGTTCGACTGGGCATAGGCGCGCGGGTTCTCAATCGAATAGCGCACGCCCGCCTGAGCCCCCAGGTGCACGATGCGGTCGAAGTGCTCGCCGTTGAGCGCCTGTTCGAGCGCCACGTGATCGGAAAAGTCGAGCGCGAGGCATTTTGCCCGCTCCCCGCCTGCGGCCAGCCAGCGATCGCGCCGGTCGTATTTGAGCGAGGTCTGATAATAGTCGTTGAAGTTATCGACCCCGATCACCTCGTCGCCGCGCGCCAACAGACGCATGGCCAGTTCGGACCCGATGAACCCGGCCGCACCCGTAATCAAAACCCGCATAACTGCTCCTGAGTGGTTGTCCCTGCGCGGTGAATGTCCCGCGTACCAGAGGCTGTGGAATGGCCCGTCAGCCTTGCGCCATGTCGCGGCACGATTGCAACCGGCATAGCTGGAACCGTGCCTGAATGAGCCGATTGTTGCGATGCTCTTGGCCAGGCCTCGTCCAGTTCACCACCTGCGCAGGGAGGCGGCCGGGGCCACTCAGCGCAGCTTTATCGGAGGGGTATCCACTGCTGAGGCACGATTGGTGCAACAAACCCCTTGCGTGCGATGCGCACCCTGCATATAGGCGCGCTCCTGCCTTACAGCCTAACGTCTGTTGGCTCCGGTCGGGGAGTAGCTCAGCCTGGTAGAGCACTGTCTTCGGGAGGCAGGGGCCGGAGGTTCGAATCCTCTCTCCCCGACCATTTTATCTTCTCGCAACAATAGCATGAGCTTAACCGCCGCTAGGCGTCCCGTTTGGGGCAGGTCTGTAGGGCAGGTTTGTGGACGGAACGACGATTAGGGGATAACGCCAGCGCGCCCTTACGCCGACCCCCCAAAAAGTCTACCTTCTCAGCATGTTCTCAGAGAAGCGACATGATCGGTTTAGGTAACTTGGGCTTGGGCCTTGGCTTTCAGAACCATGCGGCTTTGCATGCCACCCCGAAGCGCCGCGAAAACGGGGGGCCGGAGTTGCTGCTCCAAAGCGAGATCATCATCAAAGGCGAAAAGGGTGCTGAGGGGCATCTAGTGCGCTGCGTAGCGTTTCCATTATTAGAGATTTTCGAGCATCTAAAGCGTGACCCAAAGTTCCTTTTTCAGTTTGCGCAGCATCCCAGAAAATTTGAAGAGTTTCTTGCTGGTTGCTACGAAAAGGCAGGTTTCGACGAAGTAATTTTGACCCCGCAAAGCGGTGATCGAGGTCGCGACGTCATCGCTACGAAGCGGGGTTTTGGCTCGATCCGCATACTCGAGCAGGCAAAGGCGTTTTCTCCGGGTCGCCTCGTCAGTCACAATGACGTTCGCGCCATGCTCGGAGCTCTGCATATGGATGACGGTGCGTCAAAGGGTATCGTGACAACGACCTCTAACTTTGAGCCGGGCATTCTCAAAGATTCGAGTGAGTTTGCGAAGTATATGCCGCATCGCCTCGAACTTAAGAATGGCGAACAAACGCTGAAATGGATCAATGAAATCGCCAGCCGCGACGCCGCTCCGAAAACCGAATAGGCGTAGGAAGAAAGCCGACTTTCTCTATCCTCAGCACGCCCTCAATCCCGCAACCAAAGCTCGTGCGCATCGATCCGCAGCTTCGTAATCGCTCGCTGCGCCTCGGTGCGGGCCTGAACCTCGGCGCTGAAGGCATCGTGGACCATCCGCTCACCCAGCAACAAGTCGGCAAGACCAATCTCGCCCAGCTCGTTGCCCCGGCGCAGCTTCACCAACACGTCCATCTGCGCCGCGACGCTTTCGCGCGCCCGTTCCCAGGCTGACAGACGGAAGCGGGCCTCGGCCATATCCGCGTTGGCGGTCTCCGCAATGTCGAACCGCGCGAGACGCTCCTCGGCCAAAGCGGCGGTCGCAGCAGAGCCCGCCTCGTCCGCCAGGGCCGAACGGTGGCGTCCACCCAGCGGCATGGAGAACACCAGCCCTGCCCCCTGCTCATCCCCGTCACGCTCCGAAAACAGGCGGATGCCGATGGAGGGGTCGGCCACCCGGTCAAGCCGCAGGCGTTCGGCATAGGCCTCGGCGCGGCGGGCCTCGGCTTCGGCCATGGCAATCTCGTGGCTGTTGGAAATGACAAGGTCACGATAGCCGGTGAGCGCAGATTCCTGGATTTCCGGAGGCGGGATCGTGGGCGCTTTGGCAGGCAGTGGCAGCGAGGGAAACTGGGCCTCCAGCCGCGCTTGCGCCAGATTGACGCGCCCGGACGACTCCTCGGCCTTGGTCCGCGCCGCACCGAGCGCCGCCCTCGCCTGATCCGCCTCGAGCTGCGGGGCATCGCCCAATTCGACGCGCCGCGTCACTGCGGCCAGCGCCTGCTCGTAGTTCGTCACCGCCTGCCGGTCGACCTCGGCTTCGGCGGCAGCGCCCAGCCAGTCCCACCAATAGCCTGCCAGCAGCAGCGCGGCCTGGTGTCGTACGTCCTCGGCCATGTTCTCGGCAGCGTCGACCTGATGGACACCAATCTCGCGGTCGAGCCGGGCCTTGCCGGGCAGACGGATGGCGCGGGTCAGCTGGGTGTCGAACTCGTTGAAGGTGCCTTCAAGGTCAACATTGCGGCGGTAGTAGCTGCCTGAAACCGTAACCTCATGCGTGCCTACAGCGCGTGCTTCGGCACTGGAACGGGCGGCGGCGAGGCGTTCTCGTGCAGCCGCAACCGCCGGGTGGTCGCTGAGCGCGCCGGCCACCGCTGCTTCGTCCGGCAGCGCTGGCTCAGCGGCCAGCGGAGAGGCCAGGGCGAGACTGAGGACAGGCAGGAGTTTAGGAGCCCTGACAAGCAAGCGCATGATTAACGGCCCTCCAATTCGGCCTGGGCAAGATCGCCTGCCTCGCGTTCGGTGCGGCTTTCGCCGAAGCGTTCGTAAAGGATCGGCAGCATAATGAGCGTGAGCAGCGTGGCCGAAACCAGCCCGCCGATCACCACGATGGCCAGCGGCTTCTGGATCTCGGACCCCGGCCCGGTTGCGAACAGCAGCGGGACAAGGCCGAAGGCGGCGACCGAGGCCGTCATCAGCACCGGGCGCAAGCGCCGCTCGGCCCCGCGCCGCACCGCTTCGGCCAGCGCCAGGCCGCCTTCGCGCAGCTGGCGGATGTAGGTGACCATCACCAGCCCGTTGAGCACGGCGATGCCGAGCAGGGCGATAAAGCCGACCGAGGCCGGAACCGAGAGATATTCGCCCGATACCGCCAGCGCGATCATCCCGCCGACCATGGCGAAGGGGATGTTAAGCAGGATCAGCACCGATGCCCTGAGCGAGCCGAGCGTCATATAAAGGATCGCAAAGATCAGCAGGATCGCAATCGGCAGGACCACGGCAAGGCGGGCACTGGCGCGCTGCTGGTTTTCGAACTGCCCGCCCCAGACCAACCGATAACCCGGCGGCAGCGGGACATTGGCGGCGATATCGGCACGCGCCTCCTCGACATAGCCGACCAGATCGCGCCCGGTCACGAAGGCCTGCACCATGGCGTAGCGCGAGCCGTTCTCGTGTTCGAGCTTCACCGGCCCTTCGGTGCGGGTGATCCGGGCGACATCACTGGCGCGCACGAGCTGGCCCGAGGGCGCGCGGTAAAGCTGGTCGGCGAAGACCTGCGGGCTGGCCTCGCGCATGCCGTCGGCGCGCAGCATGATCGGCACCCGGCGCACGCCCTCGGCCACCACGCCTGCATCCATGCCCTCGACCTGCGCGCGCATCATGTCCTGCAGGTCGGTCACCGGCATACCGAGCCGCCCGGCCGCCACGCGGTCGATGTCGAGCTGGAGGTAGTCGACCAGATCGTTGGCCACGGTCATGGCTTCGCTGGTGCCTTCGAGTGTCTCCAGCCGGGCCTGAATCTCACCCGAGAGGCGGGAGAGTTCGTTCAAATCCGGCCCGAACAGCTTGATCGCCAGATCGCCCCGCGCGCCGGTGAGCATTTCCGAGGTACGCATGTCGATTGGCTGGGTGAAGCTCGGCTCGATGCCGGGGAAACCCGTCATCACCTTGCGCACCTGGTCGACCAGCCACTCCTTGTCCTGCACCCGCCATTCGTCGCGCGGCTTCAGCTGGAGAAAGCCGTCGCTTTCGTTGAGCCCCATCGGGTCGAGCCCGATCTCGTCCGAGCCGACGCGCATGATGATCGCCTCGACTTCGGGCACCTCGGCCATGATGGCGCGCTCGACCGCGAGATCGGCATCGACCGAGTGGTCAAGCGAGACCGAGGGCAGCTTGGCGAGCTGCATCACCACCGAGCCTTCATCCATCACCGGCAGGAAGGTCTTTCCGGTGATCGTATAGGCAATGGCCGTCAGCCCCAGCGCCACACCGGCGATACCAAACACCAGCTTCTTGCGCGAGAAGGAGCCAGCGAGCGCACTCGCATAACGGGGCGAGAGCTTACGCATCAGCCACGGTTCGTGTTCGCCCGTCTTGACCTTGAGCAGGTAGAACGCGAGCACCGGGATCAGCGAGAGCGACAGCAGCAGCGCCGAGGCCAAGGCCAGCACAATCGTAAGCGCGACGGGTGCGAACAGCTTTCCTTCCAGCCCCTCCAGCGTGAGTAGCGGAAGGAACACGATGGCAATGATCGCCAGACCCGAGGCGACGGGCTTGGCCACTTCCGCCGTGGCGACAAACACGTTGTGCAGCTTGCCGCTCTCGGCGTGTTTCTCGTCGGACAGGCGTTCGACGATGTTCTCGACCACCACCACGGCCCCGTCGACCAGCATCCCCACCGCGATAGCGAGGCCGCCAAGGCTCATCAGGTTTGCCGTCAGGCCAATCGAGCGCATGAAGATAAAGGTCAGCAGCGCCGCCATCGGCAAGGCCAGCGCCACGATCACCGAGGCGCGGAAGTCTCCGAGGAACAGCAGCAGCAGGATCACCACCAGCACGGTCGCTTCAAGCAGGGCGTCCTCGACCGTGCCGACCGCGCTGCCGATCAGGTCCGAGCGATCGTAGAAAGGGGCGACGCTCATGCCCTCGGGCAAGGTGGCCTCGATCTCGGTCAGGCGTTCCTTCACGCCTGCCACCACCTTGGAGGCGTCCGCCCCGCGCAGGCCGATGACGAGGCCCTGCACCGCTTCGCCCGTGCCGTTCTTGGTGACAGCGCCATAGCGCGTGCGGCTGCCCATGCGCACCTGCGCGATGTCGCCAATGCGAATCGTGCCGCCCGCGGGCGTGCGCACGACCGTGTTGGCGAGATCGTCAAGCGTGCGGATCGCCCCGGTCGAGCGCACGATCAGCGCTTCCTCGCCGGTGGTGAGACGCCCCGCACCATCGTTGCGATTGCCCGCATCGATGGCCGCAGCAAGGTCAGCCGTGCTCAGGCCCGCCGCCGCCAGCGCGGCATTGTCGGGCGCGACCTCGAAGGTCTCGACATAGCCGCCCAGCGAATTGACATCGGCCACGCCGGGCACCGTACGCAGCGCCGGACGCACGATCCAGTCGAGCACGCGGCGCTTCTCGGCCAAACTCTGCGGGCCTTCGAGCGTGAACATATACATGTCGGAAAGCGGGGTGGAGATCGGGGCCATGCCGCCCTGCACAGTAGCGGGCAGGTCGGCCATCACCGCAGTCAGGCGCTCGGCGACCTGCTGGCGCGCCCAGTAGATGTCGGTGCCGTCCTCGAAATCGATGGTGATATCGGCAATCGCATATTTGGCGACCGAGCGCAGAACACTCTGATCGGGGATGCCGAGCATCTCCATCTCGATCGGCGTGATAACGCGGCTTTCCACTTCCTCGGGAGTCATGCCCGGGGCCTTGAGGATGATCTTCACCTGCGTGGTGCTGATGTCGGGGAAGGCGTCAATCGGCAGAGTGGCGAAAGCCCACACGCCGATCCCCGCCAACACCGTCGCGAAGCCAATCACAGCGAGCCGCAGCTCAAGCGCTTTTTCGGTCAGTTTGCGAAGCATCGGTCTACTCCGCTGTGGCCTTGAGTTCGGCAACACCGCTGACAGCGACGACGTCTCCAGCCTCCAGCCCGCCAGACAGCACCGTGCGGTCGCCCGCCTCGGCTACCACCTCGACCGGGCGCGGCTCAAAACCCTCGCCGCTGCGCACAAACACATTGGGAACTCCGCCGATCCGGGTCACGGCGCGGCTTGGCACCGAGACGCCCTCCTCACTCGCAGAGCCGACGATGACGACCATCACGTTCTGCCCCGCCACGAGGCCCGGCGCAGAGGCAATGCTCGCCTTTGCCATGACCGAACGGGTGTCAGGATCGATCGACGGCGCGACCGAGACGATCCGTCCGCCGACCGTCAGCATCTCGCCATCGCCCTGCGGGAGCTGCACCTCGATGGCCATGCCCGGGCGCACCGCCCGCGCCAGCCGCTCGGGCAGCGCGAGGTCGAGCCGGTAGTCGTTGGCCGCCTCGATCACGAAGGGCGCGCTCATCAGGTCAACCGGCCCGCCGGTCTCGACCCCGACATGCGACACCCGACCGCCAATCGGCGCGCGCAGGGTCATTGTGCCGTCCGGCCCGACGCCTGCCAGCGAGGCGAGACGGCGGTTCTCCTGCGATGTTACCCGTGCCTGTTCGAGCCGGGCCCTCGCCTCATCCGCACGAGCGGGAGCGATGATGCCCTCCTCGGCCAGCTGCCCGAGCCGGGCCGCCTGCGCCTCGGCGAGCTGCACCTCGCTGTTGGCGCGCGCGAGGTCAGCGCCGATGCGCAAGGGCTCGGCTGCACGGACGATGGCGAGCGGCTGACCGCGCGACACGCCCTGCCCCTCGATCACGAACACCCGCACCGCTGCTCCGGGGAACGGCGAGGTTACGGCCACCCGTGCTTCGGGCGGCAATGTCACCGTGCCCGGTACCGTGCCGAGCGGATGCGCGCCCGTAGCTTCGGCTGTGGCGGTTTCTATCGCCGGTGCCTCGGCTGCGGTGCTGGCGGCGGCATCAGCCGCCGCTTCACCGGCATCGCCTGTATCGGCGGCTTCGTTGGAGCAGCCCGGAAGGGCAAGAATCGCCATCACGGCGGCGAGCGGGAGAAGGCGGTGCGGTTCCATGCCCAGCGATCTGCGCGATCAAGCTGACAACAACTTGTCAGTTTGCCAGCTTCTTGTCAGCTTGATCGCCCAAACGGGTCTGGCAAACGAAGAATTGTGCCGACGTTCGGCGCGGGAGACGATCTATGCGCGTGTTGCTGGTGGAGGACGATCCGGAACTGGGCCGCAGGCTCGGCGACCGGCTGCGCGGAGCTGACTATGCCGTGGACCTTGCCACCAGTGCCAGCGAGGCGCGTCACTGGCCCGATCTCGACATGATGGGCACGATTATCCTCGATCTCGGCCTGCCTGACGGCGATGGCATCGAACTGCTGAAGGCCTGGCGTGCAGAGCGTATCGGCTGCCCGATCCTGATCCTGACCGCGCGCGGGAGCTGGCAAGACAAAGTCGAGGGCCTCAACGCCGGAGCCGATGACTTCGTGGTCAAGCCAGTGCGGTTCGAGGAATTGCAGGCGCGCCTGCACGCCTTGTCGCGCCGCCATCTGGGCAAACGAAACAGCACGCTGGAGCTGAATGGCTTGCGGCTGGACCCGGTGGCCCGGACGGTCGAGGATAACGGCACGCCCTTGGCGCTCAGCCGCAAGGAGTTCGGCCTGCTGCACCTGTTTATGCGTCGGGCCGGGCAAGTCCTGCCACAAGGCGACATTCTCGAAGACCTCTACGATCTGGAATCCGAGCGCGAGCTGAACACGGTCGAGGTCCTGATCGGCCGCTTGCGGCGCAAGATCGGGCGCGACCGGATCAGCACCATACGCGGCATGGGCTACAGGTTCGAGAAGTGAGCGTCGCGAGAATCTCCACCGGCAGCCTGCGGCTGCGGTTTCTCATGGCGGTGATGCTGTGGGTGGTGCTGGGTGTTGCCGGCATCTGGTTCACCGCCAATCGCGTGTTCGAAAAGCATATCGAACAGATGTACCACGAAGAGCTGGAGGTGCATGTCCGCGAGCTGGGCCGCCTTACCGAGCTGGACGAAAACGGCCAACCACGGCTGATGCGGCCGCTTTCGGACCCGCGTTACGAAGAACCGCTGTCCGGTTTCTATTGGCAGGTCAGTGTGCCGGGGCAGCCCGTCCTGCGCTCCGAGAGCATGACGCGGGGGCAACTCGACGAGAGCGTCGCCCGCTCACCCGCCATTAGCCATGCGGTGGAAGCCGGGCCAACCGGTCCGGCAATCACCTATGGGTTCGTCGAACGCGGGCCGGAGGGGCAGCCGATCCACATCCTTATCGCCACCGACCGGCGCGAGCTGGACGAGGACATCGTATCGTTCACCAGCGAACTGGCCCTGTGGCTGGTGGTGCTGGCCATGCTGCTGTTGGCAACAGGGTTCGCAATCATCAGTTTCGGCCTGCGACCGCTTAGCCGCCTCGGCCAGGCGATTGCCCGGCTTCGCTCGGCCCGGGCGCAGAAGCTGGAGGGCCGCTACCCCACAGAGATTGCGCCGCTGGTCACCGATCTCAACGAGTATATCCGGCAGAACAGCGAAATCGTGGCCCGGTCTCGGGTGCAGGCGGGCAATCTGGCGCACTCGCTGCGGACGCCGCTGGCGATCCTGACAGACGAAGCCGAAGGCATCATACAGAACGAGAAATCTGCATCGTCAGGCCGGGTGGTGCTCGATCAAATCGAGAAGATGCGGCAACAGATTGACTATCAGCTGGCGCGGGTCCGCTCTGCGGCAGGAACCAGCGGCCCGGGCAGCCGCGCAATGCTGCCCGAGGTCGCCATTCCGATCATCAATGCGATGCGGCGCCTCCATCCCGCCAAGCAGTTCGTACTCACGGCGCCGGACACACCGATAGTGGTGGCTGCCGACCCCGTGAATCTCGCCGAATTGCTGTCGATCCTGCTCGACAATGCGGGCAAATGGGCGCGCGAAACGGTGCGGCTGGATATTGCCCGCACCGAGGCCGATCGGGTCACCATCGAAATCAGCGACGACGGGCCGGGAATGACCGAGGAACAGATCGCCGCTGCCTGCGAAATCGGCACCCGGTTCGACCCCGCCATGCCGGGATCGGGGCTTGGCCTCGCAATGGCACGCGACATCTGTAGCGATATCGGCGCCAAGCTGGTGCTGCGGTCCGGCCCGCAAGGCCTGATTGCCCGCGCCGAACTGCCAGCCAGCGATACGAACGCTCGTCCGCAAGGTTGATCCGGAGCTGGCCCGGCGTCCGTCAGGCCGGGTATTCCAGCCCGATAGTGCGCAGGAACAGGGAGAATTCCGCCTCGACCTGCTCTTTCGTGCGTTTGTGGAACATCTCAAATCGCGCCACCGCAGTGTAGATGTCGAACGAGATCATCGAGAAGAACAAGCGCGACAGCACCTCGGGGTCGTCGTTGGTGATTTCGCCAGCCGCCCGAAGGTCGGCAAACACCTTGCTCATTTCGGCAATCGCGCACTCCAGGTGCTCGCCGCGGAACTGTTGCGAGAATTTCTCGTCGCGGATCGACTGCGCCACCGACGCCCGCACCAACCGGATATTCTCCTCGGTCAGGGCCTTGGCTCTCAGGCGCAGCAGCATTTCGCGCAGCATCACCGCTGGCGGCAAACCAAGCTCGCGCACTTCGACGATGATCGCGCGCGCCTCATCAGGCCGACGGCGCAGCACCTGCGCCAGCAGGCCCTCCTTGGTCTCGAACAGCTTATAAAGCGTCGCCAGCGAGCCGCCGGAACGCGCAACAATGGCGGTCAGCGTGGTATCGTCAAACCCCTGCTCGCCGAACAGTTGCTCGGCAGCATCCAGCATCGCCACGCGGCGTGATTGCAGCCTCTGGTCCTGCAAATCCTCAGTGTGATTCACGCCTAACCTCCTTGGAACAAAAAAATAACTATCATAGGCTAGTTGAATGTGTAAGAGGCAATACACAATTTTGCATTGCACAAGAAAACGGATCTACTCATGCGTGCCTTACAAATCGTAATTCCCTTGCTTCTGCTGTCCGCTTGCGCGGGCGAAGCAGAGCAGCCGGCGCCCCCGCCGCTTGCGGTCGAGACAGTCACGATTGAAGGCGAGCCGATTCCCAACGTGATCGAGCTGCCAGGCCGTGTAACAGCGATCCGCAAGGCGGAGGTGCGTGCCCGCGTCACCGGCATTCTTGAAGACAAGCTGCTGGATGAAGGCAGCTATGTGCGCGAAGGCCAGCCGCTATTCCGGATCGATCCGCGCGAACTGCGCGCCAGCCTTGCGCAACAGCAGGCCAGCCTGCAGCGCGCGCAGGCGACTGCCGCCAATGCACGCGGCGTGGTCGAACGTTATCGCCCGCTGGTGGAAGAAAACGCCATCAGCCGGCAGGAATTCGACGCCGCCGTCGCCGCCTCGCGCGCCGCCGATGCCGATGTCGCGCAGATTCGCGCGCAGGTTGAATCGGCGTCGCTCCAGCTCGGCTACACCACGGTGCGCGCGCCTATCTCTGGCCGCGCGGGCCGTGCACAGGTGACCGAAGGCGCGCTCGTCAGCGCCACCGAAGCCACCTTGCTCACCACCATCGAGCAGATCGATCAGGTCTATGTCGTGTTCTCGAACTCGGCGCAGGACGTGCTGTCGATCCGCCGCTCACTAGCTGACGGCTCGCTGGTCTTGGCCGACGATGGCAGCGTTCCGGTGACACTCACCCTTCCTGATGGGACGGAATACCCCATTGCCGGCACGATCGACTTCTTCGACCAATCGGTGAACGAGGCCACCGGCACGGTCGAGCTGCGGGCGCGCGTCGCCAACCCGGAAGGCATCTTGCTGCCCGGCCAGTTCGTCCGCGTGCGGGTCGAGGCCGGGAGTTACGTCGATGGTATCGCCGTGCCGCAGGTGGCGGTGACCATGACCGAGAACGGCGGCTCCGTATTCGTCATCGACAAGGACGGCGTGGCCCAGCTGCGCCAGATCAAGCTTGGCGCGATGTTCGATGGCAAGTGGATCGTCGAAAGTGGCCTGAAAGTGGGCGACCGGGTGATCACCAACAACATCCAGAAACTGCGCGGCGGCATGCCGGTTACGGTGGCCGGGGCGCCTCCCAGCCCCGCCCCCGCGGCCGACGCGGCTTCTCCGGCTCCGGCGCAGGCGAACTGATCCATGGCTGATTTTTTCATCAGGCGGCCCATCTTCTCATGGGTGCTCGCGATCGGCATCCTGCTCTCGGGCGTGCTCGCACTACGCTCGCTCGCCATCGAGCAATATCCCGACATCGCCCCGCCCTCGCTTACGGTTAGCGCTGTCTACACCGGCGCCGATGCGGCCACGGTCGAGCAGAACGTCACCCAGATCCTCGAACAGGAGATCAACGGGATCGAGGGCCTGCTGTATATGTCGGCCACCAGTTCCGCCAACGGCTCGGCCTCTATCACGGTCACCTTTGCCCCCGGCACCGACATCGATATTGCGCAGACGCAGGTGCAAAACCGCCTGAGCAGCGTCGAATCGCGCTTGCCGGAACAGGTGCGCCAGATCGGCGTGAGCGTCCGCCAGGCCAACGAAAACTTCATGCTCGTGGTCGCGCTCAGCTCGAAGAGCGGCGAGATGAGCTCGCTCGACCTTGGCAACCTCGCCACGAGCTATGTCGTTGACGAATTGCGCCGGGTGCCCGGTGTCGGTGACATCACACAGTTCGGCTCGTCCTATGCCATGCGCATCTGGCTCGACCCGGAGAAGCTCGCCTCCTTCGGCCTCGCGCCGAGCGACGTCACTGCTGCCATACGTGAGCAGAACGCGCAGGTCGGCGCCGGTGGTCTGGGTGACCAGCCGTTCGTCAAGGGCCAGCAAATCACCGCTTCGATCGTCACCGACGACCGCCTCTCGACGGTGGAAGAATTCGAACAGATCATCCTGCGTACGCAGATCGGCGGCAACACCGTGCGACTCGGCGATGTCGCCCGCGTGGAACTGGGCGCACAGACCTACGCCAGCGACTTCGAACTGAGCGGCGCAGGGGCCGGAGGCCTCGCGGTCCAGCTCGCCACCGGGGCCAATGCGCTCGATACGGCCGAGGCGGTCAAGCAGCGCGTGGCTGAGCTGCAGGAAACGCTGCCCGACGATGTGGCCATATCCATCCCCTACGACACCACACCGTTCATCCAGATCTCGGTGGAGGAGGTCATCGTCACGCTGGTCGAGGCGATGGTGCTGGTCTTCCTGGTGATGTTCCTGTTCCTGCAGAACTGGCGCGCCACCGTTATCCCCGCGCTGGTCGTGCCGATTGCGCTGGCTGGCGCGTGCCTTGGCCTGTGGCTGTTCGGCTTCACCATCAACGTGCTGACGCTGTTCGGCATGGTGCTGGCGATCGGCATTCTCGTCGACGATGCGATCGTGGTGATCGAGAACGTCGAGCGGATCATGTCCGAAGAGGGACTGCCGCCGCTTCAGGCCACGGAAAAGGCGATGAAGGAAATCACCGGCGCCATCATCGGCATCACGCTGGTGCTGATCGCGGTGTTCGTGCCGATGGCCTTCTTCGGCGGATCGGTGGGCGGGATCTACCGCCAGTTCTCCGTCACGCTCGCCTGTTCGATCTTCTTCTCCGCCGTGCTGGCGATCACGCTGACACCGGCGCTGTGCGCAACCTTTCTCAAGCCGGTCCACCGCAAGGATGGCGAAGAAGCCGAAGCGCCCACCACGCGCTGGGGCAAGCTGAAGGCCAAGGCCGATCGCTTCTTCGGCGGGTTCAACCGCTGGTTCTCGCGCACCACGAGCCGTTATGGCCGCACCAACGACAAGATCCTCTCCAAGCCGTTTCGCGCGCTTATGGCCTTCGTGCTGATCTGTGCGGTTACCGCATTCCTCTATCTGCGCTTGCCCACCGCCTTCCTGCCGCAGGAAGATCAGGGCGACGTGGTGACCGTGATCCAGACGCCGCCCGGTGCCACGGCCGCGCGGACGCAGGAAGTGATCAACGAACTTCAGGCCTATTGGGACGAGCAGCCCGAGGTGAAGGCCGTGATCACCGCCAAGGGCTTCAGCTTCTTTGGCTCGGGCCAGAACAACGCGATGATGTTCGTGCAGCTCACCGACTGGTCGCAGCGCACCGCGGCCCAGAACAGCGCCGATGCTGTTGCCGGACGCGCCATGCAGCGGTTCGCCGGTCTGCCCGATGCTTCGGTGTTCGTGATCCAGCGCCCGTCGATCCAGGCTCTCGGCGATGCCAGTGGCTTCTCGCTGAAGCTTGAAGACCGCGCAGGCCTCGGCCGCGACCAGCTGGAGGCGGCACGTAACCAGCTGCTGGGCGCGGCCATGCAAAGCAAGGTCCTGACCGGCGTGCGCCCCGAGGAGCAGCCCGACAACCCGCAACTCGAGGTGAATGTCGACCGGGTTCAGGCGCGTGCGCAAGGGCTGTCGATCAACGCGGTCAACTCGGCGCTCGCAGTCAACTTTGGCTCGTCCTACGTCAACGACTTCCCGCGCGATGGACGTATCCAGCGGGTCATCGTGCAGGCCGATGCCGACTATCGCATGACCCCTGAGGACGTCCTCGCGCTGCGCGTACCCAATGCCGAAGGCGGACTGGTTCCCTTCAGCAGCTTCGCGCAGGTGAAATGGACTGCCGGCCCGCCAAGCCTCGCTCGCTACAACGGCTATCCCGCAATGACGATTTCGGGGCAAGCCGCACCGGGTCACTCGTCGGGTGCCGCGCTGGCGGAAATGGAAAAGCTCGCCGAAAACCTGCCCCCCGGCATCAGCTATGAATGGACCGGGCTGAGCTTCGAAGAGAAGCAAAGCGCGGGCCAGGTCGGTATTCTGCTTGGCCTGTCGCTGATGGTGGTGTTCCTGCTGCTCGCCGCTCTTTACGAGAGCTGGGCCGTGCCCTTTGCCGTGCTGCTGATCATTCCGGCAGGTGTGCTCGGCTCGGTGCTGCTCTCGATGCTGCGCGGATTTTCGGCGGACGTCTATTTCAACGTGGGCCTGATCACGATCATCGGTCTTGCCGCAAAGAACGCGATCCTGATCGTCGAATTCGCCATCGAACACGAGGCACAGGGCAAGTCTGTCCGGCAGGCCGTCGAGGAGGCTGCGCGGTTGCGTCTGCGTCCGATCCTGATGACCTCGCTGGCGTTCGTCGCCGGCATGGTGCCGCTGGTGATCGCCTCGGGCGCAGGCGCGGCCAGCCGCGCGGCGGTGGGCACCGGTGTGATGGGCGGAATGATCGCAGCCACGGCCATCGGCATCTTCCTCATCCCCGTGCTCTACCTGCTGGTGCGCAAGCACCTGAGCCGCAGCCAACCCGCGGTGGCGGGCGCGCCCACTGTCAAAGAGGAGACGTCGGAATGACCCGCCGTTTGATCGCCCTCGCCCTGGTGGGCACTTCGCTCACGGGCTGCGTGAACCTTGCGCCCGACAATGTGCGTCCTGACCTCGCCAATGCCAGCGACACCGCCTGGGAGGCCGACCTGCGCCCCGATGGCACAATGGTCGCCAGCACGCTGGCCTGGCAGGACTATTTCGCCGACCCGCGCCTGCAGAGGCTGATCGAGACGGGCCTTGCCAACAACCGCGACCTCGTGGCCGCCACCGCGCGGATCGAGCAGGCCCGCGCACAGTACCGGATTGAGGACGCGGACCGTCTGCCCGGTCTCGACGCCAGCGGGTCGGTGGCCAGAAGCCGCTCGCAGGTGCCTGACGGTACGGGCGGCACGGCCGCTGCCGAGGCGACCAGCTACAAGCTCGGCGTCGGCGTCTCGGGCTTCGAACTCGATTTCTGGGGCCGCGTGGCGAACCTCAGCGAGGCGGCGCGGGCGCGCTATCTCGCCAGTGAAGCGGCGCAGCGCGCGTTCTATCTCTCGCTGATCGGCAATATCGCCAGCACCTATTTCGAGATCGCCGAAACCGACCAGCAGATCGCGCTGGCCGAAGCGACCGCCGAAAGCCGCCGCGATGCGCTGCGCATCGAAGAGCTGCGGCTGGACGCGGGTGTCGAGTCGGGCCTGTCGAGCGAGCAGGCGCGCTCCTTGCTGACCACTGCGGAACAGCAGCTGGCCGCCGAACAGCAGACCGCCGCCACCCTGCGCAACCGCTTGCGGGTGCTGGTGGGTGGGCGCGTTCCCGGTGATCTGCCCGAGGGGATCGCCCTCACCGCGCAGATCAATGCGGCTCCGCTCGCGGCGGGCCTGCCATCGGATCTGTTGCTGGCCCGCCCAGACATCGTGCAGGCCGAGCAGGAGCTGCGCGCCGCACGGGCGAACATTGGCGCGGCGCGAGCTGCGTTCTTCCCCTCGATCAGCCTCACCGGCAATGCAGGCTATGGCTCGACCGAGCTTTCGGACCTGTTCGACAGCTCCGGCTTCGGCTGGTCGTTCGGGCCGAGCATCAACCTGCCGATCTTCGACAACGGCGGACGTCAGGCGAACCTCGACTATGCCAAGGCGATCGAGGTCGAAGAGGTCGCCAATTACGACAAGGCAGTGCAGACCGCGTTTCAGGATGTGGCCGATGCGCTGGCCGGGCGCCGCTGGATCGCCGAGCAGATCGCCGCGCAGCAGCGCAACATCGCCGCGCTTGAGGAGATCGCCCATATCGCCCGCTTGCGTTATCGCGAAGGCGTGGCCGAATACCTCGAAGTGCTCGATGCCGAGCGCAACCTGTTCTCGGCCCGCCAGACGCTGCTTTCCACCCAGCGCGCAGCCGACCAGAACGCGGCCAGCCTCTACATCGCTTTGGGCGGCGGCATGCTATCCGGTACGGCCGAAGACTAGGGCCTAGGCAAGTCGCGCAAAGTTCGCCGCACCAGGCGACGGGGTTGGCGTGCGCATGGCCTCGCCGTTTTCGTCTTTCGCGCAGATCTTGGTCAGGCATTCGAGGATCTGCCGGAAGGCCGCGCGCTCGACCCCGTAGAACACCATCTTGCCCTCGCGGCGGGTGGTGACCAGCCCGGCTTGGCGCAGGATTGCCAATTGCTGCGAAAGGCTCGGCTGGCCAATGCCGCCGATCTCCTCGATCTCGCCGACATTGCGCTCGCCCTCGCACAGGATCTTCAGAATCCGCATCCGCACCGGGTGAGCCAGCGCCTTCAGCTCCTCGACCGGCATTTCGTCGTCGGTCATATCCCGCCTCCTTGCAGAAACCAGTCGGTCGGTTTGTCTGCCGCGAACACTTCATCGAGCGATACGCTGACCGGGTCCAGGAGGGCATCGCCCTGCTGCCAATCGGCTGGTGCAAGCTGCGTATCACCCACCGCCTGCAGGGCATCGAGCGTGCGCAGCATCTCGGGGATCGAGCGGCCGACATTGGCCGGATAGCAATTCATCGCGCGGATCGTGCCGGTCGGATCGATGAAGAAGGTGGTGCGGACCGCGCCGCTGTCGGCATCGTCGGTGCCAACCATGCCATAGGCCTGGGCAATCACCATGGTCGGATCTTCAATGATCGGGAAGCGCACTTCGATGCCGGTCCGGTCGCGGATCATCCGCAGCCAGGCGAAATGCGAGAACAGGCTGTCGACCGACAGCGCCATCAGCGCGCAGTCGCGCTTGGCGAATTCGCCTGCGGCCCGTGCCAGGCCGACGAATTCTGTGGTACAGACAGGGGTGAAGTCCGCCGGGTGCGAGAACAGGATCAGCCAGTTCTCGCGGAAATCGGCAAGACGCACCGGGCCAGCCGTGCTGCGGGCGGTGAAGTCGGGAGCAAGGTCGCCGATACGCAGGCCGGAGCATGGCGCTGGTATATTGATATTGTCACTCATGCATCTTCTCTAGCACTTGACAGGGGAAATGCAATACATATACATAATCCGTGTATTTGACTAATTGAGGAGCATTGTCATGGTGAATGCAGACACCGCCCTAGGCGCCGCCACCAAACAGGTTGAGGCAGTGCTCGCAGGGGACCTCCCGCGCCCCGAAATCGCGAGCTTTTTCGACGATTACACCTTCACGGTGAGCCATGTCGTATGGGATGCCGAAACGCGCGAAGCGGCCATTGTCGACTCGGTGCTCGACTTCGATCCCGCCTCGGGCCGGACCAACCACGAGTCGGCGGATAAACTGGTCGCCTTCGTGAAGGAGCATGATCTCACGGTCACTTGGCTGCTTGAGACCCATGCCCACGCCGATCACCTTTCGGCCGCCCCCTATCTGAAGGAAAAGCTCGGCGGCACAGTCGCGATCGGCGAACATATCGTCACCGTGCAGGGCGTGTTCGGCACGCTGTTCAACGCAGGGGACGAATTCCAGCGCGACGGCTCGGACTTTGACCAGCTGTTTGCCGACGGCGAGACGTTCAAGATCGGCAAGCTGCCCGTCACCGTGATGCACGTTCCCGGCCACACGCCAGCCTGCATCACCTATGTGGTGGGCGATGCCGCCTTCGTCGGCGACACCATGTTTATGCCCGACTACGGCACTGCCCGGGCGGACTTCCCCGGCGGCGATGCGCGCCAGCTGTTCCGCAGCCTGCGCCGCATTCTCGAGCTGCCCAAGGAAACGCGGCTGTTCATGTGCCACGACTATCTGCCGGCAGGCCGCGACCAGTATGTCTGGGAAACCACCGTGGCGGCTGAACGCGAAGGCAACATTCATGCCCATGACGGGGTGAGTGAGGACGAATTCGTCGCCATGCGTGAGGCGCGCGATGCCACGCTCGACATGCCGCGCCTGATCCTGCCCTCGGTGCAGATAAACATGCGCGCCGGACATCTCCCGCCTGCGGAAGATAACGGGGTGACCTACCTCAAGCTTCCGCTGAACGCGGTCTGATGTTGGCCGCCTTCCCTCAAGCCGCGCCGCTGGCCGGACTCGGTGGCGGTGTGCTGATCGGGCTCGCAGCAGCTGTGATGCTGCTGGGGTCCGGGCGGATCGCCGGGGTCTCGGGCATTTTTGCCCGCGCCACCGGGGTCGCCAGCAGCTCGCTGCCGCGCCTCGCCGCATGGGCCTTCGTGCTCGGCCTGCCTCTGGGCGCGCTGGTGGTCATGGCCGTCAACGGACCGATCGCGGCGCACTTCCTGTCGCTACCATGGATCGCCGTCGCTGGCCTCGTGGTTGGCGTTGGCACCCGGCTCGGCTCGGGTTGCACCAGCGGCCACGGTGTTTGCGGGCTGTCGCGCCTGTCGCCGCGCTCGATGGTTGCAACGCTCACCTTCATGGCCACCGGCATCGCCACCGTGGCTATCGTCAACGCTTTCAACTGAAGAGGAGGATACAATGCCGAAGAACATGGGATCGCTCGACAAGACCCTGCGCATCGTCGTCGCCATCGTACTCGTGGCCCTGGCGGTCAGCGGCACGATCACCGGCACCCTCGCCACCGTCGCCTATGTGGTGGCTGCGGTGTTCGTGGTGACGAGCATCGTCTCGTTCTGCCCGCTCTACCTCCCCCTGGGAATCACCACGTGCCGCAAAAACTGACCTCTGAAGCGCTCGTTGCGCTGGTATCGGGCGTGCTGTTTGGCGCGGGGCTCGCGCTGGGCGGCATGACCGATCCGGCCCGCGTACGCGGATTCCTCGACCTGTTCGGTGACTGGGACCCGACGCTGGCCTTCGTGATGGGCGGCGCGGTGCTGGTGATGGCCATCGCCTGGCTGATCCAGCCGCGCATGATCCACCCGCTGTTTTCCGAGGCCTTCACCCTACCCGGGGTCCGCGACATCACCCCGCGCCTTGTGATCGGCGCTGGCCTGTTCGGGATCGGCTGGGGGCTGGCCGGACTATGCCCCGGCCCGGGCATTGCAGCGCTGGTAATCGAACCCGCTTCTGCGGCAGTGTTCGTGGTGACTATGCTCATCGGCATGGTTCTGGTTCGCCTGTTCGAAAAGGACGCATAATGGATATTCGCCCCGTTTCCGATAACATCGCCGTCGCCCCGCAGATTCAGCCTGAAGACATGGCCGATCTTGCCGCGCAGGGCTTCGTTGCCGTGATCTGCAACCGCCCCGATGGCGAAGAGCCCGGCCAGCCCGACGTCGCCACCATGCGCGCCGCTGCCGAGGCGGCAGGCCTCGCCTTTCACCACATCCCGATTTCGAGCGGCCAGTTCACCCGCCCCGCCGTCGAGGCCTATGCCGCCGTGCGCCGGGGAACACCGGGCAAGGTACTCGCCTACTGCCGCTCGGGCACGCGCTGCGTGACGCTCGAAACACTCGCCAATCCCGATGGCCTGCCCGTCGCCGAGCGGATCAGCAACGCCGCTAGTGCGGGCTACGACCTGTCGCCGCTCGCCGCGCAACTTCAAGACTAACCGCCCCGCAACACCAACCCTCAGGAGCCGCCTCATGCCCTCGCCCCACATTCATGATGTCGTTATCGTCGGCGGCGGCTCCGCCGGTATTGCCACCGCGTCCTCGCTGCTCAAGCGCCGGGGGCTCGACATCGCCATCGTCGAGCCTTCACGCGACCACTACTATCAGCCCGGCTGGACCATGGTGGGCGGCGGCGTGTTCGACGTGGCCGTAACCCGGCGCGACATGGCCAGCGTCATGCCCAAAGGCGTTACCTGGGTGCAGCAGGCAGCCGCCAGCTTCCAGCCCGAGCACAACACGGTAACGCTCGCTGACGGCACCAAGCTCGCCTACCGCCAACTCATCGTCTGCCCCGGCATTCGCCTGGCATGGGAGAAGATTGCCGGGCTTTCCGAGACGCTCGGCAAGAACGGCGTTACCTCCAATTACCGTTATGACCTCGCGCCTTATACTTGGGAGCTTGTACGCGGTCTCAAGTCCGGACGGGCCATCTTCAGCCAGCCGCCAATGCCGATCAAGTGCGCCGGCGCGCCGCAAAAGGCGATGTACCTCTCCTGCGACCAGTGGCGCGACGAAGGCGTGCTCGGCGATATCGAGGTCGAGTTCCGCAATGCCGGCGGCGTGCTGTTCGGGGTCGAGGCCTATGTCCCGGCGCTGATGGACTATGTCGAGCGCTATGGCATCCAGCTCAAGCTTGGCTCCAACCTGATCGCAGTGGATGGGCCCGCCAGACAGGCCACCTTCGCCACCGCCGAGGGAGAGATTACCCGCGAGTTCGACATGCTGCACGTGGTCCCGCCGCAGGTCGCGCCCGATTTTATCGCGCAAAGCCCGCTCGCAGCCGAAAGCGGTTTCGTCGATGTCGACCAGTTCACGCTGCGGCACACGAAATATGAGAACGTCTGGGGTCTTGGGGATGGCGCTTCCAGCCCCAATGCCAAGACCGCCGCCGCCGTGCGCAAACAGGCGCCAATCGTCGCGGTGAACCTGCTCGCCGCGCTCGACGGCCTCGCGCCGGTCAGCGACTACGACGGCTACGGTTCGTGCCCGCTGACGGTGGAGCGCGGCAAGATCGTGCTCGCCGAGTTCGGCTATGGCGGCAAGCTGCTGCCCAGCTTCCCCACCTGGCTGATCGACGGCACGAAGCCCGCCAAGCTCTCGTGGCTGCTCAAGTCCGAGGCGCTGCCGTGGATCTACTGGAACGGCATGCTCAAAGGGCATGAGTGGCTGGTGAAGCCCGTCCCGCGCGCCTGACACGAAACCGATCGAGAAGAGAGTTCAGCAATGTCCCAAGGGCCGCACAATGCCACTACTCCCCCCTCAGTGGCTGCTCCCGAGGGCGGGCGGGCCAGCGCACCGTCCGCACTGGCCCGCTTCCTTCCGATCCTGCAATGGGGCCGCGCCTATTCCGCGCAAACGCTGAGCGACGATCTCGTCGCGGCAGTGATCGTCACGATCATGCTGATCCCGCAGAGCCTCGCCTATGCGCTGCTCGCGGGGCTGCCGCCGGTGGTCGGCCTCTATGCCTCGATCATGCCGCTGATCGCCTACGCGCTGTTCGGCACCAGCCGCACGCTGGCGGTGGGGCCAGTGGCGGTGGTCAGCCTGATGACCGCTTCTGCCGCCGGGGCGATCGCCACGCAGGGCTCCGCCGAATACCTCGAAGCTGCCATCACGCTGGCCGCCTTGTCGGGCGTAATGCTAGCTATTCTGGGCTTTCTGCGGCTCGGCTTCCTTGCCAACCTGCTGTCGCACCCGGTTATCTCGGGCTTTATCACCGCTAGCGGCGTGCTGATCGCCACCAGCCAGCTCAAACACATCCTCGGGGTCAGCGCGAGCGGCGACAACTGGCCCAAGATGCTCGGCGCATTGGCGGCACAGATCGGCCATATCAACTGGACCACCGTGGCTATCGGCGTGCCGGTGACGCTGTTCCTGTTCTGGGTGCGCAAGGGCGCCAAGCCCCTGCTCGCCTCGCTGGGCCTGCCGCCGCGTCTTGCCGATATGCTGGCCAAGGCCGGTCCGGTGGTCGCAGTGGCGGTGACGATCCTCGTCGTCATCATACTCAACCTTGCCGATACGTCCGGGGTTAAGGTCGTCGGCGCAGTGCCACAGGGACTGCCGCCCTTTTCGCTGCCCTCGACCGATCCCTCGTTGCTCAGCAAACTGTGGGTGCCCGCACTGCTGATCTCGATCATCGGCTTTGTCGAAAGCGTCTCGGTTGCGCAAACGCTCGCGGCCAAGCGTCGCCAGCGGATCGTGCCCGATCAGGAGCTGATCGGCCTTGGCGCATCGAACATCGCTTCGGCGCTGTCAGGGGGTTATCCGGTGACCGGCGGTTTCGCCCGCTCGGTGGTGAACTTCGACGCCGGAGCCCAGACCCCAGCGGCAGGAGCCTATACCGCGGTCGGCATTGCGCTGGCCTCGCTGTTCCTAACCCCGCTGCTGTTCCACCTGCCTATCGCCACGCTGGCCGCGACCATCATCGTCGCCGTGCTCAGCCTGGTCGATCTCAAGACACCGGGCCAGCTCTGGCGCTATTCCAAGAGCGACTTTGCCGCCCACATCGCCACCATCGGCATCACCTTGCTGGCTGGCGTTGAGCTGGGGGTGATCGCGGGCGTCGCCGTGGGTCTGCTGCTGTATGTGTGGCGCGCCAGCCGCCCCCATGCCGCCGTGGTCGGCCGGGTGCCGGAGACCGAGCACTTCCGCAATATCGAGCGGCACAAGGTCTTCACCGCGCCGCACATCCTGTCGATCCGCATCGACGAGAGCCTGACCTATCTCAACGCCCGCTGGCTGGAGGAATATGTGCTTGAACGCGTGGCCGAGCGCCCCGCCCTGCGCCACGTCATTCTGATGGCCAGCGCGGTCAACGAGATCGACGCTTCGGGCCTCGAAAGCCTCGAAGCGATCAACCATCGCCTCACCGATGGCGGCATCCGCCTGCACCTCTCCGAGGTGAAGGGGCCGGTGATGGACCGGCTCCAACGCACGCACTTCCTCGATGAGCTGGGCGGCAAGGTCTACCTCAGCCAGGCCCGCGCCTTTGCCGAGTTGCTCGATGACGACGGCAACGCCCCAGAACCAAGCGCCGACTGGGCGCGAGGAATGATCTGATGGCGACCATCCCCGACAAGGACGCGCGTTGTCGCGAAATCGAAGCGCTGATCGCGCAAGGTCGCGGCGTGTGCGAGAGCTGCCGCGAGATCGGCATCTCGGAAAAGACCTTCTACCGCTGGCGCAAGCAGCAAGCGGATAACTGACTTACACTTATACGATTACAATAATCGTATATTCGAGTTGGCCAATATGAGCACCCGGGCCTAGTTTGGGTTCGTCAACCAAGGAGATCAACGATGACCCTGCATATTGCCGATACCGCCCCGGATTTCACCGCCGATACCACTATGGGCAGAATCAGCCTGCACGACTGGGCTGGTGATTCCTGGGTGTTCTTCTTCAGCCACCCGGCCGATTTCACCCCCGTCTGCACCACCGAAATGGGCATGACGGCGAAGCTTTCCGCCGAATTCGCCAAGCGCAACGTCAAGCCGCTCGGCCTTTCGACCGACACCGTGGAAGAGCACCTTGCCTGGGTCGGTGACGTCGAGGAAACACAGTCGACCACGCTGGATTTCCCGATCGTGGCCGATCCGGACCTCGAAATCGCCGCGCTTTACGACATGATCCACCCCGGACAGAGTGAAACCGCCGCCGTTCGGTCGGTCTTCATCATCGATCCGGACAAGAAGATCCGCCTGATGATGACCTACCCGATGAGCGTGGGCCGCAATTTCGACGAGATTATCCGGGTGATCGATTCGCTCCAGCTTACCGACCGGGCCCGGGTCGTCACTCCGGCCAACTGGATACCCGGCGGCGATGTGATCATTCCGCCCTCGATCGACGATGCTGCCGCCACGGCAATGTTCCCGCAGGGCTTTACCACCCTCAAACCGTATTTACGCCTGACCAAGGTCGATTGAACTTTCCCTCAGCCCGCCAATGCCTTGCGCATTGGCGGG
>CENV01012046.1_pt1 | contig 42711 bp, 41 predicted proteins | sample 530231 | NCBI WGS metagenome assembly CENV01 (sample SAMEA2619815, study PRJEB7988) | marine metagenome | biome: marine biome (ENVO:00000447); feature: surface water layer (ENVO:00002042); material: "saline water (ENVO:00002010), including plankton (ENVO:xxxxxxxx)" | depth 5 m
CGGCTCACTCCGGCAACGCAATGACCGAGTTGTTCCCCCAAGGCACTACGGAATTCCCTTCGGAAGCACGTCCGGAAATATGGGAGGACTGGGCTCTCTTTGCTCAGTATGCCCAGCAACTGGAGAGCCTGGCCCAAGAGTTAGAAAGGACCACTGACCAACCGACGCTGGAGACCGCTCGGGTGGCGCGAAATGACTGGACAAGCATGGATACCTCGGTGCTGCTCGGACTGGCGCCGAAATCTGACCCCGAAAATTCAAGCTCTGACCCGGAAACACAATCGATCAGAAGCGCTGCCGCGGTTGCAACCGATATCGCCGGCACCTGCTCGGCCTGCCACACGGTGTTTCGCAAGTGACCTGGCCAAAAATCGATCTCAAATGGCCCGTTGTAACCGCGGTGCTCTTGGGCGGCTTTGGCCTGGGCTTGGTGACCTGGATGCTCATGCCTAGCTCCACTCCCGATTTGTCGCAGCAAATTACCGGTGACGCCAAGCGCGGTGCGTATCTTGCCCGCCTATCGGGCTGTGTCACCTGCCACACGATCGAAGACGGCGACCCATGGGCTGGGGGAGTTTCATTGGCCTCTGATTTCGGCACCTTCGTATCCCCAAACATTACCCCTGATCCAGAATTTGGCATCGGCGACTGGAGCTTCCAAGACTTCGTTCGGGCCGTAAGGCACGGGGTTGCGCCCGATGGATCTCCATATTACCCGGCATTCCCGTTCGAATTTTATGCCACTCTTACCGATCGCGATATGGCCGACATGTGGGCCGCTGTCCAAGAGGTTCCTCCATCCAACTTCGTGCCTGAAGAGAACGAGGTCCCACTGCCATTCAGCATTCGCCAGGGCGTGAAGCTCTGGCGCACCTTTTTCTACGAGCCTGTGGACTATGTCGTCGACGAGACCAAATCGACATCGTGGAACCGTGGACGGTTTATGGTGGAGGGACCGGCCCATTGCGCTGCCTGTCACACACCGAGAAACTTTGCTGGCGGCTTGGATACTGACGCTCAGTTCGCTGGTGCTTCAGGCGGCACTGCGGGTTGGACCGCACCCCCGATCACCACCGAGGCGCTTGCCGAGGGGGGCTGGACCGAGGAAAGCCTGATTGCGGCGCTGCGCACCGGGCTCACCCCGACTGGCGATGCTTTTGGAGGTGCGATGGCTGAAGTCGTTCACCTCTCCACCAGCTATTTGTTGGATCAGCATATTGAGGACATGGCTGAATTTTTGATGGATCAGTGAGGGTCGGTGTTGGTTTTAGTGGCTACGGCCCAGCCGGGTTCGCATCTACCGGCAATCTTATGACGTCGTCGCCGATACTGACCTGCACCTCCCACTGCCCGGCCATCGGTAGCATCGCACTGGCTTGAAAGGCTCCGGGACCTGCTGACAAGACGTCGGCATCTACAGTCATCTGATGTCCAGGCATCTCAATTTTTACCCGTGGATCGATGATATCGGCTCGATCCACGGGCGACCTGATGAATACGGTGAGGGTTCTATCGTCCGCCAAGCTGGCACTGACATTGACCGTGATGCCCGACGTATCGACGGTGTCCTCACCGGTCGCACGCTGAGCGGGACTGGAAACGAGTGGAATGCTCGCAAGGATCAGGACAAGGCCAAAAAACAAGGTCCCGACTGTCCAGATCATCACCAACGAGATTCCGCTCGCTTTCCGGCGTCGGCTCTTTCCTTTCGCTTTCACGGTTCCTTCTCCGAGGCTGGCGCTTTGCGGCGAAGGGCTGGCTTCTCAACGAATTTCCAAGAGAGATACGCCAGGCTTCCGGAAATGGTGCTGGACAGCAAGAAAAGCACAGCAACCTGCGGCCCAAACCAGATGGGCTCCCGCGTCAGGACCTGTTGGATTGGCCATGCCATGAGGTAGATGCCGTAGGAAAGATCGTGCCGCCGCGCGAACTCGGCGATCCGACCCCAGTTCTTGGCGCCCACGTAGAGCGCTGCATACCCTATCCCAATGATCCAGGTCACCTCCCCAAACCGGGTTCCCGTGCCGGCCACCGCCAAGGCAAGCGCCGCCATTGCCCAACCAAACCGCAGGGGAATTACTTCGCCGAATCGTCGCGCCACCGCCCCGGTGAGAAAGGCAAATCCAAAGCGGAAGAGGCTCTCGACTGGCGTTTCACCGGTGGGATCGACGCCAACGTCGGCCAGAAGGGCAAAGCCGAACGCCGCCCACGCAGCAAACGCAATGGATGGATGGCGCAGAAGTCCCAAAGCCGCAGCGATCCCGAAGACAATGTAACTCAGGATTTCGTATTTTATGGTCCAGAGCGGTACGTTTACATCGCCGGGATATCGGCCGTGCTCGAACATGGACGGCAGGACGGCCCCCTCGAAGTTCCATGCGACGTTGAGAGGGTAGAGCCAGGTCTGTGGGCTGGAATAATACTCCCAAAGGCGTGCACCTGTTCCGAAAGGACCTATAATGAGGGAAATGAGTGCAGCGCTGACGATCAGCGCCGGGTAGATCCGCAAGAATCGATTCCGGACAAACTGCCCGAGTCCTCGCTGCAACACGCTGTGGGTGAGCATCGCGCCCGATATGACAAAGAACACGTTTACTGCTGTTGCCCCCAGATCGTAAGCGGCCCAGCTCAAGGGATCGTAACTCGGTGAGTTCAAGCCCAGAAGTAGCGAATGGGAGAGCACCACACTCAACGCAGCGATCAAGCGCACGGCATTGTAACTGTTGTCGGGGTTTCCGAAGGCGGTCGAAAGCATCATGGGCGTGCCCGCGCCAGAAGCTGACGCCGGCCCATTGACGGGTCGGTTCATTGGTCATACCGGAATCTGATGTTGGATTACATCTCGTCACCGCTGAAACCGATGTTCGGCGGGTCAGAAAACAGAGTTATGCGCTCTGTTCCGGTCTCGGGGGCTGATCAATTGGTGCAGGACGATCTGCTATCTGAGTCCTGACATGAGAACGCTTCCATGAAAGCGGCCAGTCGGGTGGGCTTACCCAGCGGGCGTTCACGATCATTGGCGTTTCATGGACGTGGTCGGTGGTGTCGTGCTGGCCAGCGCCAATCGCGCCCATATATTTGATGGCTGACCCCGCACTCCCATCATCTGCCTGCACGAGAGGCGTTATCGTCGGGGAATGGAGCGGGGCGTGGGTCCCCTGCAGAGGCAGTGCGACAACGATTATCCACGCCACAACGAAGAGGCGCAGGAACATTTTCCACGAAATGGCATTCGCCGTCTGACCGGTCACCGCCGCAATTTGCCCCAATACTCTGATTATCTTCCTCACTATAGTGAACTGAACCGACCAGGTCCACCCTAAGACGCCCACTGCTGAAGCGCCGACCAAGGAAGATTTATCATCAGTCTGATGTCCCAATTTGCGAAATTGATCCTTCTTCCATCATTGGTTGTGTTCAGCCTTCTGGCCGCGCCGGGCGTCATGCGTTCGCCTTCGCAGGTTTATGGGCAAGAGAATGCCGCCCACCATCACGACGTCGAGCACGGATTGAGCGGCCACGGCGAATGCGCAACGATAGCCTGCTGCCTGATGCCTGCCAACGCCGGGCGCGAGATGCTGTTGGATCGTGTGGCTGAATTGGTCGATACCTACCCCGTGCTTTATATGTGCGGAGAGGGTCCCCGAGTTCCTGCTCCTCCTCCAAAGCCACTGGTTTGAACTGCAGTACAGCTCTATTTTCAAACCGGAGAATACCAATGAAGACGTTCAAAACCCTCGGCCTCGCCATCCTTTTTGCCAGCACTGCGTCCGTTGCGATGGCACAGGGCATGGATCATTCCAACATGGATGGCATGTCCATGGACGGGATGAGCATGGATGCCGAAGCGAGTGAAAGCTCGGATCTACCCAAAATCTGTCTCGAGAACGCCGGCCACATGGCCGGCATATCGATGGACATGGATATGAGCGCAATGATGGAAGGGATGAGCGAGGGCCACCAGGCCATGATGGCCGATATGGGTGCCATGCACAACGAGATGATGACTGCCATGATGGCCGAAGACTTCGATGTCGCTTTCATCTGCGGCATGATCCCACATCACCAAGGCGCGCTCGCGATGGCCAACGCGGCCCTCGAGTATGCCGAGGACGAATGGGTAAAGGAAATCGCCCAGGAAATCGTCGACGCCCAAGAACGTGAGATAGCCGAAATGCTTGAATGGCTTGAAACCCAGTAAGCACCAGGTGACCGGGGCGATCCCGGTCACCTTCTTACCTCAGCTCGATAGCGGCATTGGACATGTTTAATGGCGATCATCTGCCATAGCGGCAATGCCCCAGTCGTACTCCCCCGTTGACAGGTTTCAGCGGCACAAGAGGACCGGCAGCTTCTGGGACGGAACCAAGGTGGGCTGAACGGCCGGAATGGGGGCGCACAGCGGCCGTTCGCGACCAGCCCGGCGAACAAAATCGCGCCGAGTCTGAATGATTATGAGCTCGCTCGTTGTGTAACTGTCGCATCAAGCGTACTCAAATGGCAGGCGCGACAATGGCGGCTTGAAACGCATCGACTTGGCCTTCGAACGCGTCGAGGTCGAGCTGGAACTCAATATCGAAAATTGACTGGGTTCCCGGGTTTCTAGTCCTGTAGGGATCTGAGCAATCATCGATGCAGCCGACAATGCCGAATTGTCGGGCTCGGGCAGGACGTCGGTCTCGCCGGCGGCCAACCGCAGGTCAAGCTTGTCAGGGTCACGCGGTCCCGACTTGATAACCGGCTGCCGCTTCGACGGCTTGTAGTCTGCGACTTCGGGCAGTGCCGCGCCCCATCTCTCGGAATTGTGCTCGAATGCGGCGACGGGATCTCCATCAATCCATCCGGTCGCGACCAGCGCCATCTTCTTGTCCGTCGACCCGAGCGGGGTATAGTGGATGCGACCCATGCCGTCCATGAGCCTGCGGGACCACTTGTCATTGTGCGGCAGCATGTCCTTGATGAATTGCTGCAACGACCGTCCGGCCAGAAGGTTCTCAGCACCAGGAGCATGTGGAGTGACCGTCTCGGACAGGATGCCGTCAGACAGCCGGACAAGCTCCGCGACCGGATATGCCTGCAGCATCTGATCAAGGGTGACCACTTCATCGATGACAACGTCCTGAGGCACGCACTTGCTCATGCAGATCCAGACCGGCGTCTCCACATCGATAGGATTGCCGTCGGCATCCTTGGCGATGCCACGGTACACGGGACGCAGGCGACCCAAGAACTGGCGCAGCTCTTCCTCGCGCCACTGCTCTTCAAGAAGCCGGGCCCAATTGATGCTGTCTTTGATCTTGGGCATCTCGGGGACCCAGTGTGAGATGTCCTCGCCAGTCCGCATGCGGAGGCGGCGTTCCTGCGGCTTGCGCATGACGGGATTGCCCTCGGCGTCGTGGCCAGTGCCAAGCTTGTCAAACGGCTGCTCGGGGGTCTCGTCGTCATATGTGAGCGCGGCACGGTACGCGTCCAGTACGTGCACTGGCTGCTCCGATCGGCCAATCGACAGCGCTGCCACGTGCCCCTTCGCGAAATCGAGGCCGCGGAAAGCACCGAAATGACCGAAGTCGACGTTCTTGGGCTTCTCCCATCCGGACTGGATCGCTTCGCGGACTGCCTTCGTCATGCCGACCAGGACGCGTCCATATGCGTAGACCATCGCGGTTGTCGTGATCAGCGCGCGGGCTTGCTGGATCAGCTGCTCGCTCTGCAGTATGGCCTTATCATCGGCATCAAAACGGGGGATGAAGCGGGAATTGGCGTAAGTCGACTCGATGGCAGCCACGGTTCGCACGTGCGCCGGGGCCTCGATGTTCGTGACCTCGACCGCGCGACCGTAGATCTTACCGATGATCTCTGGCACCCCGGACGCGTCCAGCAAAAGGGTCGGCAGCGCGTTCCAATTCAACTCCTTGCGCCAGCCCATGATGATGGTCAGCTCGACGACATGGCCACCCGGCTTCGGCAGCATGATGAGGCGCACGCGCTCATCGCGCTCGCCTTTCGCGCTTCCTTCCTCAACACCTGTCATTCTGTCCTTGATCAATCGCCAGAATTTCTCCTTCGTCATCATATCGCGGTTGACCGGCGTTGCGGCCAGCTCACGGACCTTCTCGATGTCGAGGCGCGGGTTCACGTCCTGCTGCAGCGTCTTCGACCTCGACAAAACAAGGATCGCGGCATCGACAAGCTCGGCGCCGCGTTTGTGTTCGCGCATAACCTCTGCGACGTCCTTGCCATCTTTGAGCGCGTCGGTGGCAACAGCGATGGCCTCTTCCTGGTCGGAGAAATACATCGCCGCGATGTCCTCATTGGACAGGTCCGGCCACTTCTTCTTGTCCTGTTTCGTGACGAACGGCTCGACGCCGCCGGTTTGGAAGGATTCGAGCGTCATCGTGCCGATCTGCAGGACCTGATACACGATTGTCTCGTCGATGATGAGCGCCCGGGGATTGCACTTCTTCAGCTCTGCCGGCAGCCCGTGCATGGTCAGGTATGCATGGCTGATAAGGACCACGTCAGCGTCTTTGAGGTCGCTAAATTGCGCGAAATATTTGCACTCGCCGCGCGCCAGGAATTCGCACAGCACCTCTTCCTGCTCGATTTTCTCGCCCTCGCGCCGCTTCATGCGTGCGGTCACGGGATCATCGACATCCATCTTCTTTTTGCATAGCCCGGACCCGCGCAGGCCGGCGTCGTTGAGAAGACGCATCTTGTCCCTCTGTTGGCAACCAGCGGCCTCACGGCCGCGGAACGGGATAGCTTTGACGCCCTTCTTGCGGAGCTCTTTGACGGCGTCCTTCATGTCCCGCTCGCTCCAATACTGCGACGGCGTGATCATGCCCTCTGCATCGGCTTTCGCCAGGGTCTCGTCGGCGTTGGCGTGCGTCGGGACAGACACGAAAATCGGGCCTTCGCCATCGCCACGGCGATTCTCTGCACACCATGCGGTCAGGCTGCGGACGACGTGCGAGGTCTTGCCGGCACCAGGAGGGGCTTTGAGCAAGTGAACGGACGGCAGCTCAATGGACGTGTCACCGATTGTGCCAAGGAATCGGTGGATTGCGGTGTCGACCTTTTGCGTCACCTCTTCACCAATCTTGCGCCGCTCCAGCGGGTCCTCAATGATGCGGCGGGAGTGGCGATCGGCCTCGACCAGCGCCGCAGCCTTTTTGACAGGCAATACCTTGGCGCGCGCGGCGTGGTCCGACAAGCCGTCGACAATGCAGTAGTCATCAGGAATCCAATCGAGCGACCCGTGAGCGGGACGCGGTGCCGGCATCACGCGCTTTGACTGCGGACGGCGGCCATCATCTGTGACCGTCCAAGGCACACAGATGTCGTGATATTTACCGCTTCTGGCATGCTCCTCGAGCGATGCGTACCACTTTGTTGCCGCTGCACGCAGCTTCTCGCGCGCCGATTTTGCGATGCGCTCGAGGCCGCTCAGGCTCTCATTATCGCGGTGCGTTTTGCCGAGTTTGCCTTCCGCTTCAGTGACCAGAATGTCTTCGATCAGCCCGTAGAAGCGCTTGAGATCGTGAGCATTTGCGGCACACATTGCCCATGCCATCTGCGAAAGCCATACTTCCGCACCGTCTGTGATGTGTCCCTCTGCGTCGATGACGAACGGGCCGCGCTTGAGCTCTGGCGTCCAGACCCGACCGCCAGCGCGCTTCCTGAGCTCGTCGACATCGATGCCGCTGCCGCCGTATGGATTTGACGTCGATACGCCGCCTGAGAGCTGGCGAATATCGCGCATCCGGTTAAGAAACAAGCGTATCGACGCTTTATCGATGACCGGTGCTTCGAGCGGCGACGCGATCGCGGGGTGTGCGCGGCCTTCGCTCCAATCGAAACTCTGACCGGTCCGGTGGTGAAGGCCGTATGCCGTCAGCAGGCCGCCTTCGCTCAAGAATTCCACGGCGTTGATGGGCTTGCCATCGTCATCAAGCTCGCGCCGGCCGTCTTCGCCGAGCAGCTCGACCGCCCATCTGGGAATGGACCACCGGTCGTCACCGGTGCCGGGCTCCTGCCTATAAATGAGCGCGACCTTGGGCCTCGCGCCGTAGCGCACGAATGGCGTGGGCCCCAAGACGTCGATCGCGAGCTGTTTTACGCGCTCAGCCACCTCGGCGTCCTTGCAGTCAATATCCAGGACGCGCACGTGCGCGCTGGCAGCGCAGCACTGGATTGCGAGGTTCGATCCGCCGGTGCCATATGCGATGCCGACCATTGTCGCGAGGCTGGCGAGCTTCTCACGATATTCAGTCGGCCTGAATATCGTGCCGCCGCGACGCTCATTATACATCGTGGATTTGCCGGGAACGGTCACGAATGACGGCCGACGTTCACCTTTGGCATCCTGCGGGACGACACTCCAGCCCTGAACCGCGCAGGGGACCGCGAACCTGCTCATTGTTGCCATCCGCTCCCACCGCGGCTCGGTCTCTACAAAGCCGTCAGCGATCTGATCACGCGCATTCACGCAGTGAATTTGGGCGATATCGGCGTCGCTCAAACCGAGCTTGGAAATCGCGTCAGGAAACGCCGACTTCTGTTCGCGCACGAACTGCGCGCGGCGCTCTGCTTTTGTCGGCTGCTTTGTCGTGCGCTTCGGCACACGCAGGCTATCGAATTTCATTGAACATCCATTCGTTTTGTCATCCGGCGGGTGCAACGCCGAGTTGTAAGGATGGTCCAGACCATAGACAGGGTCAACCGGATTCTAAGAATTCGTGTGCGATTTCTTCAATGTTGACATCGAGGCCCCGTTAACCACCATGCTACGTTCCTATTGTTCGAAATTCGAACGATCTCCGTTGCTTGCAGATTGGTAGTAGACAATCGAATAAAAAATGCACGAAATCTTCAAAAGTCTCTGTAATAATAGGGTGAGCGGGTAGAACCCTGCATGGATTGCTTTCATCGTTCTTGCGAACGATGATTTTTCAAGAGTATTCAATGCAGCCTGTTCGATCCCACATTGTGAGCCATCGAGAGCATAGCGACCGCGATCTCATTCTCGACGCATGCCGCCAGCGAATAGCCGCGAAACGAATCCCGTGTCAGCAAATCGTGGTCTCGGGACGCCCGATGTCGACCGCTGTCCGCGCCATAATCTTGAGAGGCGAGTGGGACGGAATAAGTCTTCGCAAGTCGTATTTGATCGCTGACGCAGTGGGCGTCGACGTCACCGTTTCGGCTGCGGCATGATCCCGGCGTCGGACCACGCGGTTCGGCGATACTGCGGGCGGCGCCTCGGCGTCCTCGTCAAAGCCTTTTCTGACGCCGAGGCGCTGCGAATCCTGCGTCGTGTCGGCTGCGATACCGATTCGATTCGTGAGCGCCTGCACGACGTCCGCGACACCGTACTGCGCCTCGAGAGCCGTCTCTCGCCAGATTCCCCGCGAAGCTGCCCTCAGCCCGCAAGCCACAGATAAAAGGGCCGACGAAATGAGGGGTGTCGACGGCAAAGTCGATGCTGCTTTTTATGAATGGCCGTCAGATGCGCAAGTCGCAGAGTTGTGGCGCACTCACGGGATGCACGCGGCCATCGAGCGATGGGGGTATCTGACGCCGCGGACGCTGCAGGGCATGCGGAAACGGTACCTGGATCGGCAGCGGGAAGCGGCCTGATCAACCCCGTCCAAGGCTTTTCGCAAACTTGATCTCCGATACGATGATGTCACCTGCCATATTCACACCCTCATTCGTGAGCTGGGCCATCGTGTTTCCGTCCATCTCGAACATCCTTAGATAGCCGCCTTCGGCGAGAGGACGGCAGAGGTTCGAAGCATCTTGCTGCGATATGTCGAGCCGGTCAGCAATGCCCTTCATGCTGAAAACCATGCGGTAACCCTGTCCCTCGTTTTCGCACGCCAGCACGATGAGGCATCGAGCACTGGGATAGCCGCCTGGGAAACGAATCTGCTCCAGCCCGCGTCGCACCCCATCAGCCACTTCCTGATCCGGCTGACCGTCGCGCTCGATCTTCAGCGCATATCGATGCAGCAGGTCCTCGGTACCCTCCATGATGTAAGTTGGCGGGCCGAGCTTGTGCCGGGCTGCGACGATCTCCAGCGTGTCACCTTCTCGCTTTGCGAGATACTCGAAAGCTCGATGAATGTTTTCGCGATACAGCCGTGCCGTGTAGGCAGGTGCCTCCCCTTGCTGTGCCAGAGCCCCAAATTCAGAGACAACAGTCATTTCCTCCATCGCGCGGATGAAGAGGCCTTGTTCAATGCCCAGGTGTTGCGCCATCGCTCTGAGATGTTCGCGGCCTCGTTCCCGAAGCTTCTCTCGATGACGGTTTTCGAAAAAACGCGCGATGACCATATCCACCCCCAACGTGTCAGGATAACTCGCCCACAAGTCATTTCAACACGCAAACACAACTCGCGTCAAAAAACTTATCAACTTCAACGGCTTGCAGACGCGCCTTTTCGACGTTTTCGCACCGCCCAAATCCGGTCACAAAACCGGTCTTTGGGAAGCGTCAGGACGGGCATGATTTCGGCCCGCACCTGACACCCATTTGAGAAGTGCGATCGGGTTCAGGAGGCGTCTCCGGGGTCGGTTTTTTCGTGCGCTTCGATCTCGTCATCGATCATTTCGCGCACCATGCTCCAGCCCGATTTCCAAGCCGCCGCGTCATAGATTTCAATTAGCCGCGCGAGCATCTCCGGATGCACGACGCCATCGCAGAGCCTCTGGACCTCTTGCTCGGGGAAACCGGCATCTTGGGCGAATTCGGCGGGCGTCATGCCCAGGTCTTCGAGACAAGCATTCAGAGCTCGGACCAGCGCCCAAAGCGTCCGCGTGACTTCCGGAAGACCCAGGTCGCGGACGAGATCGCCGGTGCCGCGGAAGACTTCGTCATCGAGATGCGATTCGATTCCGCGTCTGCGCATGTTCTCGACGTGCCGCCGATCGAGCTCGGGTGTATGCGGATGTGCTTCCTCCAGCCCTTCGAGGGCCGGGTGGCTGGGATCGTCGACGAAAGCCCCCCAATTTTTCATCGCACGGGCCATCGCTGTCGCCGCTTCCAGGACGTCGAGATCGGATTTCGAAGGATCGGCGAAATCTTCAAATGCCGGCGCCAATCGTCGCGCGGTTGCGAGAAGCTCGACAATCGCTTCATCACGCGACAGCACGTCGCGCACACGATACTTCTCGATCGCGGCTTCGATGGCGTCCCTGTCACGGTAATCCAGGCTCGACATCTCGACGCCGACCTCGACAATCTCGCTTTCGAGCCGCTCGATTTCCGCAGACAAGGTCGCGATGCGATTCCGCATGCGTTCCTGTGCGACGAGATATGCGGAATCGCGCCCCAGATCGAAATCGACTTCCTCCAAATCGATAGCCCGCTGCGGCAGTCCTTCGAGCACCATGTGCTGCCCCAGCACATTCTTCGTCTCCGAGATCAGCCGCTCATACTCCTCGACCTTCGCTTCCAAGATTTCGCGCACTTTCCGATAATCCCCGCCGACCTGGTCGACGATGACAAGCTCCGCTACTCCGTCGTGTACGATCAGCGCGCCCTGGGAGTCACATTCCCAACCGACATTCGCGATATCGAAAGTCGAAACGATCTCGATTTTTTGGCCAGGATAGCGCTCCGCGAGTGTCTCGAGTGCGCGCTTGAGCTCGGCTTCAGTTGCCCATGTCATCATCCCACCTCCACTCAAAAATCACGTCACGGCTGTCAGCGTGGAACACCCACCCTGGTCCCGCTGCCTTTGCCGCAGCCATGAATTCGGCCCGCCAGGCCGGCGTATCAATCTGATTTCGGTCATCGAACGGTGCCGGGTCCGGCATGCCAGCGCGGACCCAATCTCGCACGATGTGCTCCCAGCCGGTGGGAAACGAGATAAAATCATGCGTCTCCGATACATCCCCCAGCTTGTCTGCAATCGCCATCCGCGGATTGAGCTCGAGCAGCCGTTGCCAGCGCTCTCGATACTCTCGCCATCCGGCTGCCAGGTCAGGTGTGAGTCCATAGTATTTTTCGCCGACCACCATGGATGGCGTGAATGCCGAATCCGAGTTCCACCTGGGCCAAAATGGGCGGTTGTCCGGCACGACTGGAGCGGTCCGACGCACAAGGTCGTCGAAAAAATCGGGTGTTCCGTCGTCATGCTCAAGCAGCGCTGCCCACATCCGGCGCTCTTCGCGAAGGCAGATTTCGATATCAGGCATCATGTCGGCACCTCCACAACGAATCGTGAATCAAATCCACCATGCTCCCGCGCATACCCACGCGGATTGCAAATGACCCTTGTGTCGCCGACCACGTAGTCACGCCGCCAATGGAGGTGACCATGCACCCAGAGGTCGGGTCGATATCGATCCATCATGACGCCCAGGTCGGATGCAAACGATCCATCGCTCGGATCCGGGAAATTGGGGTCATCGAGCGAAAGCCTGTGCGGCGCATGATGTGTGATGACGACTGTTGGGCCGTCGAAATCTTTCGCCAGCCGTCGGCCGATCGTCGCCCTGTGATCGCGATGCCATGCCAGCGTATCGGCCGGCCGGAGACGTCGCAGTCCGACATCGATGGATCGATAATCGGGCATTGCATTGCGCGCCCAGACCGTCGCCGTGGCGATGTCGATTGGATCGGAGCCGGCAACTTCGAAGTCGGTCCACAACGTTGCGCCAACGATGCGCACGCCGGCGATCTCGACGACCTCGCCGCGCGCCAGAACGGTGACGCCGATCTCAAAGCAATCGCGGATCACAGCGTCGAGGGCGGCATGTGGATTGATGCATGCGTAAAAATCGTGATTGCCAGGCACCCAAAGGATCGGGAGTTCAAATCCACGTTGCCGCTGCCTCTCCAGCCAATTGTAGCCGTGGGTGAACCCGTCACAGATGTCCCCGGCGATGACCATAAGGTCGGCCTCCGGCGGCGGCTTTGGCAGGTCGAAATCACGGTCTTGGGCGTCGACGTGCAAATCACTCATGATCCAGATCTTCATTCGAAACCTCCCTCTGCCGCATGGTGATCGCATACTGTCCGGTACCATCCCCGACGCTTCCGCAGACGGCCTGGGGACCCGCACTCTTCGCAGATGAATTCGGAGAGCCACTCGCCGACGGTCACGATTTCATTCGTCGGTTGGTCGCCGGCGTTGTGATAGAAGCGAAGTCCGCCGAACTTTTCCTTGAGCTGCGACGTGGACCAGTGGCCGTCGTAATGCTCTGCCAGCCAGCCGCTCATGCCGATGATGAGGTCGATCCACCCACTCGCGAATTCCGGACCCGATTGGATGAAATCGAACTCAGAACGAATCGGCGACCACCAGTCCTCCCGCACCGTGTGCGGCCGCAGCCGGGCATGATCCCAGCGCCGAGATCGGCTATTGATGACGCGACGGACCAGCTCGACGACGTCCTCGCGCCGGGGCATCCACGCGCCCTTAGGATGCACGGATCGGCCATCGGGAACGCCGGCGATAAAGAGGTCAACCAAGCCTCGATCGGCATCCCACCGACCAGGCAGCACGATCATGCCGTTGCAGGCATCGTCCTTCCGGAATGCTGACTGCAAGATGAGCCGGGCTTCGTCGGCTAATGCGATAATGCTCATATCCGTCATGCCACACCTCCCGCCAACAGCCTCTTGGTCTGCCACCGGCGTGCCGGTACCGCCATGCCGCATTGTCGTTGCCCGCAAAAAGGTCAACGAGGCCGAGCATCCTGGGGTCGAGGTCGGCCAAGGCAATGGTCGCGCAGAGCTGTACAAGCAGCCCACGGCCGTGGAGGGATTGGTGGAAAAGGCTGTCGCGCAAGGCCTCGCGGACCTCGCAGAGTTGATAATGATTGCGCACGATGATCTCCTTTCATGTCAGTGCGGTGCCCAGGATGGGCGGGGTCAGGCTTGACCCATGAAGCGGTCGCGGGCGGCCAAGGTCGCAGTGATCGCGGATTGCAACTTCCTCAAGCTGCCGCCAGGCCAAGCTTCCCGAATGACGTCTAATTCGTCTTCGGCAAGCGGCGGGTACCAGCGCTCATCGACACCGCGGTCTTTCGCGATGCCACGGATGATCTGCTGAGACAGCGGTCCGATGTGCTGCCAGCCGGGATTCGGCATGCGGATCACGCGCATCCGATCGCGGACCGGCGCTGGCACCCCGTCGAGGTCGTTGGCGGTGGCGAAGTGGCTGATCCAGCTCAGGTCAACCTCGACCTCGAGCGCGAGATCGCGGATCGCCCTCGCTTGGCTACGCTCGAAAAGTGGCAGCAGCGCATCGAGCGCGCCACCGTTGTGGCGTCCTTCGCCGACCTTTTCGAGCTCGTCCCAGATGACCAGGCCATTGGCGTAACCCGAGCGCTGGATCAACTGGAGCGGCACGGAAGGGCGCGAGGTCGACCACTGCGCGGACGTTCCCATGTGGCTCGCGTCGGCCATTCCCGACAAGCTGTACAGCTCATGCGGCAAGCTCAACTGCTCCGCGATTGCACGTGCAAGCGACGTCTTTCCCGAGCCTGGATCACCGACGAGAAGCGTCGGCCGGAAGCGCACACGGTCATCGCCCGAAAGGTCGCCAAGGATGGTCTCGATGACGGACGCTGCATGCGGCCACTTCGCCGCGAGGACCTTGTAGTGCAGGTCCACGGGGCCGCGATCAATGAGAGGCAGCGGCTTGCCAGCAATCCCAGCAAACGCCTTGCGCGCTTCCTTTTGCCCGCCCGTGCCCGCTGTCAGCTTCGGCACGACGACAATTTTGTGCTCGGGTGCCTTGCGCTCGACTCCAACCCGGTCGTCGTCCAGAAGCCGCAAACCGTCGTCCTCGGTTTCTTCGACGAGGCGCTCAAAAATCGACTGCTTGGCACCCTCCAAATCCTCGAGCGCCTCGGGGTGGTTTCGGACTAAACGGTCCGACTGACGATACGCATCGACGTCGCGGCCATAGTCCAGCAACCGCTGGAGTCCCGCATCTTGGGCGCGACTGAGGTCCGAGCCGTGAAGGACTGAAAATCCAGTGCCTTGGATCAAGCCCAGCATGGTCGCCTGCCTCAGCATGCGGCCGTACCTCTTATCGAATCGGCTCGACTGGCGACCGTGAAACAGCCGCCGGGCCGCTTCTTCAAACGCCTCGATATCGTCAGAGCAAGTGATGTAGAGATCGCAACGGGCAACGTCAGAAGAGCGTCCGCGGCCTTCGAAAATCTCGCGGGCAAGCTCGAGTACGGCTGTGCTGCCGTCAACGATCGCTTGCTCGATCAGTTCGATTTCGGCTTCGGAAAGCGTCAGATTGCGGAGAATGGATGTGAAATAATGATGGCGATCGGTCGCCATCGAATCGCGGCACCACGCAGCATGGATCAGAATTTCTTCCAAGGCCGGAAGGTCGCCTTCGATGATCTCAGCGCGCCGCTTCTTGAGCCGGCGCATTGAATCGATGTCATGGTCATTGAGCTCGGCGAGGCGCCGAGCCGCAGAATCGTCCTTTGTCATGATGTGGATGGTTTCAGAGCTCGATGGGCGTCCGCGATATTGCGGTGTCGCCCCCGAGTGCGCCGCCGTCGACAGGTGTCACGGCGTCCCAGGACGGCGCATAAAGCACAAGGCTACGGCGCCGTCCAGATAGCGGGTTTCGAAATAGTTAATGCGCGGTCGAGGGAAAGGGTGGCATTCGATATATGTCGGTATCGCGTAAATTAGATGGGGTCATTTATGGGGTAGTGACACTCAGGCTGCGCAGCTTTGCGAGGTCCGCTTTAAAGCGCTCGACAGCGACATCGATGCCTTCGAAAACCTCAGTCACTTCGCCGCCGATTGCGTAGTAGACATAGCCTTCATCGTTGCCATTCTTCGCTCGCGTCGAAACGGTGAATTCGGCATCGAAAATGCCGATCTTGCGCATAAAGGTGAAGCTCGCCGACCCTGCATCGAATTGGACGATGGTCCGCCAATCTTTAAAAAACTTGAGTGACGATGCACCATGGGCGTGAACGCTCAAAATTGCTTCCGAGGATGCGAGACCCGTCGAGAATTCATTGTGGCGGTTCTGCACGGCCATCTTTGCCATGGCGGCCCACTTCCGATCATAAAAGCCGGCATCTTCTAAATCGATGATGTCGTTATCGGAGTCGTTTGTCGGACAGACTATGACACCAAGATCGAACGCATAAGCTCTGACATGCCCGGTCTCGTCGTCGACTTCCAAGCGCATCGATGATGCAACCCGCTCTTTCAAACCGGGCTTCGAAATATGAACAAGTGCCATGGCGGCGACCATGTTGGGATTGTCGGCACGGACAATCGGGTCGAACTCAATCGGCTGCACTTCGCCGGCGATAGAGACGGTGTATTGAGATAGGGTATTCATGGCTTCATCTCCATAAATTGGCTGGAGTCCGGAAGGAAATCTGGTGGCACGCCGTAACGCTCAAACATGAGCAGCAGGCGACCGATCCATGGGGGAATTTCCCGCTGACCAGATTCGTATCTGCGGATCGTGACGGACACTGTGTTCTCGCCGCCGACGTATCCGATCGCGCGGCCCAGCTGGAGCGTCGAGAACCCCAGCTGGTGGCGGATGCGCTTCATGTCTTCGCCAGTCACGATGTTGTTTTGTCCTTCCGCTGCTTCGCGAGACTGACAAATTCGTCAGATGCCGCGCTTCTCATAGTGATCCAGAATTTCGCATCTGGGATGAGCTTCATAACTGCGTCGCGATCTTCGTCTGACGCTCCCTCGAGCTTTTCAACACGAATATCAGCTGCCCACGCAATCTGCGCCTCTGTTCCTTCCAGGCCCTTCCGCTGCTCGATGACTTCGGCAGGCAACGCGAGCGACGGAGCTTGTTCTCTCCACTTGTCATAATATTCGCCGCCGAGGCCACTATCTATCGCTTTAGCTTCCTGCGCAGTTTTGCCTTCAAAATAGCGCAGATAGTCGACAAACGAGATCTTGGGCTCCTTCGCTGCCGCAGCCTCGGATTTGGCCTTCTTCTTCGCGGCCTTTTCTTCCTTTTCCCGCTTCTTGCGCTCGGCACTTTCGAGACGATTGATGTGAGCAACAATGCCACCGATGGTCCGTGTGTCATTCAAGCCCTGCATCTTCACCTTGATCTGCTGACCCCAGTCATTGGCTCCGGCATATTCAGCTTCTTCGACACGCTCGTCATTGAGCAATGCTTCGACGAAAGCCCGGGCGTCGTCTTCGGTAACCTGCTGTTGGGGATGGTTGGCGAGGTCGGAAAGTTCGCGGATCGATTTCATTTTTAGTCTCCTTTTCGGCGAGGCCCAATGCCTCTTACCCCCTCAATGTAGTGTAGCCAAATGGCTACGTCAATACCCTGTTAATGATTTATTTTCGGCGCACGGAAATTTCCCGAATCCGTGCATGAATTCAGGGTCACCGCGATCGGTGCAAACATCAACGAATTGAATTTTCCAACGTTAAAGCGCGTTAACCTTTAGCTCGCGCAGGCTGCCGTCCCTTTGCACGACGACATACCGTCCCTCGGCATCCAGCCCACATGCACCCGGCTGCGCACCTATACGGCGCATTTCGTCGACCTCGACCTGGCTGGGGTGGCGCAGGGAGAGCATGAGTTCGGCGGTGGAGGGGTCGGGGTCTGGGTCGGTGTCGGACATGGTTAGTCTAAACGCACACATTGGAGGGGTGGCGAAACCACCATGTTATCGGGCGCAATGAGGAATGGACGGTAGGCGTGCGCCATCGATCCTGTAGCCCAATCGATGACCAGCATCGAAGGTGCAAGCAACTCCGTCTGCGTCCTCATCTGAACAAACGCGATCGTCTGGCGAAGCGAGCCTTCAGGCTGGGCATGCCAGAACTCGAGGACGTCGGCCTCGAGATAGGGGTCATCCGTTGGCACGTACCGGCTCCAGACTTTCACTTGGTCTCGTTCCGCGTCGACACGATACGCATACCCTGGTGCACTGAAATCGTTCGAATGGCACTCGATCTGCTCCGCGAGTGCAGGTGCGGCGCCCACAAGGCCTATCAAAATAGTAAGGATTATGCGCATGAATATCCCCTTCTGCTGGGGAGAATAACTCACAATGACACCACGTCCAGACCAATACTGGGAATCCAATGCTGGACAATTCCTTTCCGGAGCGTATCGATATTTCACCGCCTCCCATCGTTTGCTTCGATATCAGGATTGGCCGGCGATGCAGACTCCTGCACTGCACACGCTCAGCCAGGGCGTGGAGCTTCTCTTGAAGTACCCCCACATCGAACGAGGCTCGAGTCCAGACAGTGTGAGAAACACCTTCAGCCATGACCTGCGCAAGCTCTGGACGACACCAGAGTCCAATGAATTGAAACGGGCGCTGCATCGTACTGCCATCACCTGCTGGAATAAGGCGAAAAGCAGCGGTCGCTGGCCCATGCAAGATTTCGACGGTGACCCGGGGACATCGTTGGAACGAGCAATTGAGCAGCTCGCCCACCTGCACAGCAAGTCCAGCGACTTCGCGCTGCGGTATATTCTCAGACACCCGGAGGTGGCCCCGAAACCACGCTTCGTCGTCGACACCTTCCGCTCCGTCGCCAGGCGGATGGTCGATGATGAGAACTATTTAAAATTATGAAGGGGGAGCCGTTGCAGCGATCGAAAAGCCGTTGTTGATTTTCCGACCCCCGTCCCAATCCCGTCCCAGGTCGACTTTTGGCAGCAAAAAGGGCTCCTTTTCAGGGACACTATAAAGCTAAAAAAGCCTTTAAAATCAAGATGGTAGCGGAGGAGGGACTTGAACCCCCGACACGCGGATTATGATTCCGCTGCTCTAACCAGCTGAGCTACTCCGCCCCAGAGAGGCGCGGCCGCGTGGGCGGCCTACCGTCTGCGCAAGGGGCGGACGGCACGGGGCTTATTAGGGACCGGCGTTCGCCCTGTCAAGCGTCACGCGCAGCCCCTCTCATGCTTTCCATATATTCCCCCATCGCGGCAAGATTCCGCACGCTGCCTTGCCGAAAACACTTGCGCGAACGTCAAGCGCTCGGAGGCTTCCACCGCCCGGCAAGGAACCTGACCGTTCATCACCTTCGAATAATGAGTTCGGTTTAGACCCGTTTTGCTGAACCCCGCGCCGCTCTATGTTAGGCCCAACGAACACTGGCTTTTGGAGACCGTCATGGCCCTCGATCTTACCGGACTGCACCATCTGACTGCCGTAACCGCCAATGCGCGCGAAAATCTGCGGTTTTATACCCAGGTTCTGGGCCTGCGGCTGGTCAAGCGCACAGTCAATCAGGACGACACAACCGCCTACCATTTGTTCTATGGCGACGGCAAAGCTTCGCCGGGGTCCGACATCACGTTTTTTGACTGGCCCACTGCCCCCGAACAGCGCGGCACCCACTCGATCGTACGCACGGCGTTCCGGGTCGAAGGCGAAACCGCACTCGACTGGTGGAAGACTCACCTTGAGGCCAACGGCGTCAAGACCTCTGACATCGCCGAGCGCGCCGGCCACATGTCGCTCGATTTCGAAGACCCCGAAGGTCAGCGCCTGCGGCTGGTCAATGACACCCGCGCTGGCGGTGCCCAGCCCTGGGACAAGAGCCCTGTGCCCAAGGAACGCCAGATCAAGGGGCTAGGCCCGATCACCATGAGCGTGCCCGATCTCAAGCGTTCCGAGGCGGTGCTGACTGTCGTCATGAACATGCGCGAGGTCCGCACGCATCCCGCGACCGCCGATCAGGGCGAGGTGCACGTCTTCGCCATGGGCGATGGCGGCGCTTCGGCCGAGTTGCACGTTGCCGTCGAACCCGATCTGCCCTTTGCCCGGCCGGGCGCAGGTGGCGTGCACCATGTTGCCTTCCGCACGCCGGACAAAAAGCAGTTCGATCAATGGGTGGCCCGCGCTACCCAGGCTGGCCTGCGCACTTCTGGCGAAGTCGAGCGATACTATTTCACCTCGCTCTATTTCCGCGAGCCCAACGGCATACTGTTTGAAATCGCCACCGATGGTCCGGGCTTCGACGTGGACGAGCCCCTGGAAACGCTGGGTGAACATCTCGCCCTGCCGCCCTTCCTCGAACCCAAGCGCGCCCAGATCGAGGCGGGCCTCAAGGCAATAGACTAAAGCGAAGGCCCGGGACATTCCCGGGCCTTTTTTTAGTTCGTAAGGCTCGCCGCAATGTCGACCAGCCGGACAAATTCTGCGCGCCGCCCTGTGGGGTCATCGCCCACTGCCGAGGCTGCCAGCGCCCTGATTTCGGACCAGTCCATCGCCCGCAGATGGGTCGAACCCTTGAGCTTTTGCCCGAATGCCGCCACCGCCGTCGCGAAATCCAGATCGTCGCTCGTCATCGCACCATCGCCATCGAAGCTGATCGGCGTTTCGATCAACTCAGACACATCGCCATCAGGCGCCTTGTAGCGCAGTTTCAAAAACCCCAGTTCATCCGAACCGTTGTTCGGCGCGGCCACGGCCTCGTCGCCATACCGCAGTGGATCGACCGAACCACGGGCGCCCACCGGCGTGATTTCATAGATCGCCGTCACCGTATGCCCTGCCCCGATATCGCCGGCATCTACGGCATCATTGTTGAAATCCTCGCGCGCCAGGGCCCGCGTTTCATAGCCGATCAGCCGGTATTCCGAGACCGTCTGCGGGTTGAACTCGACCTGGATTTTGACGTCCTTGGCGATGGTCATCAGCGTGCCACCCATCTCCTCGACCAGAACCTTGCGTGCTTCGGAATAGCTGTCGATATAGGCAGCGTTGCCGTTTCCGGCCTGGGCGAGCAATTGCATGATTGAATCGTTGTAATTGCCCGTCCCGAAGCCAAGCACCGAGAGAAATATACCTTCATCGCGTCTGGTCTCGATGAAACGCTCCAGCCCGTCCGGGTCGGACAACCCAACGTTGAAATCGCCATCGGTCGCCAGCAACACCCGGTTGGTGCCGCCTTCGATCATCGCTTTTTCAGCCAGATCATAAGCCGCTTCGATCCCTTGCGCCCCGGCCGTCGACCCACCGGGCACAAGATTGTCTATGGCTTGCAGGATCGTTGCCTTTTCGCTGGCCGGCGTGGGCTCGAGCACAACCCCGGCGCTTCCAGCATAGGTGACGATCGAGATCGTATCCTCGGGGCCCATTTCATTGACCAGCAACGCAAAGGCACGCTTGAGAAGCGGCAGCTTGCTCGGCTCGTCCATCGAACCCGACGTATCGATCAGCAAAACCAGATTGGCCGGCGGAACGGCATCGAGATCGACAGTTTTCCCCTGTATCCCGATACGCACCAACCGGTTTTCGGGATTCCACGGCGACGGCGTCACCGACACCGACGTCGCGAACGGCGCATCGCCCATTGGCGCGGGATAGCTGTAGCTGAAATAATTGATGAGTTCCTCGACCCGCACAGCGTCGGCCTGCGGGATTTGCCCCATCTCCAGCGAGCGGCGCATATAGGCGTAGGCGGCTGTGTCCACATCGATCGAGAATGTCGAAACCGGGTTGTCGGCCACGATCTGCACACCGCCCTCCTCGAAGGCGGCGAACCTGTCTCCAGCCTCACCACCCGCCACGCTTTCGAAATTCTGCACGCCTGAAGACGCGATATTGGACAGCCTTTGTGTCATCACCGGAGCCGGCGCTGCCGAGGGCATGGGCGCCGGTTCGGCGACCGGCGCATCGCTGAGGTCCATGTCGGCAGGCATTTCGACTGCGGCAGTCTCCTGCGGCGCTTCGGCCTCCACCCTGTCGCGTGCAGCAATATCTTGTTCGGGCTGTTCGAAAAGCTGGTCGAGCGGCGTCAGCGCCGTCTGGTTCATCATGGCGATGCCAAGCGGCAAAACCAGGAGCGCCGCGAAAGTGGCCCCGAGCGGAATACGCATATCCATTGTCCATGTCCCTTTGTTTCTGGAAACGATGGATTTGAGACGTTCCCTCCAGGACATTCCTTGGGCGCCACGCGCATTTTTTTGTTCTTGAGCGTCATCGAACGCCGTCATGGCGGCGGCCAGCGCCTGTTCGCGCGCTTGGTTCGAGGGCGGCGGCGTCACGCCGCCAAGTGCGGATTTGAGCTTGTCGTCCATAACTAAACCAAGCCTTTCAGGGCCTTCTTGGCCTCATGAACATACCAGGAGACAGTGGATTCCTTGGTTCCCATGATGACCGCAACCTCCGCATGCGCCATCTCCTCGCCATAGACGAGCAGCACAGCATCGCGCTGCTTTTCCGGCAGCTTGCGGACCGCGTCCCAGATTTGCGATTGGGTGGTCGCGCTTTCCTGCTCGGGCGCCATTTCGCCTGGGCTCACATGCAAGAGCGCTTCGGCTTGCCGGCTGCGCCGCTTGCCCTGCCGCTGCCGATCCCGCACCGCGTTGAGAACGATGCGGTAAAGCCAGCTGGTAAAGGCCGACCGCCCATCGAAACCCGAGATCGCCGTCGCCAGCTTGATGCAGACGTCCTGGGCTACGTCTTCCGCGTCCTCGCGATTGCCACACCATTTATAAGCGGTGCGATAGAGGAAGTCGTAATGGTGCGAGACCAGCGCGGCAAAAGCCGCGCGGTCACCTTTCGCCGCACGGGCGATGGTATCCTCTGTTGCCAGAACCTGATCCACCCCTGCCCTTTCCGCTGCCACATGCGAGGTCTATTTGCATGTGTGACGATTGGCGCGGCAATATCCTTGGAAATTTTTCTCGCCGCCCCTTATGTCAGAGGCACCGATCCGTTCACAGCAAGGAGAACGCCATGGCCGAGACCGAAAAGCCCAATTGGGGCAATCGCATAATCCTTCTGATCTTCGGCGCCCTGGCCGTTATCACCATCGGCGCAACCATTGTTGCGACAATGAACGAGTGGGGCGAAGGCAATGTGGCGGGCACCAGCGCCGTCGAAGATCTCTCGACAATAGAACCAGGCTCCGACCCCACCGCCGAAACGCCAGACGAAGTTGAAGTCGCCCAATAGGTGTCCGGGATCAGGCGACCAGAGCCGACGGCACAGCCTCGGCAATGAACCCGCCGCCCAGAACCTGCGCATCGGCGCTGTCATCGGAATAAAGAACGCAGGCCTGCCCGGGCGCGATGCCGGTCTCTCCAGCGATCAGCGTCACATAGATTTCGCCGTCCCTGATATTGACCACGGCTTCCTGGGGTGCCCGCGTCGAGCGCACCTTGGCCTCGAGCGCCAGCCCGTTCCCATCGGCCATTTCGGCCAGCGGGCGCGGCCCGAGCCAGTTGAGGTCGCGCAGCCGCACCGTGCGGGCTGACAGTGCCGACTTTGGCCCCACCACCACTTGCTGGGTTTTCGCATCGAGCCGCAACACGTAAAGCGGCTCGCCCGAAGCAATACCCAGCCCGCGCCGCTGTCCAACGGTATAATGGATGATCCCCTTGTGCCGTCCAAGAACGCGGCCATGCGCGTCGACGATATCGCCGGGCTTTTCCGCCTCCGGCATCAGCTTCCGGATCACATCGGAATAAGAGCCCTTGGGCACGAAACAGATGTCCTGGCTGTCGCTCTTTTCGGCAACCACCAGTCCCATGTCGCGCGCCAGTTCCCGCGTTTCGTCCTTGGTCATGTTGCCCAGCGGAAAGCGCAGAAAATCGAGCTGGCCCGCAGTGGTGGCAAACAGGAAATAGGTCTGGTCCTTGTCGCCGTCGAGCGGGCGCAAAAGCTGGCGCGTGCCGTCAACGATCCGCGAGCGCACATAGTGGCCCGTCGCAAGACAATCGGCGCCCAGATCACGCGCCACTTCCATCAGATCCACGAACTTGACCGACTGATTGCACGAAACGCACGGGATGGGCGTCTCGCCCAGCGCATAGCTTTCGGCAAAAGGCTCGATCACCGCCTTGCGGAACCGTTCCTCGTAGTCGAGCACGTAGTGGGGGATGCCAAGCGTCGCCGACACACGGCGGGCATCGTGGATGTCCTGCCCCGCGCAACACGATCCCTTGCGGAACGTGGCTTCGCCGTGATCGTAAAGCTGCAGGGTGACGCCGATCACCTCATAACCCTCACGGGCCAGAAGTCCGGCAACGACAGAAGAATCGACGCCGCCCGACATTGCGACGACGACGCGCGTTTCGCCGGGGGACCGGTCGAAACCAAGGGAATTCACCATTTCTCTCTCATCCGGTTGGGGTCAAGGGCCAGCGGACAAACCGGATGGCTTTTCCATCCGGCACAGACCGCGGCTTTTACTCTCTTGCGGCGCGAACCGCAACGCGGGGCGGCATTTTTTGCCGCTCGCCCGGTCAATCCTGCCGTCCGGCGAGCGGCGTCGATTTCCGGGAATGACCCAAGTGGCTGAATTTAAAGAGATATCACCTTGAGCACCAACTGGCATTCCTCTTGCAACGCGATGATCGACCAATTGTGCGCACAAGAGTTCGAGACCAAGTGACCAACGCGATCAGCATCGGAACAAGGCCCGCCCCTGCCGTCGTCCCCGCCAAAACGGGGACAGCGACCGATACCGGTGCCGCAATCGACTTTTCCAGCCTCATTGCCCTCGGCCCCTTGGCCAACATCGGAACCGGCAATCAGATCGGGCCCGGTCAAGCTCCCACCATCCCGTCAACCGACCCGCTCGCCGGGACGGAACTGGTTCCCGAACTGAGCACCGAACTCTCGGCACTGCTTGAAAAGCTGGCGGCGTTGTCTGGTAAGCTCAAGGATGGCGAGCCGATCGATGAAATCGATCTGGACGAACTGCAAAACCTGCTGGCCGGAATAGAAAACCTGCTCGACCAGGGCGCGCCGCTGCCGCCGCTCGGATCTCCTGCCATGACCGCCCTTTCGGATCTGGCCGCCGAGCTCGGGCTGGATGCCGGCAAAGACCTTGGACCGCTTGATACCCTTGCAGCGCTCTCGTCCGGCATCGCCGACAAAGTGCGCGACGAGGCCCCTGAAATCGCGGCGCAACTGACCGGGTTTGCCAGAACCCTCGACAGCCACGCGGCTGCCATTCAAAGCGCCATGGCCGATGAGCAGTCCCAGGCGGTCGTCGCCGTCAAGCACGTTCAAAGCGAAACGCGCCTCAATCCAGCCGCAGCCATTGCCGCGCAGGCCGGAGAACCCGACGAGCCGGCCACATCCGAAAAGCCTGCGGCCAGCATCCAGAAGAGCGAGACGCCCGCTGGGTCCGAACGTTCGCTCGTTCAGGGCGGCCAGGCCACACAGCCGGCATCGGGCAGCGACACCAAATCAGCTCCGCAGCAGACTGGCGCCGCTGGCGGCCCCGCTGCCACGACGCCGCAGGAAAACCTCGAAACACCGGACGGGCTCACCATCCAGCCTGGCCAGCCCCAGCCCTCGACATCGGGTCCCGCAGCATTGGCACGGCCCGAGGCGGCGCTCTATCAGCGCCCCGAGACGCAGATCAACCTGCCCCATATCGCAGCCGAGATATCGCGCCACGTCCAGAATGGCGTGAGCCGATTCGAAATCAGGCTCAATCCGGCCGAGTTGGGCCGCATCGATGTGCGTATGGAAATGGACACTTCGGGCAACGTGGTCGCCCGTCTCGCCGTGGAGCGCAGCGAAACCCTCGATCTGCTCCAGCGCGACCAGCGCGCGCTCGAACGTGCGCTGTCCGACGCGGGCCTGGACGCGAGCAAGACCGAGCTGGAATTTTCGCTCGGCCAGCAGAGCGGTGGCAACGACGGAAACGAAACCGAACGTTCGCCCTGGCGCATGAGCGTCATCGACGCCGCATCCCAAGCATCATCAAGCCCTGCGGCCCTGCCCGACCGGGCCGGCTCCACATATGGCTATGCACGGCTCGATGCCGTCAACCTCTGGGTATAAGGACACCAATCCATGGTCGATTCCGTCTCAGGCACATCAACGGCATCCGGCTCTGATCTTGGCAACAGCCGCAAGACCATTGCCGACAATTTCGATACGTTCCTGCAGCTCCTGATCACCCAGCTCAAGAACCAGAACCCGCTCGAGCCGCTCGATACCAACCAGTTCACCCAGCAACTGGTCCAGTTCACCTCTGTCGAACAGCAGCTCAAGACCAATGAGTTCCTTGAGGCGATGATGCAGTCGTCGCAGAATTCGACCAACGCCCAGGCTGTAAGCTACGTCGGCAAGACCGTCACGGCCTCGGGCGCGACGACGGATCTGCTCGATGGCGCGGCGAACTGGATCTACCGCGTCGATGCGGCCGCTGAAAACACCAACATCACCATCAAGGATGCCAGCGGCAACGTCGTTTATACCGAAAACTTGTCCCTGGCCGCCGGCACCGACCAGATCGTCTGGGACGGCACCACATCGAGCGGAACCCAGCTGACCTCCGGCCGGTTCACGATCACCATCGATGCGCGCGACGGCAACGGCAAATATGTTCCCGTCACCACCGAAATGCAGGGCGTTGTCGACGGCGTGGATGTCTCGGGCTCCGAGCCGTTCATCCTGATCGGCGATCTGCGCATCCCGCTCTCCTCGATCTCCGCCGTCCATGCTCCGTCCTCCGGCACGGACCCTGACCCCGATGCGGATCCGGAAACGCCGGAGCAGGAAGCCGCCTGACGGCTTGATCCCTATCTCATTGAATTTATTCACGGCAGCGCATGGCGGCATGCGTTTTGCCGTCGCATTCTGCATGCGGTCTTAACCGATTGTAAGTTTCCGCTTAGCCAAATTTTAAGCCACCCGCGCTAGTGTAGGCGCTGGTTATGGTCAGGTTGAGTAGAGAGTAAAATGACCGTCCAAATGCGTCCGCGCGTGAAGTACGTGATAGGTCCCGATGGCAGCCCGCTGACCATTGCCGACCTGCCGCCGCCGAATACAAAGCGTTGGGTCATCCGCCGCAAGGCTGAGGTCGTCGCCGCCGTTCGTGGTGGGCTCTTGAGTCTCGAAGAGGCTTGCGAGCGCTACACCCTGAGCGTCGATGAGTTCCTCAACTGGCAGGCCGCTATCGACAAGCATGGTCTTGCCGGGCTGCGGACCACATGGATCCAGCACTATCGGGAAGGCTGAACACCCCGCGTTCAGCACACTTCTTCATGCCTTCAAAATCAAAACCCGCCACGATCATCGTGGCGGGTTTTGTGTATTGGCTTAACTTTTCCCACACCTCAAACCGGCAAAAATTGCCGTTTTTGCATTGTGCGAGAATTGGTTAACACCTTGTTTACCATACGCTAGGCATATTTTGCCCAGTGGGCTCGGTGATTTGATTGCGCCTTCTTCCTGGACGCTCCTTCTTGGGCGTCAAGAAAAGTAACGACTAGGCTGAGGGTGCAGCGTGAATCAATTGGGGGAACTGCTGGGCAAGCTCGGCGTCGCACGCATAGCCGCCATGGGGGTGGTTGCCGTGATGATCCTGGGCTTTTTCGCCTTCATCATGGTGCGCTCGACAACCCCGCAACTCGCACCCCTCTACACCAATCTCGAATTCGACGATTCCGCCGCCATCATCGCCGAACTGGGCAGCATGGGCATTCCCTATGAAATCCGCAACGAAGGCGCGACGCTCCTTGTCCCGCGCGACGAGATCACCACGATCCGCATGTCACTGGCCCAGGACGGTCTGCCAGCCCGCGGCCAGGTCGGTTACGAGATATTCGACAACCAGTCGACGCTCGGCGCCACAAGCTTTGTCCAGAACATCAATCACATTCGCGCCCTCGAAGGCGAGCTGGCCCGCACCATCGGCGGGCTCAGCCGGGTCCAGAGTGCTCGGGTTCACCTTGTGCTGCCCGAGCGCGAACTGTTCCGCCGCGACATCCAGGAATCTTCAGCCTCCATCGTCCTGACCGTTCGCGGTCAGCTTTCGGCCGGTGAAATCCGTGCTGTCCAGCACCTGGTTGCCTCGGCGATCGAGGGCCTCTCGCCCAACGCCGTCTCGATCGTGGACAGCTCGGGTTCGCTTCTAGCGTCGGGATCCGGCGAGGGTGAGGTTTCAATCACCGCGCAGGCCGTTGAGGAACGGACCCTGGGCGTTGAAACCCGCATGCGTTCGCGTCTCGAGGAACTACTGGCCTCCGTGGTCGGTCTTGGCCGGGCCCGCGTTCAGGTCTCCGCCGAACTCGACCTCAACCGCTCCACCCGTACCTCGGAAACCTTCGATCCGGATGGGCAGGTGGTCCGCTCCGCCCAGACAGTCGAAACCGGCGATCAGTCCAACGGCCCGGGCGGCACTGGCCAGGTGACGGTGGCCAACGAATTGCCCGGTGCATCCGAGCAGGGCGGCGAAGGCGGCGCGCAAAGCTCTTCGTCTTCGCTCGAAGAAACGATGAATTATGAAATTTCCTCGACCACCGAAACCCAGGTGACGGAGGCCGGCTCGATCAAACGCATGTCGGTCGCCGTGGTGGTCGATGGCGTCTATACCTACGATGCGGCAGGCAACGCGATTTACGAACCGCGCCCGCAGGCCGAACTCGACCAGATCACCGCGCTGGTGCGCACTGCCATGGGTTTTGACGCCGATCGCGGCGACCAGATCGAAATCGTCAACATGCAGTTTGCCGAACGCCCCGGCATTGAGGCGGGAACCGCCGAACCTGGCCTGTTCGAATTTAACCGCGACGATCTCATGAAATTCGCAGAGATGGCCGTAACCCTCCTCATCGCGCTGGCCCTCGTCCTGTTCGTCATGCGCCCGCTGGTCAAAAAGGTCCTCGCGCCCGAGCCTAAGCCGCTCGCCCTGCCCGAAGCCTCAAGCGTTCCGGCCGAGTATCAGGAACCCCAGGAAGATCCGATGGCCGCAGCCCGCGCCCGTGAGGCGGCGACCGAAGCGTGGATGGAAACGGCAAAATCGCTCGGCGAATCCCAGGTCAAGGCGCTCAAGATGGTCGGTGAACTCGTCGACGGAAACCCAAAACAGGCCTCGCTGATTATCCGCGACTGGCTGAGCGAGGCAGCGTAGATTTCCATGGCGCTAACTGAACCCAGCACACCACCCAACGCCGGCCCTTCCAAGGGTCTTCAGGTCGGTGAGGACGCTACCCAGCGCCAGATGCGCGGCGACGAAAAAGCTGCCGCATTGCTCCTGGCGCTCGGCCCCGATTTCGGCCGCCCCATCCTCGAAGAGCTTGATGAAATCGAGATCCGGACGCTCTCGCGCACCATGGTGCGCCTTGGCCCCATCACCCAGCAGATGCTCGACGAGCTGCTCGCCGAATTCATCATGGGCGTCTCTTCGACCGGCACGATGGCGGGCAATTCCGACACCACCGAACGCCTGCTGCTGTCCTTCCTGCCGCACGACAGGGTCGAGCAGATCATGGAAGAAATCCGCGGGCCCGCGGGGCGCAATATCTGGGAAAAGCTCTCAAACGTTCAGGAAGATATCCTCGCAAGCTATCTCAAGAACGAGTACCCCCAGACCATAGCCGTGGTCCTGACCAAGGTTGCGCCAGATCATGCCTCGCGCGTGCTCGCGGTGCTGCCCGAGGAACTGGCGCTCGACGTTGTCCAGCGCATGCTCTCGATCGATCCGGTGCAAAAGGAGATCCTCGAAAAGATCGAATCCACATTGCGCACCGAATTCATGTCGACGCTCAGCCACACCCAGCGCCGCGACAGCCACGAGCAGATGGCCGATATCTTCAATGCCTTCGATCGGCAGACCGAAGCGCGCTTCATGACAGCGCTCGAAGATGCAAGCCGCGACAGCGCCGAGCGCATCAAGGCCCTGATGTTCACATTTGACGACCTGACCCGCCTCGAATCGGCCGCCATACAGACCCTTCTTCAGAACTTCGACAAGAAGGAACTGGGCCTGGCCATGAAGGGCGCGTCCGACGCGGCCCGTGAATTCTTCTTTGCCAATATGTCCACTCGCGCCGCGGGCATGATGCGCGACGATATGGAAGCCATGGGCGCCGTGCGCCTCAAGGACGTTGACGAAGCCCAGTCCCGGCTGGTCAACACCGCCAAGGATCTCGCCGCCCGCGGCGAAATCGTTATCAACAAGGGCAAGGCCGATGAGGAGATGATCCTGTGAGCGTCGCCCATAAATTCACCTTCGATCTGGATCTGGCTCACAAGCCGCCGGCCAACAAGGTCATGCCCGAACATGAGTTCGACCAGATGGTCGCCGCGGCGCGCGAGGAAGGCTACCGGCAGGGCCTTGCCGCCGGCCAGTCCAATGTCGAGGCCCAATCGGCCGCGGCACTGGCCAAGTCCGCCGAAAAGCTGGCCGTTCAGGTCGCCCAGATGGTCCAAACCATCGAGGGCTATGAAAGCCGGCACCTCGAACAATCGGTCGGGCTTGCCGCTTCGGTCGGGCGCAAGCTCGCCGCGCACCTGATCGCGCGTGAGCCGCAAACCGAACTGGCGGCGCTCCTGGCCGAATGCATGGCCTCGCTCGAAGCCGCCCCGCATCTGGTCATCCGCTGCCACCCCGACCTCTGCGACGCCATGAAAGCCATCGCCGAAGAGCGCATGAAGGTTTCGGGCTTTTCCGGACGCCTCATCGTTCTGGGCGACCCCGAAATCCGCATGGGCGACGGCCGGCTCGAATGGGCCGATGGCGGGCTGGTGCGCGATATCAACGCCATATCCAACGAAATCAACACCCGCATCTCCGCCTACCTGGCGGCCCGCGGCGCCGAGCAGGGAGCCTGATCCATGGCCAATGGTGACGACGACATCCAGACCGTACCCGACGGCATCTCGTTTGAAGAAATGCTGGCCGAGGTCGACAGCGACGATACCGGCAACAGTGAAAAATCCGCCGCCGATCTCGAGGCCGTCTTTGACGTCCCCGTGCGCCTTTCGGTGGTCCTGGGTCGCACCAGGATGCCGGTGGCCAAACTCTTGAAGATGGACATCGGTACCGTTGTCGAACTCGACCGGCAGGTGGGCGAAGCCATCGATATCTACGTCAACGACCGCCTCGTCGCCCGCGGCGAAATCGTGCTCGTTGAAGGACGCCTCGGCGTCACCATGACAGAAATTATCAAGGCCGGCTAACGCCAGTCTGCCGGCAAGGAGACCACACCCATGCGCTTACTGATTATCGGCGCCCTCGAAGGACAACTCAGCCAGGCCTCCAAGATGGCCATGGATGGTGGCGCCAAGGTCGCCCATGCCGGAACCATCGAGATCGCCCTGGCGTCCCTCAGGTCGGGCAAGGGCGCCGACCTGCTGCTGGTCGACGTCATGGTCGATATTCCAGCGCTCATCGCAGCGCTCGAAGGCGAGCGCATTGCGATCCCGGTGGTTGCCTGCGGCACCGAGACCAATGCCGCCGCTGCAGTCAATGCCATCCGCGCCGGGGCAAAGGAATACATTCCCCTGCCCCCCGATGCCGAACTGATCGCCGCGGTCATCGCAGCCGTGGCACGGGAAAGCTCGGACTTTCTCTATCGCGATCCCGCCATGGCAAAGGTCGTCAAGCTCGCCGATCAGATCGCGGGGTCTGACGCCTCCGTCCTGATCACCGGCGAAAGCGGCACCGGCAAGGAGATCATGGCCAAATATCTCCACGCCCGGTCCAAGCGTGCCAATCGGCCGTTCATCTCGATCAACTGCGCCGCCATCCCCGAGCATCTGCTCGAATCCGAACTCTTCGGCCACGAAAAGGGCGCGTTCACAGGCGCCGTCGCCCGCCGCATCGGCAAGTTCGAGGAGGCCAATGGTGGCACGCTGCTGCTCGATGAAATCTCGGAAATGGATTTCCGCCTGCAGGCAAAGCTGCTCCGCGCCATTCAGGAGCGGGTCATCGATCGCGTCGGCGGCACCAAGCCCGTTCCCGTCAATATCCGCATCCTCGCCACTTCAAATCGCGAGCTTGTCACCGAGGTCAGGGAGGGCCGCTTCCGCGAGGATCTGCTGTTCCGCCTGAACGTCGTCAATCTCAAGCTCCCCCCGCTCCGTGAGCGCCCCGGCGACATCGTCGCGTTGTCCGAGCATTTCGTGGCCCGCTATTCGGCAGCCAACGGGCTTACCCAGCGTATTCTCTCCCAGGCGGCGCGCGACGAATTGCTACGCGCCCCATGGCAGGGTAACGTCCGCGAGCTCGAAAACACCCTCCATCGCGCCGTGTTGCTTTCATCGGGCGATGTGATCGAGCCCGAAGCCATCCGCATGCCCGATGGCACGGGCCTCACCGACGCGGTGGCCAGCCATTCCCTCGCCACCCAGGCCGCTCAGGCCGCCGACGCCGTATCGCGCTCGATGGTGGGCCGCACGGTGGCCGATGTGGAACGCGACCTGATCGTTGATACGCTCGGCCATTGCCTGGGCAACCGGACCCATGCCGCAAATATCCTTGGCATTTCGATCCGAACGCTGCGAAACAAGCTCAACCAATATGCCGACGAGGGGGTGGACATTCCCGCTCCCGGCGAAGCCCGATCTAGCGCCGCATGACAATCGCGGCGCCCCTCCCGCCGGCTGCTCCGCCCCATCATGGGCCGGGCCGTGGCGTGGGGGCTGCCGCATCCCCCCATCCGCCGAGCCCATCGGGAACCACCCGCCAGACGATGACCGAAACGACCTCCACCACAGCAACCGGCCCATTGGGCCGCATCAACGAGATCGTCGAGATCATCCGCCAGTCCAATGCCGGGCTGGCGGTTGGCGTTGTGATCATCCTTGCCGTCCTCATCCTGCCCATGCCAGCCGTGCTGCTGGATATCCTTCTGGCATTTTCGATGGTCTTTTCGGTGATGATCCTGATGACGGCGCTGTTCATTCAGACGCCGCTCGAATTTTCGGCCTTCCCCACCGTCCTTCTGGTCTCCGCCATGTTCCGGCTGGCGCTCAACCTGGCGTCGACCCGCCTCATTCTGGCCGACGGCCATGAGGGAACGGCGGCGGCGGGCAACGTCATCGAGGCGTTCGGAAATTTCGTCACCCGCGGCAATTTCATCATCGGTGTCATCGTCTTTGCGATCTTGCTGATCGTCAATTTCATCGTCATCACCAAGGGTTCGGGCCGTATCGCCGAAGTGGCCGCCCGCTTCAACCTCGACGCCATGCCCGGCAAGCAGATGGCCATCGACGCGGACCTGTCGGCCGGCCTGATCGATGAAGTCGAAGCAAAGAACCGCCGCAAGACGCTCGAAGACGAAAGCTCGTTCTTCGGTGCCATGGACGGCGCCTCCAAATTCGTGCGCGGCGACGCCATCGCCGGCCTGCTCATCACCTTCATCAACGTCATCGCCGGTATCATTATCGGCATGATGCAGATGGGCCTGACCATCCAGGAAGCCAGCTCCAATTATTCGCTGCTGACCATCGGTGACGGTCTGGTCAGCCAGATCCCCGCCCTCATCGTTTCGACGGCAGCCGGTATTCTGGTCTCCAAGGCCGGCGTTTCCGGCTCGGCCAACCAGGCGCTCAGCAAACAGTTCACGTCCTATCCTGTGGCGCTTGGCATGAGCTCGGGCGTCATGTTCGCGCTGGCCCTGGTCCCTGGCATGCCCCTCATCCCGTTCGTGACCCTGGGCAGTGCCGTTGGCTATCTTGCATGGACATCAGCCAAAAAGCTGAGGGCCCAGAAAGCTGTCGTCGAACAGGAACAGGTCGTCGAACAGGCCCGCCAGGTCGCTGCCGCGCCAACCGAAGCCCCGATCACCGACAGCCTCAAGATCGACGAGCTCAAGCTCGAACTCGGCTACGGGCTGCTCAGCCTCGTCAAAGAGGACGACTCGGGCACCGACCGGCTCACCGAACAGATAAAGGCCCTGCGCCGTCAGCTTGCCACCGAGCTGGGCTTCGTCATGCCCGCCGTGCGCATTCTCGACAACATGCAGCTCGAGCCCAACATCTACAAGATCAAGATCAAGGAGGTCGAAGCGGGCCATGGCGAGGTTTATGCCAACCAGCTGATGGTCATGGACCCCTACGGCAACAAGATCACCCTGCCCGGCCAGCATACCGTCGAGCCGACGTTCGGGCTGCCGGCGGCCTGGATCGATGCTGCGCTGCGCGACGAGGCCGAAGTGCAAGGCATGACCATCGTCGATCCGTCGACTGTGATTTCGACCCATCTCACCGAAGTGCTCAAGGCCAATACGGCCGACCTCCTGAGCTACGCCAATGTCCAGTCGCTGCTGTCCGGTCTCGACAAGGATCAGCAAAAACTGGTCGAGGACATTGTCCCCTCGCTAATTTCGGTTTCGGGCATCCAGCGTGTGCTCCAGGGCCTTCTGGCCGAACGTGTCTCGATCCGCGATCTGCCCACCATCCTCGAAGGCGTTGCCGAAATCGCCGGCTCGGCCCGCAGCACCGCCCAGATCATCGAGCATGTCCGCGCCCGGCTCGCCCGCCAGATTTGCGCCGCCAATCTGGGCATGGACGGCAACCTGCCGCTCCTGACCCTGTCGCCCAATTGGGAGCGCGATTTCGCCGAGGCCATGATGGGCGAAGGCGAGGAACGCCATCTCGCCATGGCACCCTCCAAACTTCAGCAGTTCATCGCCGGCATCCAGACAGGTTTCGAGAACGCTGCCCAGATGGGCGAAATCCCCGTGCTCATCACCTCGCCCCACATCCGCCCGCACGTCCGCGCCATCATCGAACGCTTCCGCCCCCAGACCGTCGTCATGAGCCAGAACGAAGTCCACCCCCGCATCCGCCTGCGCACGGTGGGCAGCATCTAGCAAAGGAACCCTCGCCCTCTCGGGGCGTTGCAGCAGCGAACCTCACCGGAGGCAGCAATGCGCCTTTTTACCTGCCCCAACTGCCGCCAGACCGTTTATTTCGACAACAGCACCTGTGGCCAGTGCGGCACCTCGATCGGCTACGACCCGGCCGCCAATAGCATGGTGGCGATTTCCGACGCCTCGCCCTATTGCGCAAATGCTCAACATGGAGCCTGCAACTGGATTGCCCCCGAGGGCGGATTTTGCACGGCCTGCCGTCACAACGAGACGGTTCCCGACATTTCCAATGCCGCAAATCTCTCCGATTGGCAGATCCTCGAGCGGGCCAAAAAGCGGCTGTTCTACAGCCTCATCCGCCTCGGCCTGCCTCTAATCACCAAGGACGAGGATCAGCAACGCGGGCTCGCCTTTAATTTCCTTGCCGACACCGGCGTCGAAAAGGTGATGACCGGCCATGCCAATGGCGTCATCACCATCGCGCTGGCCGAGGCTGACGATGTCGAGCGCGAGAAGCGCCGCAGCGAGATGGGAGAGCCCTATCGCACGCTTTTGGGCCATTTCAGGCATGAGACTGCCCACTATTACTGGGACCTTCTGGTCAGCGGCACCGGCTGGCTCGAACGCTGCCGCGCCGTATTTGGCGACGACACTGCCGATTACAATGAAGCTCTGAAAATTCACTATGCCAATGGCGCCCCGCCCGACTGGCCCCAGCGCTTCGTGTCCTCATACGCAAGTTCCCACCCTTGGGAAGACTTTGCTGAAACCTGGGCCCATTACCTCCACATCGCCGATACGCTCGAGACCGCACGCAGCCTCGGCGTTTCCACCGAACCGCCGCGCGACCGGTCCGGCGATCTTTCAGCGGAAGTCGATTTCCAGCCCTATCACACCACCGACACCCAGCGTCTGACCGAAGCCTGGGTCGGGGTAAGCGTCATGCTCAACGAACTCAACCGCTCGATGGGCCTCCCGGACGCCTATCCATTCGTGCTCTCCGGCGCCATCGTCGAAAAGATCGACCTCATCGCCAGACTGGTTCACGATCAGCCGAATTGAAAAAGGGGGCCGGAGCCCCCTTTTGTCTACTGCGCCGGCACAGTGGCCGGAGATGGCGCCGTATCGAGCGCCTCTATCTGCTCGACGGCGTCATAGACCCCCTGATCGAGCATCCCCTGCCGTTTGGCAACAATAGTCGGTACCAGCGCCTGTCCGGCGACATTGACCGCCGTGCGGCCCATATCGAGGATCGGATCGATGGCCAGCAACAGCCCCACGCCTTCCAGCGGCAAGCCCAGTGTCGAAAGCGTCAGCGTCAGCATGACCGTCGCGCCGGTCAGCCCCGCCGTTGCCGCCGAGCCGATCACCGATACGAAGACGATGAGCAGATATTCCTGCAGCCCGAGCTGGATGCCGAAGAACTGCGCAACAAAGATCGCCGAAATGGCCGGATAGATCGAAGCACAGCCGTCCATCTTGGTGGTTGCGCCAAGCGGCACGGCAAAACTCGCATATTCACGTGGCACGCCTAGATTTTTCTCGGTCACCCGCTCGGTGATCGGCATTGTGCCCACTGACGAACGCGACACAAAGGCAAACTGGATCGCCGGCCATGCGCCCTGGAAATACCGGATCGGGTTGAGCCCATGGACCGTCAGCAACGTCGGATAGACGATGAGCAGCACGATCGCCAGACCGATATAGATGGCCGCCGCATACCAGCCGAGCTGGGCCAGCGTGTCCCAGCCATAAACTGCCACGGCGTTACCCAGCAGCCCCACTGTCGCAATCGGGGTCAGCCGGATGATCCACCACAACAGCTTGTGGATGACCTTGAGAAACGCGCGGTTGAACTCGAGGAACGGCTTGGCCGCATCGCCCACCTTGAGCGCCGCAACGCCCACCGCGATGGAAACGACAAGAATCTGCAGCACGTTAAAGCTCAGGCTCGTAGAGGCCGACCCATCGCTTAGGCGTGTCGATGCCTGCAACCCCAGGAAATTGGACGGGATAAGACCGGTCAGGAAATCGAGCCAGGACCCGGTGCGCGAAGGCGCCCTGGCCGCAGCCTCGGTCACCGCGGTATTGAGCCCGGGCTGAATGATGAGCCCCAGCGCAATGCCGATCAAAACGGCAATCAGCGCCGTGATCGCGAACCACAAAAGGGTCTGCCACACCAGCCGCGCGGCGTTGTTGAGCTCACGCAGATTGGCGATCGACGCCACGATGGCGGTAAAGATCAGGACCGGAACGATAGCCCGCAGCAATTGTACAAAGCTCGACCCCACTGTCGAAAGCGTCTGCACCAGCCAGTTGGCGCCGGTGTCCGTCGGTCCCATCTGCCGGGCGATAAGCCCCAGCAGCAGGCCGACGACCAGGGCCAGCAGCACCTGGAATCCAAAATTGGTGTAGAGCGGGCCCTTCGGCTTGCGCGCTACGGCTTGAGAAGTTGAGGATGACATGGTTTGCCCCGTAGTCGGTGATCGCGAAATAGACGCGATGCATAAGTATTAGGCAAAACCTACGCCCACCCAATGCGAACGCCAAGGTTTGGAAGTGCGGCCCTACGGCCAGAGAAGAAATATCGTGCTGGCATTTGGGCGAGCAGCAGAATGAAACTTACTGCGCCGCCCGATCCCGCATCGCCGCCATGCGGTCCGATATGGCGCCCCCGGCCGAGCCCTTGTCCTTGGGATCGAGATCTTCGATATCGAGGCTGTCCGCGGCAAACTTGCGAACCTTGTCAAAAAGGCTCTCGGTCATCGCCGGGCCATCTTCCGCATCACCCGCATAGACGAGCCTGGAGACATCGGTGGCGATGGCTTCCAGTCGCGAGCGGAGCGCTGCGGCACTGAACCGCTCGGTGTCCCAGCCCTTCATGATGGCCTCCTCAAGCCCGGCAACCGATGTCTGGAGCAATTCGCTCTGTTCTGCCTGGGAGAAATCTTCCGCCAGGAGCCGTCTTGCACCCTCGGCGTCAACCTCCTGGCCCTCTTCCGCCGATTCGGTGAGCAGCGCGTTGAGGCGGCTTTCGGCCCCCGAAATTCGCGCTTCGGCCCGCCGCAGGTCGACACGGGCTTCGCTTTCCGGGTCGTTCTGGGAGAGCGTATCGCGCAGCATGGCGATCGCTTCGTCCTTGAGCCCGCTCTTTTTCTTCTTTTCCAGCCGAACCAGAAGCATTCGCGTCTGGTCTTCGAGATAACCGTTGCGCTGGCGTTCGATATTGAGCGCCGTCAGCAAATCCTCGACATCGGCGCGATAATCACCGGTCAACTGCTCGCCTGTGATCGCCTCGCCCGCATCGGGCATCAGTTCGGGGTCTATATCGGAATAATCCACATCGGCCTGACGCAGCCTTGCGGCAAGCGACGCCGAGTCACGCTCGATATCGCGGATACGGGCCACAAGTTCCTGCTCACGCGTCTGCAAAGACCCGATGGCTGCAAACTGCTCGTCACGCTCGGTGCGCAGCGCCGCCAGTTCGGTCATCGCGGCGTCGAGCGCCACGACATTTCCCGAAATCTGGTTGCGCAGGGCGTCGATCTTGAGCTGATGCTTGCGCAGCGTGATGGCAAATTCGGCCCGCAGCTTGTCCTTGTCGGCGCGGAATTCGGCAAGCGTAACCGGCGTTGCCGCTTCGATCCTGCGTTTGGTCAGCCGGACGGCGCGACGCCAGAACGCCGGACCGATGGCGATGGCAAACAATGCCGCCGCCAGAAATCCGAGCGTGAAATACATCGCATTCTCAATGACCATACGCCTCTCCCCCAGCGGGAAGCCCTGCCCACACCATGCCGCCGGTTTTGGCCCGGCGCCACAATTTGCTGCAGGTAACCTTACTCGATCAAATCGGGGGCGTCATCTCACAGCTGTGACATGACCCTGCGCCCTGTCCTGTCAGAACTGACGGGGATCAGAATGGGTTCCAGGTCGGCTCACGCGTGAAGTTGAGGTATCCGACGGCCACCCCGGCCCGCAGCCCGACGCCCGAGCTGATCGGCACAACATAAACGTCATTGAGCTTGAGCGCTGTCATGCCGATGCCACCGACAGCAAAAATCGAACCTTCGACCCCCGGATAGCGGTCATAGATCGATTCCACCGAAGGCAGGTTGTAAACGAGCATCATCACCCGGCTGCCATCGGCGCCGATATTGAGCCCCAGGCTCGGGCCCTGCCAGAACACCTGATGGGTGCCCGCGTTGCGGGTGTACATCGTCCCGTCGCCATACTTGGCGCCGATGAACAGCGCACCGCCGCCTTCCTGTCCCAGAACATAGGCGTTTGGCTGGCCATACTGCTCGAACGCCTGCTCGATCACCGACGCCAGCCCCTGGGCCACCGACCCGAAGAACTGATGGCCGGCTGAAAGGATTTCGTCGCTCGAATAGGTGTCAGACAGCGATCCCTGCTGCGCCTGTGCCGGCGCGGCGCCGACAACAAGGCCCATGGAAAGAACCAGTGCCGCCAAGAAGCGATTGATCATCAAAATATATGCTCCCACTTCGCGCGTAAAAATTTCGCGATATGCGTACCGGTTAACCAAGGCCAAACGGCCCTGCGCTAGGATCGACCGGTCCGCCCCCAACAGCATAGCGGTTCATTGAGCGATAATGCGGCAAATAGGTAAACAAATCTTAACCCTTACAAAGTCTTACACGACTTTGTGCCTGCTTTTTCTCGCGCTGGGCCTCACAACGGCAGCACCGGCGCAGGAAAAGTCCATTATCACCAATGCCCTGACCGGCGTCGCGCTATCCGGCTTCGATCCCGTGGCCTACTTTACAGAAAACGCCGCCCTGCAGGGAACACCGGTCAACGAACTGCAATGGAACGGGGTCACCTGGTATTTCGTCTCCGCTGCCAACAGGGACATCTTTGCTGCAAACCCCGAAGTCTATGCCCCCATTTTCGGCGGCCATTGCGCCATGGCCATGGCCCGCGGACATCTTTCCGACGGCAATCCGCAGATTTTCCGTATAGTCGGTGGGCGGCTGATGCTGTTTTATTCAATCGGCAACCGCGCCGCCTTCGATATGGCGCCGGGCTCGGCGCTGGCCACGGCCGCCGTCAATTGGAACGCGCTGCCCGACCGGCGCGCGGCCCAAAGCCAATAGAGTACAGGGCGCACGATAAACTTGGCGTTGCCCTGCCCCGCTTGCACAGTAAAGTGCATTGAAATTTGATTCGAACAACGAAGAGCGAGAATTTGGCCATGACGAGCATTGTCGAACTGAGCGCGCCGGACCTTGCCGCAATGCTGTGCTCGCGTGTCTGCCACGACCTCATCAATCCTGTGGGCGCTATCGGCAATGGGCTTGAAGTCCTCGCCGACCCCACCCAGGTCGATATGCAGACGTTTGCCAAGGAACTCATCGAAAACTCAACGCGGCAGGCCCGCGCCAAGCTCGAGTTTGCCCGCCTCGCCTTTGGCGCGTCCTCGACGGCCGGCACCGAGATCGACACCCGCGAGGCAGATCGCGTCGCCTCGCTCCTGATGGCCGGGGAAAAGGCTGACCTCGACTGGAAGGTCACCCCCATGCTGTTGCCCAAGAACAAGGCCAAGCTGCTGCTCAACATGCTGCTTATCGTCGTCGCCGGCGTTCCGCGCGGCGGCACGGTCACTGTCGAGGTGGAAGGCGACGCAGGCGCCGAGAATTTCACCATCACCGCGACGGGCCCCAAAACCCTCATCCCCAACGCCGTGCAGGGTCTTCTTGCCGGCACGCCGGAAGAGGGCAGCGTCGACGCCCGCGGCATTCAGCCCTTTTACACCGGCGTCCTCGCGCGCCTATCCCACATGGGGCTCAACCTCGCGCTCGATGGCGAGATCCTGCGCTTCACCGCCGATCCGCTGTCGCACACCATCGACTAGGCCTTACGCGCAGGCCAAAATGGGGCGCCTTACCCATTCGCTAACCATTGTGGCGGTAAACTCCCTCCGATCCCGGGCGCAATTTGCCCGGGAAGCTGAGGGATGGACCCCATGAAATCGTGCCTGATCGTTGACGATTCCAGCGTCATCCGCAAAGTCGCGCGGCGTATTCTCGAAGACATGGATTTCATTGTCGACGAGGCCGAGGACGGGCAGGAAGCATACGAAAAATGCGGCCAGGAAATGCCCGACGTCATCCTGCTCGACTGGCAGATGCCTATCATGAGCGGCCTTGAATTTCTCAAGGCACTGCGCGGCTATGCCGGTGGCGACAAGCCCAGGATCGTCTATTGCCTCGCCGAGCGCGACATCGGCCATATCGCCATGGCCCGCAAGGCTGGCGCCAACGATCACATGCTCAAGCCGTTCGACCAGCACATGCTCGAATCCAAATTCCAGCCCTTCGTCTAGCCTGCATAGACAGTTAGGTCGTCGCACACATGTGTGTGACGGGGAATGCCACAGCCTAGCCAATTGCTGTATGCTCAAATTGTTGCGCTATCGATGACGACGGCGCTCCGTGCAGCGCGGTGTGCCCGTGCCCCGGGGGAAATGCGAGGCACCGCGCTCCTTGTGAACCGAGGAGACGAGCATGCCCGTGTATTCAAATCCCGCTCTTGCCCAACCCAATGTGTCCGAACGCGCCATCCGCGCGATTTCCACGGCCGACGTTTTCGACGCCCTCGGCCGCGGCGTGTCCGATTTCTGGCGCCATCCGTCCCACTATCTTTTCCTGGCCCTCATTTACCCGGCCGTCGGTATTGTGCTGGCCGTGTGGAGCGCCGGGGGCGCGACATTTCCCCTGCTCTATCCGTTGGCAACCGGTTTCGCGCTTATCGGCCCGCTCGCAGCCATCGGCCTGTACGAACTCAGCCGGCGCCGCGAACAGGGCGAAGATGACAGCCCCCGCCATGCCTTCGGCGTGCTCAAACACCCTGCCATCGGTTCGATCGTCCTTCTGGGCGCGATGCTGGCCGTGATTTTCGCGCTGTGGATCGCAGCGGCCGGAGCCATTTACAGCGCACATTTCGGGATGAACCCGCCAGAAACGCTCATGGCCCTTATCACCGAGACCTTCACCACCACGCGCGGCTGGAGCCTGCTGTTCTGGGGCAATCTCGTCGGACTTGCCTTTGCATTTGTCGTGCTGGCCACCACAGCCATCGCCTTCCCGCTGCTCGTCGATCGCGGCGGTAGCGCTGGCGAAGCCGTCGCCGTTTCAGTCCGCGCGTTCGCCACCAATCCGGTTCAAATGACGGTTTTCGGGCTGGTGGTCGCGGTCATGGTGTTTGTTGCGTCGCTGCCGCTATTTGTCGGCCTTGCCCTCGCCCTGCCCATGCTCGGGCACGCGACATGGCATCTCTACCGCAAACTCGTGGTCTAACGCCGGACGCCCGCGTCCGGGCGCGGGCTAGTCGGCAATTTCGAGAAGCGCGTACGCCACCACGGTGTCGTCCTCTACCGCATAGGTCACAGCGCGGTAGAGCGGCGCGGAGTCGTCGTCATAAAATATCATGCCGTCACCAGAGCCGTCGTCCTCGCCGAAAATGTTGCGAACCTGCGAGGCGGACGCCCCGAGGCCCGGCAGATCGATGCTCAGCGCAAGATCGGTCTGCGCACATTGCCAGGCTTCGAGCGCTGGCCCATGCTCCACCGCCAATGCGTTAAATCGCCCCTCCGAACTGCTTTCAGAGAGCAGCCACAGCACCGATCCAGTCTCGAGCACGTAGCAGATTTCGTTGAACTGATCGAAACCGGCGTCGGCCTTGCGCACCTGCCCACCCAGCTTGATGGCAAGCTCGGGCAACAAGGTCTTCCCGACGGCCAACTCGATAGCACCCAACCTGATGGCACCATAGCCGTCGATGTCGGCAGGGTTGGGCGCGTCGATCAGGGTGTACCGGGCCATCATCGCTCTATGGAACCCATCCGGCCAGCGCGGTGCCTGCGCGGCAGCGGTTCCGCAAAACGCGACAACGGCAACAGCCGCCATCGCCAGTGATCTGCTCGTGAACATTCTCGCCTCCCCGAAAAACAAATAGCCCGCGCGAGGGGATCGCACGGGCCATTATAGCTAAGCAAAGGTCTTGCAGGAACGCCGGTCAGGCGCTTTCGGCCAACTCGTTCTCGTCGGGCTCGCGCAGCACATAGCCGCGACCCCATACGGTCTCGATGTAATTCTTGCCTGCTGTGGCCACCGAAAGCTTCTTGCGCAGCTTGCAGATGAACACGTCG
>CENV01022350.1_pt1 | contig 42436 bp, 37 predicted proteins | sample 530231 | NCBI WGS metagenome assembly CENV01 (sample SAMEA2619815, study PRJEB7988) | marine metagenome | biome: marine biome (ENVO:00000447); feature: surface water layer (ENVO:00002042); material: "saline water (ENVO:00002010), including plankton (ENVO:xxxxxxxx)" | depth 5 m
CTTTACGCTGCTTTTGAGCGACATCGTGATGCCGGAAATGGACGGAATTGAACTGGCGCGGCGCGCCACCGAACTCGACCCGGATCTCAAGGTGATGTTCATCACCGGTTTTGCCGCCGTGGCGCTCAACCCCGACAGCGAAGCCCCCAAGGGCGCCTCGGTGCTCTCCAAGCCTTTCCATCTGCGCGAGCTGGTGGGGGAAGTGGAGCGGCTGCTCGCCGCTTAGGATCATCGACTTCTTCTGGCGGTCGCCTCCCTTTTCCCTATGCACCGCGCTGTCACCCCGGCCCCGCCGAGCCGGGCCGAGTATCCGCAGCGTCCGGGACGGAGCTGTTGGCTCTGCCACTTACTGGATCCCGGGTCTTCGCCCGGGATGACGACTTGGGGAAGGGCCGGTTTTGTATGCGTTTTCCAGCGAACGTATTTGGAGGCTGGGTCAAATGGCGATTTCAGTCGACGGCGCCTTAGGCAAAGTGCGTCACAAGAGCTTCAAATAACGGCAAAAACCTATTGACCGCGACTGGCGTTTTGTGGTGTATCCGCCCTGCGCTTCGCCTTTGGCGGGACGCGGATTTAAAGAAAGAGTGGGCGTATAGCTCAGCGGGAGAGCACTACGTTGACATCGTAGGGGTCACTGGTTCAATCCCAGTTACGCCCACCATTCTTTCTCACCGGCCTGTCCGGGACTGCCTTGCAAGCAAGGCGATTTTTATGGGCACCGTCGCAGTTTTCCGATGGATATGCCAAGCGGGTGTATAGCTCAGCGGGAGAGCACTGCCTTCACACGGCAGGGGTCACTGGTTCAATCCCAGTTACACCCACCATTTTTCCAGACTATCCGATTGCTCGTGGCCGGAGTCGCGCCAAGATGGTGCGGTGTCCGATCGTCCTGCAAATTGCTCTCTACTGGCCATGACAAAGTGAAGGCGGGGGCAGGGTGTGCTGTTGCCACGGAGCGGTTGGCAGATTGGGCTCGAGGTGCCAAAAAGCGCCTCGAGCCGTAAGGCGCTCAGTCCAGCACGATCTTTGTGCCGAGAACGTTGAGGCACTCGCGGATGAAGGCGGCAAGCGCCGTCCAGCCTTTTGCCGAGACCATGTTGCCGTCGACAAGGGCTTCGGTGGGAGAGAGGTCCACATAGGTGCCGCCTGCCAGAATGACTTCGGGCTCACAAGCGCCCAGCGCACCGACACGTTTGCCGCGCACCACGCCATCGACGGCGATCAGGATCTGGACGCCGTGGCAGATGGTGAAGATGGGCTTGCCGGTTTCGTGAAAATGGCGAACCATGTCCTGAACGCGCTTGTCGGTTCGGATGTACTCGGGACCGCGCCCGCCGGCCGCATAGACGGCGTCATACTCGTTGAGATCGACCTCGGCGAACGTCTTGTTGAGCTGGAAGTAGTGCCCGAGCTTTTCGGTATAGGTCTGATGCCCCTCGAAATCGTGGAGGGAGGTGGCAATCATCTGGCCTGCCTTTTTGTCAGGGCAGACCACATGGACGATATGGCCAACGGCTTCCATCGCCTGCTGGTAAACGTAGATTTCGTACTCTTCGGTGAACTCGCCGACGAGCATGAGGATTTTTTTGGCGGGCATTGTCCGTCTCCAGATAAAAACGCGTGCAGGGGAGGGCCGCGTGGCGGCCCTCCCGAAATCGATCAGAACGGCGAGTCAGGGAAATAGAACTCGTCGGCATTGTCGATGGTGATCAGCGGGGCATCGAGGATGACCTCCCCACGTACCGGTGCCTGGCCATTGAGATTGGCGGCGGTCAGATACATGGCCGTCTTGATCATCGAGGGCGGATAAGGGGTCGAGATCGGCGTGCGCGGATCTCCGGCCCGGACCATCTCGACAATATCGACCATACCATTGGCACCGAGCGCGAATTTGATGTCGTCGCGGCCGGCCTGGTCGATGGCTTCGAGCACGCCGAGCAGCATGTCGTCATCATTGGCCCAGACCGCATCGATATGGGAATATTTGGCAAGATAGTCCTGCATCAGATTGAACGCTTCATCGCGATTCCAGTTGGCGTACTGGACGTCGAGGATGTTGATGTTGGTGCCCTCGAGGGCATCCTGGAAGCCCTGAATGCGTTCGTCATCGATGACGGTGGGAATGCCGCGAAGAACGACCACGTCGCCTTCTCCGCCCAGTTGTTCGGAGAGCCAGTTGGCGGTGTTGGCGCCCACGGCGACATTGTCACCGGCGACATAGAGATCCTGTATGCTGGGATCGGTCAGACCACGATCGACGACGGTTATGAAGGTGCCTGCGTTCTTGACCGTTTCGACGGGGCCGGTGAGCTCCTCGGACGTGAAGGGCAGGATGACCAGCGCATCGGGATCGCGTGAGGCCTGCAGATCTTCGAGCGCACCGACCTGGGCGATGGCCGAGGGCGAGGTGTTCACGACGACGTCGATATTGGGAAAGGCCTCGCGGATTTCCGCGGCAGCCGCTTCGGCATGATAGACAACGCCGCCAGTCCAGCCGTGTGTCGCGGCCGGAATGGAAACGGCCATGACCTTTTGCTCCTCCTGGCCAAGGGCTGGTGCCGCCGCGGCAAGCGCAGCGACACTGAGCAGCGTGAACATACTCAAATATTTCATGGATTGTCCTCCCTAAATGATGAGCCAAGCGTATTGGTGGAAGTCATGTGGCTCGATCATGACCGCCTGGAAAACCTCTGGATCAGCATGGCGACGATGATGATGACGCCCTGAACGGCTGCCACGAGGTATTCGGAAATGAAGTCGGAAAGCACCATGAGGTTGGCGATCATCTCGAGGATGACGGCCCCGGCGATGGTGCCCCAGATGTGGCCCTTTCCGCCGCGGAGCGCAGTGCCGCCAATGACCACGGCGGTGATCACCTGAAGCTCCCACAGCAGCCCCGTCGTCGGGGTTGCGGCCCCCAGGCGCGGCACATAGCACACAGCGGCAATGGCCACGCAGATGCCCTGTATCACGAAGGCCGTGGTGCGAATTTTTGCGACCGAGATGCCTGAAAACCGCGCGACCTCTTCGTTGGCGCCGACGGCGGCACATCGGCGACCATATTTGGTCTTGTAGAGGATGAACGCCCCGATCCCGGCAACGATCGCGCAGATGACGATAGGGATGGGAATGCCCAGGACATCGCCGAAATAGATGGGCCGGAAGGGATCGCGCAGAGAGCGGTCGATCGGGATCGTGCCGCCATTGGACATGAAGGTGATAAAGGCCCGGAAGATGCCCATTGTGCCGAGGGTGACAATGAACGGCTCGATCCTGCCGATCGTGACGATCAGGCCGTTAAAAAGCCCGCACAGCGCACCCACGCAGATCACAAGGGCTATGCCGGCGACAATGGCATTGGCGCCGAGGCTGGGCACCAGGGCATTCATGAACATGATCATGATGCCGGCGACAAATGCCGTCATGGCGCCGACCGAAAGGTCCAGCCCGCCCGAGGAGATGACGAATGTTGCACCTACGGCGATGATGGCGACGAATGTCGAGCGCGTAAGAACGTTGGATACGTTGGTGGCCGAGAGAAAATCGGGATTGATCAGCACGCCGATTACAGCCAGAGCCACAAGGGCGATGAACGGGCCCAGATCGAACCAGTTGATGCGCTTGAGAATCGGTTCCTGCCCGGGAACCGCAATAATATCAGTCACTTGGTATTTCCTCCCCCGTTTTCGCCGATCCGGTGTTGCTGGTTGCGGCGAGAACGACTGCGTCTTCTGTAATCTGGTCACCGGTGAGTTCTGCTGTGATCCGGCCGCTGCGCATGACCAGCACCCGGTCACACAGGCCAACGAGTTCCTGAAGCTCCGAGGAGATCACCACGCAGGCTTTGCCGGCGCCGACGAGCTTGTCGATGAAGGCGTAGATCTGCCCCTTGTTGCCGATGTCGATGCCGCGGGTGGGCTCGTCGATGATGACGACGTCGGGATCGAGCATCATGATCTTGGCGAGCAGAAGCTTTTGCTGGTTGCCGCCCGAAAGCTGCCCGGCCGTAAGCTTCTTGCTGCGGACCCGGATATCGTATTTTTCGATGGCGCCATCGAGCTGTTGGCCTTCCAGTCGCTCGTCGGTGTAAATGGTGCGGTAGAGCCATGAGAGCGCCGAAAGGACAAGGTTGGGCGCAAGCCGTTCACCGAGCAGCAGGCCTTTGCCCTTGCGGTCCTCGGTGAGATAGCCGACCCCCAGCTCCATCGCATCGGCGACCGAGCCGATCCTGACCGGCTTGCCGCGCACCCTGACGGTTTTCACATGAGCCGGGCGAAGCCCCAACAGTCCTTCGAAAACCTCGGTTCGTCCCGCGCCCATCATGCCGCCGAAGCCCAGAATTTCTCCGGGCCGGGCGCTAAAGGAAATGTCATGGGCAATAGTGGAAACCTGCAGCCCCTCGACCTCGAGCAGGGGAGGCTGGGTGGAGACACCGCGCCTGGGCGGGTAGAGCATCGAGAGTTCGCGCCCGACCATCATGCGGGCCATGTCTTGCTGGGTCAGTTCGGACGCCGGGTGTGTGCCGACCTTCTCGCCATCACGCAGAACGGTGATGGTGTCGGCCAGCGCCTGGACCTCGTCGAGGCGGTGGGAGATGTAAAGAACGGCGACGCCCTGCCGGCGCAGGCGGCGCACGATGTCGAGCAAGGTTTCCACTTCATTTGCCGTGAGTACGGCCGTGGGTTCATCGAAAATCACCAGCCGGTGATCTTCAAGCAACGCGCGGGCGATCTGGACCAGTTGCCGCTGTGCAATGGGCAGGGTGTTGACCGGGTCGCGCGGTGACGCCGTCGCGCCGAGCTCTGCAAGCTTTTCGCGCGCTATCGCCTCCATGCGCGCATTGTCGATGATCCCGTTCCGGGTCAATTCGCGGCCCATGAACAGGTTCTCGGCGACCGTGAGGTCACCAGCGAGCAGAATTTCCTGGTGAACGAGCACGATGCCCGCGTCTTCGGCATCGGCGGGTTTGGAGAATTTCGCGGTCTCGCCCAGATAGCTGATCGATCCGGCGGTGGGTTGGATATAGCCCGAGATCAGGCGCATCAGGGTCGATTTGCCGGCACCGTTCTCGCCGATGATTGCATGAACCTCTCCAGCGCGGATCTCAAGATCGACGTCGCGCAGCACCTTGATCGGGCCGTAGCTCTTGCCCAGCCCTGAAAGCGCGATCAGGGGCGTCGGCTGTACGCTATCGCGTGCCGATTGATCGATGCTGGCTGTGGCAGTCATTCGAACACCGGAAGGATTCTGTCGCGCGAGCGTTCGATGTGCACGCGCATGGCGCGTTCGGCGGCGTCGGCATCGCGATGCTCGAAGGCGGTAATGATCGCTTCGTGTTCGGCCAGCGCCTCTTCGGTCACGCGCGAATGGAACAACAACCGGAAGATGTGAAAGTGCACATGCTGATGGGCAAGGATATCCCGCACCAGCTGATTACCCGCCTCCTTGAGAATAAGATCGTGGAAGATGGCGTCCTGGCGCGCGAACTCCGAATAGCGGGCGCGCTCGTCGGTCTTGTTGCTCCGTCCGGCCATTACGCCTGCCGCTTCTGTAAGCTCGGCCAGATTTGACCCGTCGAGATTGGCAACCAGGCGACGGGCCGCGTCAGGCTCAAGAAGCAGGCGAAGCTCGTAGAGCTCGGAAAACTGGCCGCGCGTCAGTTGGGGCGCGGCGCTATAGCCCATCAAGTGGGTCTTGATCACCAGGCCCTCGCCCTCGAGGCGGCCAAGGGCCTCGCGGATCGGGGTCTGGGAAACGCCGAACTCGCGGGCAAGCGTGTCCACGGTGATGCGCGATCCCGGGGGGATCTTGAGCGCCATCAGCTGAGAGAAAATGGTGTCGTAGATTTCACTGGCAAGCCCCGCCGGACGGCGGATCGGCGATGTCGCCGGCTCAGTTGTCGATGCGGTGGATGGATGTTCTTGCGCCATGTTTGCCTCTTGACATTGAGCGACTGCTAACACGATAGTCTGCGATATGCAATCAGATATCCTATAGGATTTTTAGTATGAGGGTAATGGCGGCTCAGGCCCTGTCGCTTGCGACAGCGTTGCTCGAAGCCAGGGGCGCAGAGCCTTCTCATGCCCGGCTGCAAGCCGAGGTGCTCGTCGAGGCGGAATTGCGCGGCCACCCTTCGCACGGACTGCAAAGGCTGCCGCGCCTTCTCGCGCGCATCGATCGAGGGTTGATCGCTCCCAATGCAACCGGCAGCCAGACCTGGGCCGGATCGGCCTTTCTTGCGGTCGATGGCGAGGCGGGGCTGGGCCCGGTTGTTGCCCATGCCGCAATCGAACAGCTTGTCGATCGGGTCGAACAGACCGGCATCGCCATAGCCGGCATTCGGGATGCAAATCATCTGGGAATGCTGGCCGTTTACGTGCAATCGATCGCCTGCAGGGGCCTGATCGGTATCGTGCTCACCAGCAGCGAAGCGCTCGTTCACCCTCATGGCGGTGACAAGGCGATGATGGGAACCAATCCGGTTGCCATCGGCATGCCGACCTCGGGCGAACCCTATATTCTCGATATGGCAACCAGTGTCGTTTCGATGGGCAAGATCCATGATTATGCGCTCAAGGGAGAGCCAATTTCCCAAGGCTGGGCCCTGGGGCCTGACGGCGCGCCGACCCTTGATGCGCAACGCGCCAAGTCGGGCTCGATCGCCCCTTTCGGGGGCGCAAAGGGCTACGGGCTGGGGCTGGGATTCGAGCTTCTTGTGGCCGGCATTGCGGGCACGCCTCCCGCTCCCGAAGTTCGCGGCACGCTCGATGCCGATCATCGCGCGAACAAGGGCGACGTCATCATCATCGTCAAGCCCGGCAGCGCAGGAGTTGGAGCGGCTGTGTCGGGGTATCTCGACATGGTGCGCGACAGCAAATCGGACGGTGGCACTGTCACAATTCCCGGCGACCGTTCGCGGCAGCGCCGGCAACACGCGATAAGCGAGGGTTTTGAGGTCGACCCTCGTGTTTGGGAGGAACTCGTTGCGGCGGGTTCAGGTATCCCGGCCTCAGTCAGGAAATCGTATCATGAATATGTTTAGCGCTCTGAGAGCGCCAAGGGAGATCGTCTTCGGCGCCGGACAAAGAGCGTGCCTTGCCAGGATCGCCCGGCAATTGGGGGAGCGGGTGCTTGTCTGTACGGACGCGCGTTTTGCTGCCGAGCCGGTCTTTGCCGAACTCATGGCGTCGCTCAAGGACGCCGGAATGGCGGTGGAGATCGAGGCCGGCGTTCTGCCCGATGTTCCGGTCCAATCCTGCGTGGCCTCGGCCGAGCGCGTGCGCGGTTTTGCGCCCGATGTGGTGGTGGGTATCGGCGGTGGCAGTTGTATCGATCATGCCAAATGCGTTGCAATCCTTCTCGCGCACGGGGGCGAACCCCAGGATTACTACGGCGAGTTCAAGGTTCCAGGGCCGGTGCTGCCCATCATCGCGGTTCCCACAACGGCGGGCACCGGATCGGAGGTGACGCCTGTGGCGGTGCTTTCCGATGCCGAGCGCATAATGAAGGTCGGCATTTCCAGCCCCCACATCATTCCCACCGCCGCCCTATGCGATCCGGATCTAACGGCAAGCTGTCCAAAGTCATTGACCGCAATTGCCGGGGCCGATGCGCTGACCCATGCGATCGAGGCCTTTAGTGCAACCCGGCGCGTTGCGAGCGCGGGCATGGCTCAAGAGCGCGTGTTTATCGGTAAGTCCGCGATAACCGATCATTTCGCGCGTCTGGCCATACAGACGATCTTTTCCAGTCTTGAACGCGCCTGCACCCATGGCGACGATATCGAGGCGCGCGAGCAGGTCATGCTGGGCGCTCTCATGGCCGGTCTGGCTTTCGGCACGGCCGGCACGGCCGCGGCACATGCAATCCAATATCCCATAGGGGCGGTTACCCATACGGCCCATGGCGAGGGGGTGGCGTGCGTTCTGCCCTATGTCATGCGCTTCAATCTCGAGGCGGATCCGGAACCGCTGGCCGAAATCGGACGGATGCTGGGGCTGCCGGGTTCGGATGAAATCGCGCTTGGCAATGCGGCGGCAGATGCCGTCGCGCGCCTTTTTTCAGCCATCGGCATTCCGCCCACGCTCGAAGCGCTGGGTCTGCCCCTCGACAAGCTCGAATGGGTCGGCACCCAGGCGCTGGGAGTTTCGCGCCTGATCGACAATAACCCCCGCCGGATCGACGCCCCCGCCATGGCCGCGCTTTTGCAGGCAGCCTATAGCGGCGACCGTATCCGGCTCCAAAACGCCATCGCCTAGGAGTCCCTTCATGTCATCTGCAGTCGTTGAATCATCGCCCGTGGGCATGGATTGCTCTGCCTACGCGCAGGGCCTTTATATCGACGGGAAATGGGTGCCCGGTGGGGGCATTACCGTCATCGACCCTTCGACCGGCAACAGCATCGCGGAGGTGGCCGATGCAACGGTCGAGGATGCACGCGCGGCCGTCGATGCCGCTGCGCGCGCTGCGGCCGGTTGGCGTGCCACCCCGCCGCGCCAACGCGCCGGGATCCTGATCAAATGCTTTGAGCTGATGATGCAGCGGCAGGAAGAGCTGGCCTATCTCATTGCGCTCGAAAACGGAAAATCGCTCGTCGATGCTCGTGGGGAAGTCGCCTATGCAGCGGAATTTTTCCGCTGGTACGCCGAAGAGGGCGTGCGCATTTCCGGTGAGTTCATGACGGCGCCGGCCGGGGGCAACCGTATCATCGTGGACTACGAGCCCATCGGAATTGCGGTTCTGATAACGCCGTGGAACTTTCCCGCCGCCATGGCGACGCGCAAGATTGCGCCGGCGCTTGCCGCCGGGTGCACAGTGGTGCTCAAACCCGCCAGCGAAACCCCGCTGACCGCCTACGCGCTGGCGGCTCTTTATTCCGAAGCGGGCATTCCCGACGGCGTCGTCAACGTCATCACCACCACCAATCCCGGGCCGGTCACCGCTGCAATGCTCGAGGATGCGCGGGTGCGCAAACTGTCCTTCACCGGTTCGACACCGGTCGGTCGCCTGCTGCTTGCCCAAGCCTCAAAGACCGTGCTGAGCTGTTCGATGGAGCTTGGCGGCAACGCCCCCTTTATCGTGTTCGATGATGCCGATCTCGAAGCTGCGCTCGATGGCGCGATGTTGGCCAAGATGCGCAACGGGGGTGAAGCATGCACGGCAGCCAACCGATTTCTCGTTCAGGAGGGTATCCATGACCGGTTCGTCGAGGGGCTGACCGCGCGCATGAAGGCGCTCAAGGTCGGTCCGGGAACGGACCCGGACACCGGCTGCGGGCCGATGATCACGCGCAAGGCGGTGGACAAGATCGAGGCGCTGGTCGCCGAAGCCGTCGGGCGCGGCGCCAAGGTGGTGCTGGGCGGCAAGGGGCTCGACCGTCCGGGCTATTATTATCCGCCAACGGTCATGGTCGATGTTTCTCCCCATGCGGAAATGGCCAGGGACGAGATTTTCGGCCCGGTTGCGCCGGTCTATCGGTTCAAGACCGAGGACGAGGCCATCGCCATGGCCAACGATACCGAGTATGGGCTGGCCGCCTACATCTATACAAAAGATATCCGGCGGGGCATGGCCGTTTCGTCACGGATCGAATCGGGCATGATCGGGCTTAACCGCGGGCTGGTTTCAGACCCGGCCGGGCCGTTCGGCGGCGTCAAGCAAAGCGGGCTCGGGCGCGAAGGATCGCACCATGGGGTGATCGAGTTCATGGAAGCAAAATACATAGCCACGAGCTTTTGATGGCGGAACCCGACTATTTCCGAACGCGCGATCACGTACCCGATTTCGACGATCATGTTGCCCGGTATCGTGCGCGCAGCAGTCAGACGCGGGCTGGTCTGCCAAACCGCTGCGATGTCAGATACGGGCAAGGAGAGAGCGCCAGCCTCGATCTTTTCTTTCCGATGGACAGGGGAGGACCGGCGCCGATCCACCTGTTCATCCATGGCGGGTATTGGCGCATGTTCGACAAGTCCGATTTTTCGTTCGTTGCCAATACAGTCTGTGCCGCCGGAGGGATCGCGGCCATCATGAACTATGATCTGATGCCCCATGTCCGGCTGGAGACCATTGTCGGGCAGGTGCGAGCATGCGCGGCCTGGCTGGTCGCAAACGCGGGCTCGTTCGGGGGCGATCCGAAGCGTCTGAGCGTCTCAGGCCATTCGGCCGGCGCACATCTGAGTTGTTTTCTGGTCAGCAAAGACAGTCCGGTGCGTCCGAGCGCCATTCTGGCGCTGAGTGGAATTTACGATCTTGCGCCCCTTTGCCACTCGTTTCTTCAGCCGGATTTGAAGTTTACCGATAGCGAAATCGCCCGGTTCTCACCGCTCAGTATGGATATCGCGGGGCCCGGAGAGATCACCTTGCTGGTTGGAGACGCCGAGACCCCACCGTTTCATGAGCAGGCCCGGGCGCTACGGACAAAATTATCGAATGAGGGATGTGCCGTCTCGTTCGAAGCGGTCGAGACGGCGAACCATATGAGCATTGTGGCTCAACTGGAAAGCCCCGGGACGCGCCCGGGACGGCTCCTGTCCGCGATGATTTGTTGATCGGCCTTCAAACCCCGTGGGCCAAAAGCGTTTCCAGATGGCCTACCAATTGGTGAAGGAGCCATCCCTGCGGCGCAGATGCGGGGGTTCGGAATATTCGAACGCGGCGGCCTTGAGATAATCCTCGTTGACCTCAACGCCCAGACCGGGGGCTTCGGGCACGATGTAGTGGCTGCCGTCCATTTCGGTCTGAACAGGGAAGATCTCCCTGTTGTCGAACCCCAGATCCTCCACCGGGCTCATGCGGCATTCGAGCCAGGAAAAGTTCGGCACGACCGCGGCCATGTGAACCGAGGCTGCCGTGCAGATCGGCCCGAGCGGATTGTGCGGCATGAGGTCGACATAATGGGCCTCGCACCAGCCTGCCACTTTCATGGCCTCGGTGAATCCACCCACATTGCAGATATCGATGCGGGCATGCTGGAGAATGTCGCGCTCGAGATAGGGCATGAACTGCCATTTGGACGAGAATTCTTCGCCGATTGCGAAGGGCACCTCGGTCATGCGGCGCAGCGATTCGTAGGCCCCCGGGGCCTCGTCGCGGATTGGCTCTTCGAGGAAATCGAGCGTGCCCTGTCCCAGTTTCTGGCAGAACGAGGCGGCTTCGGCCACGCTGAGGCGGTGATGATATTCCACACCGAGAATGGCCGCGTGGCCCAGTTCGGCGCGTACGGCCCGGACCCAATCGACGGTGGCGGCGATCGATTCACGCGGTTCATAGACCGTTTCGGCTTCCTGGAATCCGCCCAGCAGGCGAATGCAGTGCCAGCCGGCATCAAAGGCGATCCTGGCCTTTTCCACCATCTGGGGACCGGGGTCGGCCGGAACCGTTGCAAAGGCGGGAACGCTCTGACGCGCGCGCCCGCCCAGGAGCTGATAGACCGGAACGCCGAGCGCCTTGCCCTTGATGTCGTAGCACGCAATGTCGATGGCAGAGATGGCGGCTGCGAGGACGCGCCCGCCTTCGAAATACTGGCTGCGATAGAGCTCCTGCCAGATCCCTGCGGTCTGCATGGGATCGCGGCCGATCAGGAACTCGGTGAAATGCTCGATGGCACCGACGACGGCCTTTTCGCGGAAGGAAAGGCCGGATTCGCCCCACCCATGGATGCCCTCGTCGGTTTCGATCTTGACGAGCAGTTGGTTGCGAACGCCTACCCAGACCGGATACGCCTTGATTGCCGTTATTTTCATTGATGTGTCTTCTATTCTTCTTGTCGGTTGGGTTGGCACGGCCGAGAGCGGCCTAGTTGAGAAGGTTCGGAAGCCAGGTCGAGAGTTCGGGGACGAAAACCAGAAGCAGAATGGCCGCGATCTGCGCGATCAGAAACGGCACAAGGGCCTTAAAGAGTGGCGAGAGACCGATATTGCCGATCTTCATGAGCACAAACAAAACCACTCCAAAGGGCGGTGTGATCAGCCCCATGGCGAGGGTCAGGATAATGACCATGGCGGCTTGAATCGGGTCGATCCCGAGCTGGGTTATCGTGGGCATGAGCAGAGGCACGAAAATGATGAGTGCCGCGCCGATATCGAGGAACATGCCCAGGATCAGCATCAGGACGACGACCCCGATCAGAAACAGGGTCGGATCGCCGCCAAAGAACGGCACCATCGCCGAAACGAAGCTCGAAATGCCCAACAGGTTCAGCGCGTAGGACAGGATGGCAGCCGCCGCGACCAGAAAGTAGATGGTCGCAGTGACCCGCGCCGAGACCACGACGGCGCGCCAGACATCGGCGATCGAGAGCGAGCGGAAGATCACAAGACCCAGGACGAGCGCCACAAATACCGCGATGCCGCCACCCTCGGTGGCGGTAAAGGCGCCAGTGACCATGCCGCCGACGATAACGACTGGCAGAATGGCAACGATTGCGCTCTCGATCAGCAGCCGCGGCATCTGCTTGCGCTCGACCACGATCGCGGATTTGGGCAGGCCCCTGGTCATGGCGGTGACAAAGACCACGGCGACGCATGCAAGGCCCATGATCAGGCCCGGGATGACGCCGGCGAGAAACAGATCGACGATCGAGAGCCCGGAAACCGCTGCCATGATGATGGCGAGGCCGGACGGGGGAATGATGGGTCCAACGATCGAGGACGAGGCCGTGACCGCAGCGGCGTACTCCTTGGTGTAGCCTTCTTCGGGCATCACCTTTAAAAAGAACCGCCCAAGGGCGCTGGCGTCGGCGACCGCCGAACCCGATACGCCGGCAAACAGGACTGATGCGGTGATGTTGGTATAGGCGGTGCCGCCGGGTATGCGTCCGATCACGAGCGAGGTCGCGCGCACGATCCGGTCGGTGATGCCGCTGATGTTCATAAGCTCGGCGGCCAGAATATAGAACGGCACGGCCAGGAATATGAAGCTGTCCACGCCGCCGAAAAAGCGCGTGATGATCACCTGGGGCGGAATGCCGAACTGCCAGATGCCGAACGTGCCGGCCAGGCCAAGGGCGAAGGCGATAGGGATCCCGAAAATGAGCAGCACAAAGGATATGGTTGCAACCCAGGCCATTGGATCACCTCATCAAAGGCGTTGAAGACATGCGCTAGAGGCGCTCGGGTTCGGCATTGGCCGAGGCGAAGCCCGAGATCGCGCACAGGACGATCTGAATGAGCATAAGAAGAGCGCCCGCAGGAATGGCGAGATAGACCCAGAACATCGAGATGCCCGAGGCGGCCGCGGTCTGGCGCGTATTGGCCATGGTCGCGGGCCAGCCATAATAGACCAGAAGCACACAGAACAATCCGCCCACCAGATAGGTGGTGGTCAGAACCAGATGGCGCCGATGCGGTGCCAAAAGCTCACCAAGGCTTTCGACGGCCATGTGCTCGGCATAATAGATGGACGCGGTACCCCCCAGCATCATCACCCAGATCATGGAATAGCGCATGATCTCCTCACCCCAGGGGATCGAGGATCCCAGGACATAGCGACCGAACACCTGCGAGAAATTGAGGCCGCACACGAAGATGAAGATCGCTGCCGCGCTCCACTGGCAGACGAGGGCCAGGCCTTTCGAGAGGGTCTTTAACCGCATCGGATTCTCCGCTGAACGATGGCGGGCCGCCTCGCCAGGACGAGACGGCCCTGCGTGCTACTGGCCGTAGACCGAGGCCTCTGCGGTTTCAACGGCCGCTTCGATGCGGTTGAGAACATCTTCGCCGACCTGGCCGAGAATGAACTCACGCACGGGCTGATAGACGGCGTCGCGGAACATGGACTTTTCCTCGGGCGAGGAAATGTGAACCTCGACGCCCATCTCGCGGATTGCGTCGATGGCGGCCCAGTCGCCGGTGGTCTTTTCCACGTTCTCGACAGCGGCCATCACGCGCGCGCCATCGGCGACGATCTGCTGATGCTCGGGTGTGAGCGAGGTGAACCATTCGTCATTGGCCACAACGATGTGCAGCCCGAACACATGCTCGTTGAGGGTCATGTATTGGGCGACCTCAGCAGCTCCGCCCGACAGGTGGACCGATGGCGGGCTTTCAAGGCCATCGACAACGCCCTGCTGGAAGGCCATCGTGGCTTCCGATCCGGCGATCGGGGTGGGGTCGGCGCCCAGCGCAGAGACCATTTCCATATAGACCGGGCTCTCCATGGTGCGGATCTTCATCCCCTCCATGTCCTGGGGCGTCTGAATGAGTCGCTCATTGTTGAGGAACGAGCGGAAGCCGTTCTGGGAAAATGCCAAGGCGCGGATGCCGGTCTGCTCGCGGATATCTTCGAGCATCCACTGGCCGAATTCACCGCTCATCACTTCCCAGGCGACCGGAGCCGAAGGGAAAAGGTAGGGCATGGACCAGGCCTGGATGGGGGCGTAAAAGCCGGCAAAGGCGCCATCGGAGGGCAGGGTCATGTGCAAGGTGCCCTGCTGCACCATCTCGGTGGTGTCTCGGACCGAGCCGAGCTGGTTGCCCGGGAAGATGCGGACGGTGAGATCGCCGCCGCTCTTGTTCTCGACATATTCCTTGAATGCGGTGACCGCGTTGAATTCGGGATTGTCGCCTTCATACATCTCCAGCGCAAAGCGAATCTCTTCACTCAAGGCAACCGGGGCGACAGCAAACGATGCCGCAGCCAAAAGGCCAGCGGACAGCGCGCGGATTACAGACATATTCTCCTCCTATATTCTGCAGATTGTGGAAACAAACATCGAAATTATACAAAGTCAATGTCCGATTGTGTGGTAACGGCTTTGCGGGTAGACTCGGGCGAGCTTGGAAAAGGAGTGCGCTGGTGACTGAGGTTCTGGCATCGAGCGAACGCAGAGTGGTTCGGCCCCGGCCCCGCATGGGGTTGGCCGAATTGATGCGCGAAGACATCGTTTCGGGCGCGCTGCCGGCCGGAAGCCGGTTGAAAACCATCGAGCTGTCAAAACGATACGGGGTCAGTACCAATCCGGTTCGCGAGGCCCTGCACCAACTGAGCGGAGAGGGATTCGTGGTCTTGTCGCGCAATCGTAGCGCGCAGGTGCGCAGCCTCGATGAGAGCTTCGTGCGCAATATCTTCGACATCCGTACCCTTATCGAGCCGTATCTGATCCGGGTGTTTGTCGAGCAGGCCCATGAGGACGACCTCGAACGCGCCCGCGCCGTACAGCTTCGCCTCGAGCAGTCGCAGGGCGATCAGGTCGAATGGGACAGCCTCGACGAGGAATTTCACGGCATCATGTACAAGCGCCACTTCAATGGAGAGGCACGCGCCATTCGTCAGCGTCATGGTGAAGTCGTCAGAGCCCTGGCGCGCCGCTATCCGATCAGCTCGGCCCGCCGCGCGGCCGTTCTCAAGGATCACTGGGATATTATCGAGGCCGTCGCCGCCCATGATGCCGACAGTGCGGCCAGGATCGTCGAACGCCACGCCCGGGGTGCCGAGCGTCACTTGCTGCTTCGAATGCAGGAAGGGCGTTGATCGCCAAGACTGCGGCCGGTAATCATCATTGCCAGTGACAAAGCATTCGCACCGACGGCGAGCCTGGGCCTCGGCAGGGTAGGCGGCTGCCGCTCAGACTGAAATGGTCAGACCACCATCGACATAGAGGGTGTGGCCATTGACAAAGCTGGCCGCGTCGGAGGCGAGGAAGATGGCGGCGCCTTTGAGTTCGTCGAGATCGCCCCAGCGACCGGCCGGAGTGCGGGCCTCGAGCCAGGCTGTGAATTTTTCGTCTTCGATCAATGCCTTGTTGAGTGGCGTCTTGAAATAGCCCGGCGCTATGGCATTGACCTGCAGGCCCTTTGCGGCCCAATCGGTGGCCATGCCCCGGGTCAGATTGCGGACGGCGCCTTTGGCGGCCGTATAGGGCGCGACCGAGGTACGGGCCAGTTCCGACATGGCCGAGGCGATGTTGATGATCTTACCGTGCCCGCGCCCGAGCATGAACCGCGCGACAGCCTGGGCGACGTAAAAGACCGAGTTGAGGTTGGTTTTCATCAGCTCGTCCCATTTGTCGTGGGGGAAATCTTCGAGCGGGGCGCGGTGCTGCATGCCGGCATTGTTGATGAGGATATCGATGGGGCCGATCTCGGCTTCGATCTTGCTGACGGCGGCGTGGACGGCGGCGGGATCGGTGACATCGAAGGGCGCGATGTGGGCGTCGTGGCCCTGTGCCTTGAGGGTTTTGGCTGCGGTCTGGAGCTTTTCAGGGTTGCGGCCATTGAGGACAACGCGGGCGCCGTGCGAAGCCAGGCCTTGGGCAAGCGCGTAGCCGATGCCCTGGGAGGAGCCGGTGACAAGGGCGGTTTTGCCAGTGAGGTCAAAGAGGTCTTTCATGGGTGGCTCCGTGCAGGCAGATAAAGTCGAGGGCCTTGCGACGACTAGTGATTGTCTCTGGGCAGGCCTTTGGCATGGGCGATGCGCTGGTAGTTGACGGCGGGTTTGAGGACGGCACCGTCACCGAGTTGATCGACCAACCCGCGCTGGATTTCCTGCCAGGGGGTCTGGTGATCGGGGAAGGGGTATCCGCCCTTTGCGTCGAGCTCGGCGCGGCGGCGGGCCAGTTCCTCATCGCTGACCAGCATGTCGGCGATGCCCAATTTGAGATCGATGCGCACGCGGTCTCCGGTGCGGACCAGGGCCAGACCGCCGCCAGCGGCGGCTTCGGGGGAAGCGTTGAGGATCGAGGGGGAGCCCGAAGTGCCCGACTGGCGGCCATCGCCGATGCAGGGCAGGGCATGGATGCCGCGTTTGATGAGATAGGAGGGCGGGCGCATATTGACCACTTCGGCGGCGCCCGGATAGCCGATGGGGCCGGCGCCGCGCATGAACAGCAGGGTAAACTCGTCGATTTCGAGGGCCGGGTCGTCGATGCGGTGGTGATAATCCTCGGGGCCATCAAAGACGACGGCCTTGCCCTCGAAGGCTTCGGGATCATCGGGATTGGAGAGATAGCGCTGGCGGAATTCGGGCGAGATGACCGAGGTCTTCATTATGGCGTTATCGAACAGATTGCCCGAAAGGACGATAAATCCGGCATTCTCGGTCAGAGGTGTGTCGAAGGGGCGAATGACGTCAGGATCGAGGATGGGGGTGGCGCGGCAGTTCTCGCCGATGGTCTGGCCGTTGGCGGTGGGGGCGTTCTCGTAGATCAGACCCTTTTTCATCAGCTCGTTGACGACAGCGGGGACACCGCCGGCGCGGTGGAAATCCTCGCCCAGATATTCGCCGGCCGGCTGGAGATTGACCAGCAGGGGGATGTGGTGGCCGTGGGTCTGCCAGTCCCTGATCGAGAGGTCCACGCCGATATGGCGGGCGATGGCATTGATGTGGACCGGCGCATTGGTCGAGCCGCCGATGGCCGAATTGACGGCGATGGCGTTTAGAAAGTTCTCGCGGGTGAGGATGTCGGAGGGTTTGAGATCCTCGTGGACCATATCGACGATGCGCTTGCCGGTGCGCCAGGCGATCGCCGCGCGATCCTTGTGGGGGGCGGGGATGGCGGCCGAGCCGGGCAGTTGCATGCCAAGTGCTTCGGCTAGCGAATTCATGGTGGTGGCGGTGCCCATGGTGTTGCAATAGCCCACCGAGGGGGCCGAGGAGGCGACAAGCTCGATAAATTCCTCATAGCCGATTTCGCCGGCGGCCATCATCTGGCGGGCCTTCCGGATGATGGTGCCTGAGCCGGTGCGTTCACCCTTGAACCAGCCGTTGAGCATGGGGCCGACCGAGAGTGCGATGGCCGGGATATCGACAGTGGCGGCACCCATGAGCATGGCGGGGGTGGTCTTGTCGCAGCCGATGGTGAGGACCACGCCATCGAGTGGGTAGCCATAGAGCACTTCGACGAGGCCGAGGTATGAGAGGTTGCGGTCAAGGCCTGCGGTGGGGCGCTTGCCGGTTTCCTGAATGGGGTGGACCGGGAATTCGAATGCGATGCCGCCGGCCTCGCGGATGCCTTCGCGCACGCGCTGCGCGAGGACCATGTGGTGGCGGTTGCAGGGAGAGAGGTCCGATCCGGTCTGGGCGATGCCGATGATGGGTTTGCCGGATTGAAGTTCTTCGCGGGTGATCCCGTAATTCATGTAGCGTTCGAGATAGAGCGCGGTCATGTCGGGGTTTTCGGGGTTGTCGAACCAGGCGCGGGAGCGAAGTTTTTTCATAGGGTTTCTCCTGTTCCGCTGACGGCTGGCGCGGGGGAGGTGCGCCGCGTCCGTTGTTCGCGGAGGTAGATGATGAAGCTCGAGGTGATGATGATGGCGGCGCCGACCAGCGTGAGGGGGCGGGGCAGGTCGCCGAAGAAGAGATAGCCCAGAATGATCGCCCAGGGCAGGAGCGTATATTGTAGCGGGGCAACGGCGGCGGCATCGGCGAGTTTGACGGCGCGGTTGACGCAGATATGGGCGAGCATGGCGACCACGCCGAGCGTGCCGAGCAGCAGGAAGTCGGGCACGGTGGGGGTAACCCAGCCGAATGGGGTGAGGATCAGACCGGCGATGAGGGCGCCGGTGATTTGGAAGAAAACAAGCGTCTTGTCGGGCGTGCCGCGCAGGGTGCGACCGGTGATGACCATCAAGGCAAAGGCCAGAGTGCCGACGACCGAAACGAGGATGGCGAGGGGATTGATTTCCCCCGAGGGGGTAAGGGCGACGAGCACGCCGACAAAGCCAAGGCCGATGGCGGCCCAGCGGATGGGGCCGACCTTTTCCTTCAAAAGGAACGGCGACATGGCGGCTACATAGATGGGGGCGGCGAGCCAATAGGTCATCACATCGGCCAGCGGCAGGAAATAGACGGCCCAGTAAAAGCAGAACACTTCGGCGGTGGAAAACACCACGCGGGCGAACTGAAGCTTCGGCCGCTCGGCGGAGAGAATGGGTTTAAGGCCCGATTTCCAGAGGAATGGCAACAGGATGACCAGTGCGACGGCGGAGCGCAGCAAGAGCACCTGGCCGACCGAATAGGTGGCGACCAGCCATTTGCCCATGGCATCGTTGAGTGAAAACAGGAACATGGCCAACAGCATGATGAGCACGCCCATGCGGGCGGGGGACATCGGGACCGGTGTTGCCTTGACGCTGCTCATCTAGAGTTCTCCCTCGGCATTGGAGCGCCGATGGATGGCATCGGGGCGGGTAAAGAGTTCGGGGAGGAGTTCGATGCCCAACCCCGGGGTATCGGGCAGGGTGATCTGGCCGTCGCCAACGATCGGGAGGGCATCGACGACTTCGGTGTACCAGCCGGTATAAAGGGCGCGCACCGATTCCTGGATCAAGGCGTTACGGGCGTGGAGCGAAAACTGGCAGGAGGCCATGAAGACCACTGGCCCGGTGCAATCGTGCGGCGCGACGGGGATTTGCTGGGCTTCGGCCATGCCGGCGATCTTTCTTGCTTCGGACAGCCCGCCACACCAGGAGAGATCGAGCATGGCGACCCCCGCGACGCCGGTGGCGAGATAATCGCGGAAGGCGTGGGGATAGGCCAGTGTCTCGGAGGCGCAGATCATGGCATCGGTGTGGGGGGCGTAGGCCTTGAGGGTATCGAGGCTGTCCATGCGCACGGGATCTTCGTGCCAATAGGTATCGTAGGGCTTTAAAGCGCGCGCGATGCGCTGGGCGGCGGGCAGGCGCCAAAGGGAATGGAACTCGACCATGATGTCCATCCTGTCGCCGACGGACTTCCTGATCTTTTCAAAAGGTTCGAGCGCGGTCTTGAGCTCAGCGGCCGAGATGTCGAGACCATGGGTGCGCTCGGCGGCGATATCGAAGGGCCAGATCTTCATGGCTGTGATCCCTTCATCGAGAAGGGAGAGCGCGAGTTCGTCGGCGCGGTTCAAAAAGGCGTCGAGGTCTTCGTAAGGGCCGATGGGCTTGGCATCGAGGCCCCAATTGTCGACCGACTGGGCGCGGTTGTCGCGGATATAGGAATAGCCCGCGCAGGTGTTGTAGGTGCGGATCGTATCGCGGGACTTGCCGCCAAGCGCGACCGAAACGGGGACGCCGAGCGCCTTGCCGAAAATGTCCCACAGCGCGATGTCGATGGCCGAATTGCCGCGGGTTTCGACCCCGGCCCCACGCCAGCCCAGATAGCCGATGAGATCCCGGTTGATCGCTTCGATCTGCAGCGGATCGCGGCCAACCAGTTTGGGGGCGACGGTTTCGTGAATATAGGCTTCGACCGCTGCGGCGCCGAGGAAGGTTTCTCCAAGACCCGTGATGTTCTCATCGGTCTTGATCAGAATCCAGACGACATTGCCGAACTGTCCAAGGCGCAGGGTTTCGACGGCAGTGATCTTCATGGGCGGATCCGTGTCGGACGGTTGTTCAAGAAAAGGGCGGAGCCGAGGCTCCGCCCTTCTGGTCGGTCATGCGCCATGAGTGTGGCGCGTGACCTGAATCGTCAGGGAGGAGACGATTATTCGCCGCGGATGGCGGCGAGCTCGGCCTGGGCGCGTTCGACAACGTCGGCACCGATGGAATCGGCGCTGCGCTCGTAAACGCCGGCAACGGCTTCGCGGATTTCGGCCATGGCTTCGTCCGAGATGTCGTTGACTTCGAGACCGGCATCGATAATGCGCTGCAGCGATTCATCGGACAGGGCACGGCTCGATTCACGCTGCACGGTCTGACCTTCAGCGGCGCAATCGAAGAGCATCTGCTGTTCTTGTTCCGACAGCGTGTCAAAGATCGGGCCCGAGAACAGGACCATGAACGGGGTATAGGCGTGACGGGTGTTGGAGACATAATCCTGCACTTCATAAAAGCGCGAGGTGTCGATCGTCACATAGGGGTTTTCCTGGGCGTCGATGGCACCGGTTTCCAGAGCCGTGAACACTTCACCGAAGGCCATGGGCGTTGCGTTGGTGCCAAGGGTCTGGAAGGTGTCGAGGAAGATGTTGTTCTGCATGACGCGGACGCGCATGCCCTCGAAATCGGCAAGCGTTTGGACCGGGCGCACCGAGTTGGAAAGGTTGCGGAAGCCGTTTTCCCAGAAGGAGAGATTCACGAGGCCGACTTCGGGCATCATGTCGGAAATGTACTGGCCGAACTCGCCGTCGAGAAGCGCATCGGCTTCTTCATCGCTCGAGATCAGGAAGGGCAGGTCGAAAACACCCAGGGCCGGCTCGATGGCAACGAGCGGGGAGGTCGAGGAAATGACCATTTCGAGCGTGCCCGAGCGCAGGGACTGAGCCGACTGCAGATCGTCGCCCAGGGCCGAAGACCAGAAGGCGTTGACCGTCCAGGCGCCACCCGAGGTTTCATCGACGCATTGAGTGAAGGTATCGACGCCATCGGCGACAGGGTGATCTTCGGCAATGCCGTTGGCGATGCGGATGGTGCGGTCGGTGAACTGGGCATGGGCGGGCAGAGCCACGCTCATGGCCAGAGCTGCGGCCAGCGAGGTTGTGACGATGGTTTTCATTTTGAGAACTCCTCCATTGGTTTTTGGTGAACCCGAAATCAGCGCAGCCAATTGAGCGGCGTGAGCACGATCTCGGGGAACATAACGAACAGGGCCAGCACGATGATCTGGGACAGGATGAATGGCAGAACGCCATACACCACCTTGCCCATGGGCACGCGCGAGACCCCGCTGACCACGTTGAGCACGACGCCAACCGGCGGGGTGATCAGCGAGATGCAGGTGGACATCACAAAGATGATGCCGAAATAGATGGGATCGATCTCTGCCGCCCGGATCATGGGCATGAGCACGGGACCGAAGATCAGGATGGTCGGAGCCAGGTCGAGGACCATGCCAACGACAAGCAGCAAAAGCACGATGCAGAACATCAAGAGCCTGGGGTTGTCGATGAAGGGTTCGACCAGACCGATGAGCTGGTTTGGAATGTTGGCCGAGGTGATTAGCCAGGACGTAACCAGTGCCGCAGCAACAAGGAACATCACGATGGAGGTGGTCTTTGCCGCGTTGACGAACACACGGTAAAGGCTGGCCCAAGTGAGTTCGCGATAGACGACGCCGCCCACGAACAGGGCATAGACGGCAGCAACCACTGCAGCCTCGGTGGGTGTAAAGATGCCGAACCTTATGCCGGCCAGGATAATGACGGGCATGAACAGGGCCCAGACGGCAGCGCCTGCGGCCTTGAAGCGTTCACTGCCCGAGCTTTTGGGCAGGGTCTCGACCTTTTCCTTGCGGGCGACGAAGCCCCACATCAGCGCCAGCGAGACGGCCATCATCAGGCCCGGCACGATGCCGCCCAGGAACAGGCCGGTGATGGAGACGTTGGCGGCAACGCCGAAGATGATGTAGGCGAGCGAGGGGGGAATGACCGGGGCAACGATGCCGCCTGCGGCCATAAGGCCGGCAGCTCGCGGCACGTTATAGCCTGCATCGCGCATCATGGGCACGAGGATGGCGGCAAGCGCGGCGGAATCGGCGGCAGCCGAACCCGACATCGACGCCATGATGACCGCGGCCATCACGGCGACAAAGCCCAGCCCGCCCCGAATGTGACCCACGCAGGTGACGGCGAAATGGACGATGCGGCGCGAAAGCCCGCCCGCATTCATCAACTCGCCGGCCAGAAGGAAAAACGGGATGGCCAGAAGGGTGAAGGTGTTGGCGCCGGTGATCATCTGCTGGGCGATGATCTGGGGGTTGAACATGCCCATGAAGGTCATGAGCACGATACCGGTGGTCAGAAGCGCAAAGGCGACCGGAAGCCCGATGGCCAAGGTCGAAAACAGCGATCCCAGGAAGACCAGGATGATCATATGGCGCGCTCCACGACTTTATTTTCCTCATACTCGCCGGCGAAGCGCGCGATCTCGGTGTCGGACACGCGGCCCGTCACGATTTCGAAGAGGCGATAAAGGGCAATGAGCCCGATGCCCAGGGAGGTGAAGTAGCCGATGCCATAGACCCAGATCATCGACATGTTGATGACCGCTGCGGTCATCGATGCGTTGATCGGGTGCTGCATCCATGTGCCGTAGAAAAAGACGCCCGCTGCAAAGATGATCAGGGCGTTGCTTATCGCCATGCAAATGAGCCGGCCGGTGCGGTTGAAGCGCCGGACCAGGGTTTCCACCCCGATATGACCGTGATCCTTGAAGGCGAGAACCGCGCCGATGAAGGTGAGCCAGACGAAAAAGTACCGGCTCATCTCTTCGGAAAAGGTCAGCCCGCTGTTAAATCCGTAGCGGAGCACCACATTGGTCGCAACCATGATGACCATGCCGAACAGGAGCGCGGCCAGCACGAACTCGACCAGCCTGACGATGGTTTCGATGGCCCTAGTCATGAGCGGGGTGTCCCGTCCATGCCCAAAATTGCGCATTGCGCATGTTCAGGTCTCCTCCCATAGCGCACTTGGTAAAAGGCGCTGCAATCGCGTCGGCAAGGCGGCAGCTTTTCCTGCCAGTCACGAGCCGTCTGGACAGAGGCTTAAATGATAGCGTATGTCATTGTCAACGGCGCGCCGCAATGCAATGAGTGCGCTGGAGGGAGATAGTGGGAAAAAAAGATAATATATACAGGGCGGTAACGCTAAAGGACGTTGCCGCCGCCGCGGATGTCAGCGTTATCACCGCATCGCGCGCGCTGCGCACGCCCGAGATCGTTTCCGACAAGGTTCGCGAGCGCATTCATGCGGCCGTGGATGCGCTGGGCTATGCACCCAATCAGGCGGCAAGAGCGCTTGCATCGGCGACCACATCGACAATCGGGGTGCTGATTCCCTCGGTGACCAATCTGGTGTTTTCCGATGTCATGCGCGGGATCTACGATGCCGTCGAAGGCACGCCCTATCAGGTGCAGTTGGGCAATACGCGCTACACCAACCGCAAGGAAGAAGAATTGCTCAAGGTGTTTGCGGCGCAGCGACCGGTCGGACTGATCGTTTCGGGGATCGACCAGTCCCAAGCTGCGCGGGCGCTGCTGGACAGTTTTGGCTGCCCGGTGGTCCAGATCATGGATATCGGGCCCGATCCCATCGACATGATGATCGGGTTCGATCATCGCGAGGGCGGACGGGCGGCGGTGCGGCACCTGATCGAAAACGGCTATCGTCGAATCGGGTTTATCGGCGCGCGCATGGACCCGCGGGCGCAAAGACGGCTCGACGGCTATAGCGAAGTGCTCCATGCCGAGGGCCTTTATGACGAGCGGCTGATCCTGACCTCGCCGCAGGCGTCCTCGGTGACGCGCGGGAGCGAGATGTTTGCCGATTTTCTCGGGATGGCGCCCGATGCGGACGCCGTGTTCTGCAACAATGACGACATGGCGCTGGGCGCGCTGTTCGAGTGCCAGAGGCGCCATATCCGCGTGCCCGGCCAGTTCGGAATCATGGGGTATAACGATCTCGATTATACAGCCGCCAGCAATCCCACCATCTCGTCGATCCGCACGCTGCGCTACGACATGGGGTATCGGGCCATCGAAATGATCATCGCCGCCTCCAAGGGCGAGCGGCCCGAGCCGGCTGTTGTCGATGTGGGATATGAGCTCAAGGCCCGTCAGAGCACGGATCGCAAATAGAACCGAGGTTTGGGGAGGACGGAATCAAATTATGAATATCGTGATTATCGGGGCCGCCGGCATGGTCGGCCGCAAGCTTACCGATGCGCTCGTCGCATCGGGCACTTTGGCGGGCAGGCCCATTGAAGCGCTCACATTGGTCGATGTGGTCGAGCCCGCAATGCCGCAGGCGGCGGGGATGACCATCAGGACGCGGGCGGTCGACATTGCCGATGCGGGCGTGGCGGCAACACTGATTGCCGAACGGCCCGATGTGATCTTTCACCTGGCGGCGATCGTTTCAGGTGAAGCCGAACTCGATTTCGAAAAGGGCTACGCGATCAATCTTGACGGAACGCGGTATCTGTTCGAGGCGATCCGGCAGGCGGGACAGAGCGCGCCCTATTGCCCGCGCTTTGTCTTTACCTCCTCGATTGCGGTATTCGGCGCGCCGTTTCCCGACAAGATCGGGGACGAATTTTTCCAGACGCCTCGTACCAGCTACGGGACGCAGAAGGCGATCGGGGAACTGCTGCTGGCCGACTATTCGCGGCGCGGCTTTCTCGACGGAGTGGGCATTCGCCTGCCGACCATCTGCATCCGTCCGGGCAAGCCCAACAAGGCAGCCTCGGGGTTCTTTTCCTCGATCCTGCGCGAACCACTGGTGGGGCTGGAGGCCGTATTGCCGGTCAGCGAGGACGCCAGGCACTGGCACGCCAGCCCGCGGGCAGCCGTGGGATTCCTGATCCATGCGGCACAGATGGATACGGCCAGCCTCGGGGCGCGGCGGAGTCTGAACATGCCGGGGCTTTCGGCGACAGTGGGCGAACAGATCGAGGCGCTGCGGCGCGTGGCCGGGGACAAGGCGGTGGCCTTGATCCGGCGCGAGCCCGATGCCATGACCACCGAGATGGTCGAAGGCTGGGCCAAGGATTTCGACGCCTCGCGGGCGCTCTCGCTGGGGTTTAGGGCCGAATCCTCGTTCGACGAGATCATTGCGATCCATATCGAGGATGAACTGGGCGGCGAGCTGCCGAAATGAAAATTGCAATCGTGACCGGCGGCGGCACCGGGGTGGGCAAGGCCATTGCCAAGGCGCTTTATGCCGACGGGTTTGCGTTGGCGCTGTTCGGGCGGCGGCTGGAGGTGCTCGAGGCGACGGCCGGCGAGATCGACGCTGGCGGCGAACGGGTGCTGGCGGTTTCGGTCGATATCGGGGACCAGGCAGCGGTCGAGGCCGCGTTCAAAACGGTGATCGGGCGCTGGGGCCGTCTTGATCTTCTGGTCAACAATGCCGGGATGAACGCGCCTTCGGTGGCGCTCGAAGATGTTACGGCGGCACAGTGGAACCAGATTGTAGGGGCGAATTTGTCGGGCGCGTTTTTCTGCACGCAGTTCGCGTTCCGCCAGTTCAAGGCGCAGAGCCCACAGGGCGGGCGGATCATCAACAACGGGTCGATTTCGGCCACGACACCGCGACCGCAATCGGCGCCCTATGCGGCGACCAAGCACGCTATTTCGGGGCTGACAAAGGCTTCGGCGCTCGATGGGCGGGCGTTTAACATTGCAGTGGGGCAGATCGATATCGGCAATGCGTCAACGGACATGACAACGCGAATGTCGTCTGGCGTTCTGCAGGCCGACGGGTCGATGGCGATCGAGCCGACCATCGATGCGGGGCATGTCGCCGGCGCGGTGAGCTATATGGCGGCGCTGCCGCTGGAGGCCAACACCTTGACGATGACCGTGATGGCGACACAGATGCCGTTTGTCGGCAGGGGCTAGGATACACCAATCTTCAGGCCATGAAGGGCTGCGAAGGGCGATTTGCTGAGCTTCCGGTACTCACGTACTCACTGTACGCTCCGTTCCGGTTCTCGCAACCACCCTTCTCGCTCCGTCCTGACCTGAACCTCGGCACATCCTTGGAGCAAGAAAATTGGAGATGGCAATGAGCGTTTTTGATGAGGGCATTTTTCTGGGTCGAGTGCGGCTGGATGGCGGTGGGCATCCGCGCATTGTGACGGTGCGGGACGGCAAGGTCGTCGACATCACCGCCAAGGCCGCGCCGACCGTGCGCGATATCTGCGAGATGGACGATCCGGCAGGTTATGTGAGGAGCGCGCAGGGCAATGTGGTCGCCGATCTTGACGCAGTGCTGGAAGGCCGGGCGGATGGCGTAACGCTGCTTTCGCCGGTCGATCTGCAGGCGATCAAGGCGTCGGGGGTCACGTTTGTGGTGAGCCTGCTCGAGCGGGTGATCGAGGAACAGGCCAAGGGCGATGCGGGGCGCGCCGACCAGTTGCGCGGGGAAATGCTCGCGCTGATCGGGGAGGATCTGTCGCAACTGGTGCCGGGCTCGGACGCGGCGATGGCGGTCAAGGCCAAGCTGATCGAAAAGGGCGTGTGGAGCCAGTATCTCGAAGTGGGGATCGGGCCGGACGCGGAAATCTTTACCAAATGCCAGCCGATGGCCAGCGTCGGGCATGGAGCCAGTGTGGGGCTGCATCCGATCTCGACCTGGAACAATCCCGAGCCCGAAGTGGCGCTGGTCGTTTCGTCGACTGGCGAAATCCTCGGAGCGACGCTGGGCAATGACGTCAATCTGCGCGACGTTGAAGGCCGTTCGGCGCTGCTGCTGGGCAAGGCCAAGGACAATAACGCATCGGCGGCTTTGGGGCCGTTCATCAGATTGTTCGATGGGGATTTCTCACTGGATGACGTCAAGCAGATGGAGATTGCGCTCGAGGTCGTGGGCGAAGACGGCTTCAGGCTCAGCGGACATTCGTCGATGAGCCAGATTTCGCGGACGCCGGAATCGCTTGTGGCCGCCGCGTTGGGGACCCATCACCAATATCCCGACGGGCTGGCGCTTTATCTGGGGACGATGTTTGCGCCGGTGCAGGACCGTGACGGGGAGGGCAAGGGCTTTACCCACAAGCGGGGCGATGTGGTGACGATTTCGACGCCGGCGCTGGGGGCGCTGGTCAATACCGTTGGTTTGTGCACCGAATGTGCGCCCTGGACCTATGGGCCAAGGGCACTGATGGGCGATCTGGCCAGGGCGGGATTGCTTTAGGGTCCGACCTTAGCGCTGGGGTGGGTCCGGAAACTGGACGTCGGGTTCCGGACTTGGCGGGGTGCCGGGGACGTCGTTTTCGGGCTCTTGTGGCGGCGGCGGTGTGACCGGCCGACCGGGGCGCGGATGGGGTCGAGGCGGCGGGGTGTCGCCGAGCGGCGGACGGGGGTTCTGACTGTCGGGCATGGCGGGCTCCTTATCTCTTTTAGGCAATGGTCGGGACGATGAGCGGTTCCCTTTGCGATGCCGAGTGTTGCCAATAGGGGCCGGGCTTGTCATCTTGATCTTAGATCGATCTAATAATCGCAAGGTCGGGGGAGGATGATGGGCGAAAAACCGGTGCGCAAGCCGCGCCCCACCCTTGTGGACGTTGCCCGCAAGGCGGGGGTGTCGCGGGCCACGGCATCTCTTGTGGTGCGCAAGAGCCCGCTGGTGGGGGCCGAAACCCGGGCAAGCGTGGAAGCGGCGATGGCCGAGATCGGCTATGTCTATAATCTGGGCGCGGCCGGGATGCGTGCGGCGCGCAGCCGTACGATCGGAGTGATCATCCCCAATCTTTCCAATCCGTTTTTCGGCGTTTTGCTGGCGGGGATCGACCAGGTGGTCGATGGAGCAGGGCTTGCGACTTTCATCGCCCATTCGTCCGAATCGGCGGGCAAGCAGGACGGGTTCGTCACAAGGATGCGCGAGCACGGGGTGGACGGGCTGATCGTGTGCCCGGCGGCAGGCACCGCGCCACGCTTTATCGAAAGGCTGACCGATTGGGGGATGCCGGTCGTCGAGGCGCTGCGAACGGTGGGCGCCGGGGTTGTCGATTATGTGGGCATGGATCAGAGCGGGGGCATGGAAGGAGCCGTGGCGCGGCTTGTGGATCTCGGCCATTCGCGGATCGGGTTCGTGACCGCCAATCTGAACCATTCGGCCCATGACGAAAGGCTTGCCGCTTTTCGGGCAGCAATGGCTCGGCACGGGGTTGCTTCCGCCATTGAGATCGAAATCGATCCCACACATGGCGAGGCCATGGCGCTGGCGCGGCAAATGGCCGGAACACCGGATGCACCAACCGCGTGGGTCTGCCACAACGACGTTATCGGGCTAGGCATGCATCGAGGGTTTTCCGATTGTGGGCTGGTTCCGGGACGCGACATGTCACTGATCGGGTTCGACAATGTTGCCGAAACCGATCTGGTGCGGCCAGGGCTGGCCTCGGTTGCGACCGAGCCGGTCGAGATCGGAGTGCTGGCGGCGCAATTGCTGCTGCGGCGGATCGAGACGCCCGAGGCGGAGGTGGAGATTCGCAGGGTGCCGTCCCATTTCGTCGAACGCGGATCGGTTGGCGCTGCCCGAGGATAATGGGGTCTGGCGGGTTCGGATCGTGGGGTTGACTCGGGGCCATTAAGGCTTTTAGATCGATCTAAATTGAAGGAGGCCGGGGCGTCGTCCGTTTCCTATTGGATCGGAAACGCAGCTTCGGAACTTAATCTGTAGCGCTGGCGGCCCGTGAATCGGGCTCTTTGAATGCGGGCATTGCAGCGGGAGGAGTGAGCGCTTGGACTATCAGTTCAACTTCGCGCCAGTGATCAACAATTTCGATCAGTTGATCTATGGCGCGCTCATCACGATACAACTGAGCTTCGGCGCCATCCTGATCGGGACGCTGATTGCGGTTCCGTGCGCCGCCGCCAAAACAGCCGGCATTCGGCCCCTGGCCTGGCTGGTCAATATCTATATCGAGGTGATCCGCAACACCCCGTTCCTCGTGCAAATCTTCTTTATCTATTTCTCGCTGCCCGCGCTGGGGATCCGGTTCGATCCCAATACCGCCGCGCTGGTGGCGCTGTCGGTCAATGTGGGGGCGTATGCCACCGAAATCGTGCGGGCGGGGATCGAATCGATCAATCGCGGGCAGGTGGAAGCTGGCAAGGCTCTGGGGCTCAAGGGGTACCAGATCTTTCGCTACATCATCTTCAAACCGGCGATCCGCACCATCTATCCGGCACTGACCAGCCAGTTCATCTATCTGATGCTGACTTCGTCGGTGGTTTCGGCGATTTCGGCGACCGACCTGGCAGCGGCGGGCAACAACATCCAGGCGACGACCTTTGCGGCGTTCGAGGTCTATCTGGTGATCACGGTGATGTATTTCATTTTGTCGCTGGGCTTTTCGGGGCTGTTTTCAGCCATCGGACGGTCGGCGTTCCGCTATCCGTTGGCACGGTAGGGGACGGTTATGTTCAGAACCTTCGGGCCCAACGAATTCTGGTATATCGTTTTGGCGGTGCAATGGACGCTGTTGCTGTCCGCCGTTGCCTTTGCCGGTGGCGCGTTGGGCGGGATCGCCATCGCGCTGGGGCGGGTGTCGCCTGTCAAGCCGCTGCGCTATGGCGCCCTGGCCTTCATCCGGGTGTTTCAGGGCACGCCGTTGCTGATGCAGCTGTTCCTTGTGTTTTTCGGGCTCAACATTTTCGGGGTGGGGATCAATCCCTGGGTGGCGGCCGCCGTGGCACTGACGCTGCATGCCAGCGCCTATCTGGGCGAAATCTGGCGCGGCTGCATCGAGGCGGTCCCTTCGGGGCAGAGCGAAGCGAGCTGGGCTTTGGGCCTGGGCTATCGCGACCGTATGACCCATATCGTCTTGCCGCAGGCGGCCAAGATTTCCGTGGCGCCGACCGTGGGGTTTCTGGTGCAGCTCATCAAGGGCACCTCGCTCGCGTCGATCATCGGCTTCGTTGAGCTGACGCGGGCGGGCCAGATTATCAATAATGCGACATTCCAGCCGCTGACCGTGTTTTCGCTGGTCGCGGCGCTTTATTTCATCTTGTGCTGGCCGCTCTCGTTGTGGGCCCGGCACCTGGAAGGGCGGTTCGCCGTGGCAACAGCCCGCTAGACTGTCCAACAAGAGTTCAACCCAAGGGAGAGAGCAAATGAGACTGAACAAGACACTGATCGGGCTGGGTGCCGCTGCGGCGCTGACCGTGGGCCTGGCTGGGCCTGTTGCGGCGCAGACGCCGAGCGAAATCCAGGACCGCGGCACGGTCAATATCGGGCTGCTCGTCGATTTTCCGCCGTTCGGCATTCTCGATGAAGCGGGCAATCCCGATGGCTATGACGCCGACGTTGCGCGGCTTCTGGCCGAGGACATGGGGGTCGAGCTCAACCTCGTGCCGGTGACCGGGCCCAATCGCATTCCCTATCTGGTTTCCAACCAGGTCGATATTCTCGTCGCCTCGCTGGGGATCACGCCGGAACGGGCCGAGCAGGTCGATTTTTCCGACCCTTATGCGGGCATCGAGATCTTCGTTTTTGGTGATGCCGATCTCGAGGTCACCGGTCCCGAAGGGCTTTCGGGGCAGAACATCGCGGTGGCCCGGGCATCGACACAGGACACATCGATTACCGAAATCGCGCCGGACGATGCCAACATCCAGCGGTTCGATGACGACGCCAGCGCGGTGCAGGCGCTGCTTTCGGGCCAGACTCCGCTGATGGGAGCGTCCAACGTTGTGATTTCCCAGATCAATGCCATGGCGCCCGACCAGTTCGACACCAAGTTCTCGCTGCGCCAGCAGAGCCAGGCGATTGCCGTGCGTCCGGGAAGCGATGAATTGCTTGCCTATATCAACGACTTTCTCGGTCGCGTGAAAGAGGACGGCAGCCTCAACGCCCTGCATGAAGAATGGGTTGGCGGTCCGCTGCCCGAATTTGTCATTTCCGGGCAGTAACAGATCGCGCGAAAGGACACGCCATGACCACCAATGCTGAACACAATGCCGGCAATGCCGCCGTCGAAATGGTCGGCGTCGATAAATGGTATGGCTCCTTTCATGCGCTCAATTCCATCGACTTAACGGTCGCGCGCGGCGAGAAGATCGTCGTGTGCGGCCCGTCGGGGTCGGGGAAATCGACGCTCATTCGCTGCATCAACCAGCTTGAGATCGTGCAGAAAGGTACGATCACAGTCGATGGGATCGAATTGACTGCGGGAGCGAAAAACGTCGAAGCAGTGCGCCGCGACGTTGGAATGGTGTTCCAGCAATTCAATCTGTTTCCGCACATGACGGTGCTGGAAAACTGCATGCTGGCACCCAGAAAGGTGCGGGGCGTGACCAGAGAAGACGCTGAAGCCACGGCGCGCAAATATCTCGAACGGGTACGTATTCCCGAACAGGCGGACAAATATCCGGCCCAATTGTCGGGCGGCCAGCAGCAGCGCGTGGCGATCGCGCGGGCGCTGTGCATGAACCCGAAAATCATGCTGTTCGACGAGCCGACCTCGGCGCTCGACCCGGAAATGGTCAATGAGGTGCTCGATACCATGATCGATCTGGCGCGCGAGGGGATGACGATGCTGGTGGTTACCCACGAGATGGGTTTTGCCCGCAAGGTTGCCGACCGGGTGATCTTCATGGACAAGGGTGAGATCGTTGAAGTGGGCGAGCCCGAGAGCTTTTTTTCCAATCCGCAAAATGAGCGGACGAAGACGTTCCTGGGTCAAATCGCTCACTAGCCTTATCCTGATACGGACCGGGCACTCCGAAATTGCGCAAAGAGGCAGACATGGCCGAACCCATCCTGACATTTGATAGTTTGCTCGAGCCGATCGGTTCGCAACTTGCGGCGCAGTACGAACTGGTTTCCGCCGATGATCCCAAAGCGCAGGAGCGGCTTTCCGAGTTCCGCGTGGCGATGACCAATGGTGGGCTGGGGATGGAAAGCGAATGGATCGAGAAACTGCCCAATCTCGAATTGATCGCGGTCAACGGGGTGGGTACCGACCGGATCGATCTCGATCTTTGTGTGTCGCGGTCGATTCATGTGGCAACGACACTGGGGGTTTTGACCGACGATGTGGCCGATATGGCGATGGGGCTGGTGATCGCCTCGATGCGCGCGTTCGGGCAGGGCCAGGCCTTCGTGCGTTCGGGCGACTGGGCGCAGGGCAAGAAGATGGGACTGGCCCGGGCGCTCAAGGGCAAAAAACTCGGCGTTGTCGGGCTGGGTGCCATAGGGCGGGCGATCGGTGAACGGGCAGACGTCTTCAAGTTCGATATCGGGTTCTGGAACCGTTCGGAAAAATCGGTCGCTGGCTGGAGTGCGTTCGATACGCCGGCGGCGCTGGCCCAATGGGCCGATGTGCTGGTGGTCGCGGTGGCGGCGACGGCCGAAACCCAGGGGATGATTGACAAAGAGGTTCTCGATGGATTGGGGCCGAACGGGTTCGTGGTCAACATCGCGCGCGGCAGCGTGATCGATGAGGCGGCGTTGCTCGATGCGCTGGAGGCGAAATCCATCGCGGGGGCCGGGCTGGATGTGTTCTTGAACGAGCCCAATATCGATGCACGTTTTCTGGCGCTCGATAATGTGTTTCTTATTCCCCATCAGGGCAGCGCGACCGTCGAAACGCGCACGGGGATGGCTCAGACGGTCAAGGACAATATCGATGCGTTCTATTCCGGCACGGTGCCGCCGACCTCGATCACGGCAAGCCGCTTTAGCTGATCGCTCCTGAGTGGGCGGGCCGGGCAGGTCCGGCTCGGGACGGCGTGGAGTTTACCAGGGCCGGATCGTCACTGTCGGTGGCGGCAGGATCATGAAATGGAGGGCTGCATGGCCGATATTTCGGGAAAGGTCTGTCTTGTCACGGCGGCGGCGCAGGGAATCGGACGGGCCTCGGCGCTGGCCTTCGCCGCAGCAGGTGCGCGCGTTTTTGCCACCGATATCAACGAGAAGCTTCTGCGTGAACTCGATGACGTTGCGGGTGTCGAAACGCGGGTGCTCGACGTGCTTTCGACGGCGGCGATCGAGGCTCTGGTTGCCGAGATCGGGGCTATCGACATTGTGTTCAATTGTGCAGGCATCGTCCATGGCGGCACGGTGCTCGACGCGAGTGAAGCCGACATCGACCTTGCGCTCGAGCTCAATTTCAAGGCGCAGGCACGCACGATAAGGGCGGTGCTGCCGGGGATGATCGCACGCGGCGACGGGGCGATCATCAATATGAGTTCGGTCGCGTCTTCGGTAACAGGTGTGCCCAACCGGTTCGCCTATACGGTATCGAAGGCCGCAGTGATCGGTTTGACCAAATCGGTGGCCGCCGATTTCGTGGGGCAGGGCATTCGCTGCAATGCGATCGCGCCGGGGACGGTGGACAGCCCGTCGCTGCAGGAGCGGTTGCGGGCAACAGGAGATTATCAAGCGGCGCGGGCTGCCTTCGAGGCGCGGCAGCCGGTGGGGCGGTTGGGGACGCCCGAGGAGATCGCCGATCTGGCCGTTTATCTGGCGGGGGCCACCTATACCACGGGGCAGGTCTACGCCATCGACGGCGGCTGGACCACTTAAATTCAGGTGAGAGCGGGCTGCGCACGGCGTCTGCCTGCGCTTCCTGTCCTCACGTATTTCTAATACGCTCCGGTCCGGTTCTCGACAGCCACCGCGCTCGCTCCACCCTGACCCGAATTGCACCATCACACGATAAGGAGACAACAAGACCATGAAGCTCATGCGCATTGGAGCCCGAGGCGCCGAAAGGCCGGCGGTCTTGCATTTGGATGGGACGATCCGCGATCTGAGCGGGATCGTTGACGATATCGCCGGAAGCGTGCTGACGCCCGAGGGGTTGAAAGAGCTTTCCGGCGCCGATCTGTCGGGATTGCCCGAACTGGACAAGAATGAGCGGATCGGGCCCTGTGTGGGGCGGGTGGGCAAGTTCATCTGCGTGGGGCTCAATTATGCCGACCATGCCGCCGAAAGCGGCCTTGACGTGCCCAAAGAGCCAGTGCTGTTCATGAAGGCGACCAGCGCGATTTGCGGTCCCAATGACGATGTCATCATTCCGAAAAATTCGAGCCAGACCGATTGGGAGGTCGAGCTTGGCGTGGTGATCGGCAAGGAAGCGCGCTATGTGGACGAGGCCGACGCGCTCGATCATGTGGCGGGCTATTGCGTGGTCAACGATGTGTCCGAGCGCGAATTTCAGGCCAAGCGCTCGGGGCAATGGGTCAAGGGCAAGTCGGCCGATACGTTCGGGCCGATCGGGCCATGGCTGGTGACCAAAGACGAGATTGCCGATCCGCAGAACCTTGGCATGTGGCTTGAGGTCGATGGGCATCGTTACCAGAACGGGTCAACCAGAACCATGGTGTACGGCGTCGCACATGTGGTGAGCTATATCTCCCAATTCATGAGCCTGCAGCCCGGCGATATCATCACCACCGGCACGCCGCCGGGGGTGGGCATGGGGATCAAGCCCGACCCGGTGTATCTGCGGCCCGGCCAGACCATGCGGCTGGGTGTTGAAGGACTGGGCGAGCAAATGCAAAAGACTGTGGCCTGGCAGGGTTAGGCCCCTGTCCGATCGATACGGTCACCGACGCCGCCAGACCGGAGATCATCGGCGCAGGGACGCGTTGAGTCCCGCCATGCTCTGGCGACGGTAGCGGAATTCGGACGCGATATCGATGTCAGAGGACAGGGCGGCGTAGTCCTCGAACCGGCATTTGGCCGTCGGCCCCGTGGGATCGGTATTGGATGCGGTCGGGGCGCCGCCACTCATCGCATCTGCTCTATGCCCGTCGGCCTTCCCGTTCGCGGCTGGTCCGACAGCGAGGCGGGCACACCCATTATTGACAATCGTCAAGGTGTCGGGGCCGGGCTGTGGGAAAACGATGCTACGCGCGTTTTCCGGGACCACGATGATGGCATCAAGCGAGAATGGTGGGCGCAAGGTCCGCAAGCCCTCTGGCCGGGGCTCGGTGCTGGGGTTGGGGCTGCTCAGCATAATCTCCAATCTGCTGCTGCTGACCGGGCCGCTTTTCATGCTGCAGGTCTATGACCGGGTGCTGGCGAGCAAATCTGTTCCCACGCTCATGGCGCTGACCGGCTTGGTTGTCGGGCTCTACGGGTTTTACAGCGTCGTCGAGATTGTGCGCAGCCGCATGGCGACGCGCTATTCGGTGCTGGCCGCAGCGCGGCTGACCCGTCCAGTCTTCGCGCAGGTCGTCGCCTCGAGTGCGTCGTCCCGAAGAGGGGGCGAGGGCGATCCTATCCGCGACGTTGAAACCCTGCGCCAGTTTCTGGCCGGGGCCGGACCGATGGCACTGCTCGATCTGCCCTGGGTGCCGATCTATCTCTTCATCGTCTTTGCCTTCCATCCCATGCTGGGCTGGCTGGCGATGGCGGGCGCCGGTGTCGTTACGGTTCTCATGATCGTCAACGAATGGTCGTCGCGCGGACCCTCGCGCGATGCCAATGCGGCGGCAAATGCCCGCCAGAGCCAGCAGGCCGATATCGCCGCAAACGCCGAAGCGGTGCTGGCCATGGGGATGAGCGAAACGCTCGCAAACCGCTGGGAGGCGGCCAATACCAAGATGCTCATGACACAGGCTCGCGCTGCGGACCGTGCGACGGTTTTTTCGGCGCTGACCAAGGGATTCCGCCTGCTGTTGCAATCGGCCGTACTGGCAATGGGCGCCTTTCTTGCCATCGGCGGCGAGATTTCAGCGGGTCTGATGATTGCCGCGTCGATCGTTACGGCGCGCGCGCTCTCGCCGGTCGAGCAGGCCGTTACGAACTGGCGCGGGTTTGTGGCGGCGCGGCAGGCCAGGGCCCGCCTCAAGACCGTGCTTGCCGATGCAAAAGGCAAGCCCGAGCGGGTCGCTCTGCCGCTGCCCAAAGCAAGCCTTGCGGTTTCCGATCTCGCCATTTCGCCATTGTCCGATGGGCCGGCGCTGGTGTGCGGGGTCAGTTTCGGGCTCAAATCGGGCGAGGCGATGGGGGTTCTGGGCACGTCGGGGTGCGGGAAATCGTCCCTTGTCCGCACATTGATGGGAATATGGCCGGCGCGGGCCGGCGTTGTGCGTCTCGATGGCTCCGAACTTTGCCACTACGACCCCGACCGGTTGGGCATGGCATTGGGCTATCTGCCCCAGACGGTGGAGCTGTTTGCCGGAACCGTCGCGCAAAATATCGCCCGCTTCCGAAACGATGGCGAGTTCGAAGACGTTCTCAAGGCCGCTCAGGCGGCGGGCGTCCATGAACTGATTGCGTCCTTGCCCCACGGCTACGACACGCCGATCGGACCGCAGGGGGCTATGCTTTCGGCCGGTCAGCGTCAGCGTATCGGGCTGGCGCGGGCGCTGTATGGCGATCCCTTTCTCATTATTCTCGATGAGCCCAATTCCAATCTCGACGCCGCGGGGGATGCGGCGTGTAATGCGGCGATCGCCGGGGCCAAGGCCCGGGGCGCTATCGTCATCATCGTCGCGCATCGGCCGACCGCCATTGCTGCAGTCGATACGATCTTGTTCCTTCAGGATGGCCGTCAGGCGGCCTTCGGTCCCAAGGACGCGGTGCTGGCATCGATTACCGCCCAGCCCGCTTCTCTCGATATTGCCCGCAAAGCGAGACGGAAATGAGCGCCATAGACATTGAATATGCAACGGCGCGCAGCCTTGATCGGCATGGATTGCTCGGCTCGGCCGCCATGATCGCTCTTTTGGGTGGGCTTGCCCTGTGGGCGGCCATCACCCCGATATCGGGGGCGGTGGTGGCCGGCGGAAGCGTCGTTGTCGATGGGGGCGTGCGGCGTGTTCAGCATCAGGAAGGTGGGATCGTGCGGGAAATCCTCGTGCGCAACGATGCCGCGGTCGAGGCCGGTCAGACTTTGGTCGTACTCGACGGAACGTCGGTCGCGGCCAATATGGCGGTCATCGATGCGCAATTGGGCGAGGCCTATGTACGCCAGGCCCGGCTTCTGGCCGAAGCGGGCGGCGCCACCGAGATGGAGTGGACGTCCGAGCTCGATGCCTTGCCCAATATGGAGCACAACCGCGTGCTGTTTGCTGCCGAAGATCGCCTTCGCCAATCCCGCGCCGCCGGGCTTTCGACCCAGGTGGCACAACTGGGCGAGCAGATCGTCCAACTGGAAAACCAGGTTGCCGGGCTCCATGCTCAGCGTGATGCGGTGGTCGCTCAGACCGAAATCCTGACCGAGCAACTCGACAGGCTTTCGGCCCTGTTGTCCCAGGGGTTGGTCGAAGCGAGCCGGGTGAGCGACCTGCGCCGCCAGATCGCCCAACTCGATGGCGAGCGTGCGCGCATCACCACCGAGATCGCGCGGGGCAATGCGGCGACTGCAGAACGCAGGCTGCAGATTTCCCAGGTCGAGGAATCCTATCAGAGCGAGGTGCTGGGACAGTTGCAGGAAACCGGCCAGCAGATTGCCGAGCTCGAACAGCAAAGGGTCGCCGCCCAGGACCGGTTTGACAGGCTCGTCATACGCGCCCCCATCGCGGGGGTGGTGCACCAGATGCAGGTTGCCACCCTGGGCGGTATTGCCGCGGCGGGGGACACGCTCATGCAGATCGTGCCGCAGGATGACGAGATCATGGTCGATGTTCGGATCAACCCGCTCGACATCGACAAGCTTGCCGCCGAGCAAAGCGTGACGCTGCGGCTTTCGAGCTTCAATTCGCGTTCGACGCCCGAGCTGTTGGGGCTGGTGGACAGGATTTCTCCCGATCTGACCCGCGATAGTGCGTCGGGCACGCAGTTTTATCTCGTGCGAGTCCGTCTGCCAACGGACGAACTCGACAAATTGCCCGAAACGGCCAGGCTTATCCCCGGTATGCCGGTCGAGGCCTTCTTTGCTACAGGGGAGAAGACGGTGCTGAGCTATCTGACCAAACCGGTGATGGATCAGCTCAATCTGGCGTTCCGCGAAGATTGAGGCCAACAGCAATCGGTCGGAATGAAAAAGGGAGCTCAAAGCTCCCTTTTTCTTGAGCAGGTGGTGAAGAGAAGGCGCCGCTTCGGTTTAGAGGATGAAGTCTACGGCCGCGAGATCGATCAGGCCTGTCAGCTCTATGTTGAAATCGGCCACCTGGTCCCCGTTGACGTCTCCGGCGACGATGGTCCTGTCATTTTCGGTGCCTTCGGAGTCCTCGAAGCTGAAGTTGAGTTCCCCCGCGACGCCGGTAAAGGCTGCGCCGACCGAGGCAAGGAATATGAAAGCCTGGTTTCCCGAAGATGTGGCATTGGCATCGATGATGGTGAGATCGATCGTGTCGTCGCCTTGGGTAAAATCGGTAATGACATCGCGAGTGGCGATTGCGGGCGACGAGTGGCCGATCTTGCGGAAGATGAAGACGTCCTCGCCGGTGCCTCCGGTGAGGATGTCTTTACCGCCTCTGCCATCCAGAATGTCGTTTCCGTCTCCGCCCGATAGCAGATTGGCTTGACCCGATCCGATAAGGGCGTCGTTTCCAGAACCCCCGATGATGTTTTCGATTGTATTGAGGCTATCGGTTCCTGTCTGGGCGCTGAAGGCTGTGCCCACACCGAGCTTGGCAGTGACATCGGCCGAAATGCGCGAGAAGTCCAGCGTGTCGTTGCCGTCACTGCCGTTATACCTGTCATCACCATCATCGAGTGTTGCGATAATGGTGTCGTCCCCCCGACCGCCGAAGACTGTGTCGTTGCCGCCATCGCCAAACAGAATGTCGTTGCCCCCAGCGGCTCGTATGGTGTCGTTTCCTTCGCCACCATGATATTGGTCGGATGTACCAAGGGATGGGAAGACGTCGGCCGCTTCGGTGCCCATGATGTCGTTCATGCCGATCAGATCAAGTGTGGCGCTGGAGCCGGTGGTTCCGCTGTCGGTGGTGATCGAATAGGTGAAGATCACGTCGGTATCGTCGTTGAGGTCGGGGATGAACAGCCACGATCCGTCGGCGTTTTCGCTCAGGGTGCCCGAGGATGCGGCGAGGCCCACGATGGCAAAGGTCATGCCCGTATAGGCCGATCCGACAAGATCACGGGGCGTGATCGTGCGTGTGGTATCTTCGGTAAGGGGGGGCAGAATTACCGAAGGTGTGACGTCGATCACGGGGGCGGTGGCTGCCGAGACAACGCTTTCGGATGTGCCGCCGAGGTCGATGTAGGTCACGACAACACGCACCAGAGCCTGCGCATCGTCATCGGTGAGCGTGTAGGTCGCTGCCGTCGCGCCGGCGATATCTCCAAATCCCGATCCTGTATCGCGTTGCCATTGATAGCTGAGCTCCCCTAATCCGTCGGGGTCGCCAAGGGTGCTGGTGTCGGCGCTGAGCGTCTGGTTTTCGGCAGCCTCGCCGATTACTAATACGCCGCCTTGGGGTGTGTCGTTGGCATTGGAGACCGCGATCGAAACCTGCTTGTCAAAGACCAGCGAGCCATCGGTGGCGGTGATGGTGAGGTCGATTGCGGGTTCGGTTTCGAAGTCGATAGCGACACCGGCTTTGCGGTAGAGCGCGCCATCCACCGCGTCGATCTCGAACCGATCGTCGGAAACCGTGAGGACGTTGTCGCGTTTGTCGGGATCAAGATTGGGGTCGATGACAAGCAGATCGGCAACTTTTACCCGATCGAGCATGATTTCGGGAATCGCGACCATGTTGGACAGCACGATGTCAGTGGGGGCGAGATTTTCGGCATCAACCCGAGTGAGACTGACTGTGTGGTTGCCCAGACCGACGAGCCGAATGGTCATGATGCCATCAATGACACTGACCACTTCAGCGCCCGAGACAGTGAAGTCGCTGTTGGAGACGCTGGCCAGATCGATGGAGACCAGCCCCTCGCCATACATTGTAAAGGCAAGGTTGATGCCATCCCCTTCAAGGGTGACCAATTGCATGCGGGCACCGATCGAGGTGATGTGGGTTACGTCGTCCCGCGTCGTGCCCAGCTTGATCTCGAAGGTGCCGCCGTCGGCATCGAGGAAGACCGAGCTGCCGTCATAGGCGTACCAGTTGGTGACGGCCTGGATGGTCTGGGTGCCCAGGGAATCGAGATTGACGGCAAATGTTCCGAGCGTTCCGGCCTGGGGCGTCGCTGTGACGGTGATCGTATCTCCATTGACGGCGTAGGCGAGATCGGTTTTCTCGAATGTCGCAATACGGGCGGCCAGATCGGCGAGCGTCACGAATTCGGAACCGGCCGCTTGGGCGGTACTGAGGAATTCGGTGAACATGAAAAGCTCATAGGGCGATGACCCTATGTTGTCGACATCCCAAGCGGTGACGCCATAGTCGTGCCAGGGCCAGACCACGATAGGAAGGTCGGAATTGATCGCCAGATCTTCAAATTCAGCGATCCATTTTGCCGCGGCCTGTGCGGCCGTAAGGCCCAGCCAGCCAAGCAAGGTGAAATCGAAGCTCATATTGGGGGCAAGATAGACCTTGCCGGAATCGCTTGGCGAGAGATAGCCGAAAGCGCCGGGATATCCGGCACCGACCAAGGAGGCCCCGCCCGTCAGATAGTCGTAATACTGGATGATCTGACGCGCCGTCTCGATCGATTCAGGCATTCCCGGCACGGCTGCGCCGCCGACGACGATTTCGAGGTTGTCCTCGATGACGTGGCGCGATGTTTCGAACTGGAATTTGAACGAGGCTTCGAGAATAGCCTTGGAAACCGGATCGAGCGCCATCGGATCGGGTGCCACAAGGGCGGCCTGCAATGTAGCGTTGATCTGGGCGACGCTCATAGCCGCCAGCGCGTCGATGACTGACTGATCGGCGTCGTCGCGCATGCAATAGGGGCAGAAGCAGGCCGACGGATTGTCGAGCATGGCCGCATAGCCGGCGATACGCTGATCGAGAATCTCCTGAGTGACTTCGTCGGGCAGCAGCAGGTTTGTATCGAACGGGTGGGAATAGGAGTGCGAACCGATCTCGTTGCCCATCGCCAGGAGGTCCTGATAATAGGCGGAGGAGATGAACCAGTCGGTCTCCTGGTCGGGGCTGTAAAGTCCCACATTGATGTAATAGGAGCCGACGAAATTGTAGTCGGTTTTCCACTGCTCGAGAATGGGCAGCATGGCGTCGTAGACGCCGCCATCCACGTCGTAGGTTTCCTGAGACAGATCCATGTCGTTGCGCGAGGCGACGATGGCGTTGTCGCGGCTCATGGAGAGCGAAATCCTTGGGCCGTTCTGAGCATGGCTTATCCAGTCGATCGTTTGGCCGAGCAGATTGTGGTCAGCGAGCATGCCTTCGGTCGCAAAATGGACATTGCGCCCACCGGTGGTGGTGGAAATAACCGCGTCGTGGCTGGTGCCGTTGATGATCTGTTCGGCGATCACGGTGCCGGCCGCTATGGCCGAAAAATAAGAGGTCGAGGCACCGGCATAGGTGTGGATGGCGCCGCCGGCATAACCGGCAGTGATCTCGTGGTCTCCCGAGGCGACCAGATTGACATCGACGCCGCTTTCGCCGCCCGTACGCGTCAACCCTAGGAGCGTTTGCATGCGTTCGTAGGGGTTGGCCGAGAGGGCCTCTCCATCGGCGGCATTTGTCATGAAGTCGCCGGCGGTGATGATGGGCATGTCATAATCGTAGACGAGCTGGTTCAGCGTTGCCGCGATATCGGCGTAGTTGTCGGGAGCGTTACGGAAAGAGGGGAACACCAGGCCTTTGTATTGCGAGAGCAATTCGAGATTTGTGAGATCTGCCTCTCCGATAAGATCGAATGGAATACCCGCGCTCATGGCCTGGCTCTGGGCCGCCATGACCAGCTGGGAATAGGCCGTTTCGGAGAAATAGGCTCCGGCGGTGGTCTCCGAATAGACGATGGCGATCTTGTGGTTTGCTCCGCCGGCCGGCGGCACCGGTGAACTGATCGTATAGGCCGGCTGGGTATAATCGGCGGGCAGGTGCACGGAATCGTTGACGTCGGCCATCAGCCCGATCTTGTTGATGTCTTCGCCCAGGAGCGCCTTGGGAATGGCCAGCTCGATGGTCCTGGAATCGGGACCCAGCGCGAAGTCGATTTCGGCGACAAGGGTCTGGCCGGCACTGCCGGTGTAGAGCCGCGCGACGCCGTCGCTGCCGATATTGACGTTGA
>CENV01010145.1_pt1 | contig 42295 bp, 37 predicted proteins | sample 530231 | NCBI WGS metagenome assembly CENV01 (sample SAMEA2619815, study PRJEB7988) | marine metagenome | biome: marine biome (ENVO:00000447); feature: surface water layer (ENVO:00002042); material: "saline water (ENVO:00002010), including plankton (ENVO:xxxxxxxx)" | depth 5 m
CAGCCGTTACATCAGCGAAAACTTCCGCGACTGCTTCGAGCTGGAATGCCGGGCACTCAAGAAAGTGCGCGATGAAATGGCCTTCACCAACGTGGAGATCATGGTGCCCTTCGTGCGCACCACCGGCGAGGCGGAGCAGGTCATCGATCTGCTGGGCAAGAACGGCCTCAAGCGTGGCGAGAACGGCCTGCGCGTGATCATGATGTGCGAGCTGCCCACCAACGCGCTGCTGGCGGACGAGTTCCTCAAGCACTTCGACGGCTTCTCCATCGGCTCCAACGACCTGACCCAGCTGACCCTGGGCCTGGACCGGGATTCGGGCATCATCAGTCATCTGTTCGATGAGCGGGACCCGGCGGTGAAGGCGCTGCTGAAGATGGCCATCGACGCCTGCAACACCCATAAGAAATACGTGGGCATCTGCGGGCAGGGCCCGTCCGACCATCCGGATCTGGCCAAATGGCTGATGGAGCAGGGCATCGACTCGGTGTCCCTGAATCCGGATTCGGTGCTGGGCACCTGGTTCTACCTGGCCGAGAAACACGGCCACTGACCAGCGGTCTCCACCGACCCACGAAGAAGCCCGGCCTCGCGCCGGGCTTTTTTGTGGTTATGAGGTAGGAGCGGCTTTAGCCGCGATCGGTGCTGGTGTCATTGATCGCGACTGAAGTCGCTCCTACAACCAGGGGGATACAACCAGGGGGAGGGGGTGTGGGAGGGCGGGGCTTCACTCGCTTCCCGGGCCGGGTTATCTTTTCGGCCATGTTTCATCGTCTGATCCGCACTCTTGAGCTTTACGACGGTCTGCGCTTGCCGGTGCGCATCGGCCGGCATGAGCTGTTGCTGTTGCATGAGGAAGGGGAGAGCTGGCTGGTGCAGCGGCGTTGCCCCCACGGCGACTTTCCGCTGGAGCGGGGCAGTGTGCACGACGGGGTGCTGCGTTGTCCGGGCCACGGCCTGACGTTTTCCCTGCGCAATGGCCGTTGCCCGGACAATCCGGCGTTCTGCCTGCGCCACTATCGGTTGGAGTTCGACGGTCCCTGGCTGGGGGTGTCCCTGGACCCGGCCGGCGGCCACTGACCGGCTCAGCGGCTGGCCACGGTCTCCGGACTGGCCATTTCCAGCTGATAACGCAGCCGCAGTTCCTTCACCTTGCGCACGTAGGCCCGGGTCTCCGGGAACGGCGGAATGCCGCCGTAGCGGCGCACATTGCCTTCGCCGGCGTTGTAGGCGGCCAGCACCTGGTCGAGGGTGGGGAAGCGCTCCTGCAGATAGGCCAGGAAGCGGGTGCCGCCGCGAATATTGTCGGCGGCGTCGAAGGGGTTGCTGACCTCCAGATAGTCGGCGGTACCCGGCATCAGCTGCATCAGACCCTGGGCGCCCACCCGGGACACCGCGTAGCGGTCGAACAGGGATTCGGCGTGGATCACCGCCTTGACCAGCGCCGGCTCCACCTCGAAATTGCCCGCATTGGCCAGGATCAGGGTGTCGTAACGGTTGCGCTGGAACTCGGACAGGGGCTGCGGACGGTAGCTCCACCCCTTGCGCACGGACAGCAGGGTGTAATCGGCACTGACCCGGTCCCGGGGCTGGTCGGTAAACAGGATCTCCCCGTTGGCCCCCCGGTATTTGTAGATATTGTCGGCCCCGACGCGCGTGGACACCCCCAGTGCGAGCACCAGTGCCAGCGTCAGGCCGATCACCCCCGTGATCTTCATGATGTTATGGTCCAGCCCGATTCCGAACCGTCTTGATACCACAGTCCCGGGGCCCCCGCTAGGTGTGTCGTATCAGATACCACGACCGGTTCTCAGCGTTTCGGCTTAGGGTTTTTACACATGAGGGGGCGGGGCGGTGCTTCTCTTCACCCGCTACTGCCGCCAGCCGGCTCCGATAGTGTTAGCATGCCGCCACGGCGCTCGATAGGTGAAAAGGTTGAGGAGGACGAATGCTGTCGGATCGGTTGCACGCCTGGGTAGTGAATCTGTCGACCTGGTTGGCGTTCGGGTTGCTGCTGATGTTGTTCGTGCTGACGCTCACCGCCGCGGTGCTGTGGTTCCAGGACCGCTATCTGCAGAAATCCCACGCGATCCGCCGTAACTATCCCCTGATCGGCCGGTTCCGCTATTTCTTCGAGCACCTGGGCGAGTTTTTCCGCCAGTATTTCTTCGCCATGGACCGGGAGGAACTGCCGTTCAACCGGGCCCAGCGCAGCTGGGTGTACCGGGCCGCCAAGGACCTGAGCAACACGGTGGCGTTCGGCACCACCAAGCAGAACACCCCGGGCCGGGTGATCTTCCTCAACACGCCGTACCCGACCCTGGAGAAGGACGCCGCCCAGACCCTGCCGCTGATGGTCGGGCCCCATGCCCGCCAGCCCTATGTGGCGCGCAGCTTCCATAATATTTCCGGGATGAGCTTCGGGGCGCTGTCCCGGCCGGCGGTGCGGGCCCTGTCCCGGGGCGCAGGCCACGCCGGCTGCTGGCTGAATACCGGCGAAGGCGGGCTCACCGAAATGCACCTGGAAGGGGGCGGCGATGTGGTGTTCCAGATCGGCACCGCCTACTACGGCGTGCGCGACGCGGACGGCGAGCTGAGTGACGCCCGGCTGGAGGAAGTGGCGGCGCTGCCCCAGGTGAAGATGTTCGAGATCAAGCTCAGCCAGGGCGCCAAACCGGGCAAGGGCGGCATTCTGCCCGCCGAGAAGGTGACCCCGGAAATCGCCCGCATTCGCGGCATTCCGGTGGGCCAGCCGTCGGTGAGCCCCAATGGCCAGCCCGGGGTGCGTTGCGCCGAGGACCTGCTGGACCTGATCGCCCGGGTCCGCGACGTGACCGGCAAGCCCACCGGCATCAAGACCGTGATCGGCTCCTGGCAGTGGCTGGAGGATCTGTTCGTGGCGATCCACGAGCGCGGCCTGGATAGCGCTCCGGATTTCATCACCGTGGACAGCGGCGAGGGCGGCACCGGCGCCGCCCCCATGTCGCTGATGGACGATGTGGGCCTGAACCTGGCCGAGTCCCTGCCGCTGGTGGTGGACCTGCGCGACGGCTTCGGCCTGCAGGAGCGCATCCGCGTGATCGCCTCCGGCAAGCTGATCAATCCGACCATGGTGGCCTGGGCCATCGCCATGGGCGCCGACTTCTGCGTCTCCGCCCGGGGCTATATGTTCGCCCTGGGCTGCATCCAGGCGATGCAGTGCAACCGCAATACCTGCCCCACCGGCGTCACCACCCACAATCCACGGCTGCAGCGCGGCCTGGTGCCGGCGGAAAAAGGCCGGCGGGTGGCGCACTTCCACGCCAATCTGGTCAAGGAAGTGGAAACCATCGCCCATGCCTGCGGTGTGGGCGAGCCCCGGCAGTTGCGCCGCCACCATGCGCGCATGGTCAACGCCAATGGCGATTCCATGCCGCTGGAGGAACTGTGGCCGCCCATCGAGCCGGGCCTGTATCTGCGCCAGGGCCGCCCCAGCCTGCACGCGCCCCTGGCGCGCTTCCGGGTGGGCACCTGATGATCAAGAACCCGACACAAGGAGATTCCATTGGCTAACGATTTCGATCTGGTGGTGATCGGCGCCGGTTCCGGTGGCGTGCGCGCCGCCCGCATGGCCGCCGGCCACGGCGCCCGGGTGGCGATCATCGAGGAGCGGTTCTTCGGCGGCACCTGCGTCAACGTGGGCTGCGTGCCGAAGAAACTGTTCGCCTACGGTGCCGGCTTCGCCAATGAATTCCAGTTGGCCGCCGACTACGGCTATACCGTGGACGGCTGGTCCTTCGACTGGGCCACCCTGCGCGACAACAAAACCCGGGAGATCGAGCGGCTCAACGGCATCTACCGGCGCCTGCTCGACAATGCCGGCGTCACCGTCTTCGAAGGCCACGGCCGCATCGAAGGCCCGGGCCGGGTGAGCGTGGACGGCGACCGTCAGCTCAGCGCCGGGCACATCCTGATCGCCACCGGCGGCAAGCCGTTCGTGCCGGAGTTTCCCGGCAACGAGCGGGTGCGCATCTCCGACGACCTGTTCTATCTGGACAAGCTGCCGGACACCGTGGCGGTGGTGGGCGGCGGCTACATCGCCAGTGAATTCGCCTCCATCCTCAACGGCCTGGGCGTCACCGTGCATCAGCTGTACCGCCGCGAGCTGTTCCTGCGCGGCTTCGACCACGATGTGCGGGTGTTCGTCGCCGAACAGATGGGCGCCCACGGCGTGAAGCTGCATTTCAACACCGATGTGGCGTCGGTGCGGGAGCGCGACGGGCGCCAGGTGCTGAACCTGACCGGCGGCGGCGAACTGGTGGTCGACGAGGTGTTCTATGCCACCGGCCGGGTGCCGCGCCTGGACGGCCTGCTGGCCGACGGGGTGAGCCTGGACACCGGCGACAACGGCGCGGTGCGGGTGGACGACCAGCTGCGCACCTCCATGGGCGGCGTTTACGCCCTGGGCGATGTGACCGACCGTCTGCAACTGACGCCGGTGGCCCTGGCCGAAGGCACCTGGTTGGCCGCCTGGCTGTTTGCCAAGGACAAGCCCCAGGGGCCGGTGGACTACCGGGATGTGCCCACGGCGGTGTTCTGCCAGCCCAATATCGGCACCGTGGGCCTCACCGAGGAGCAGGCCCTGGAGCGCCACGCCACCGTGCGTGTGTACCGGGGCCGGTTCCGGCCGATGCGCTACACCCTCGGCGATATCCAGGAGAAAACCCTGGTGAAACTGATCGTCGACGATGCCAGTGACCGGGTGGTGGGGCTGCACATGGCCGGTGAGGAAGCGGCGGAGATTACCCAGGGCTTCGCGGTGGCGATCCGCATGGGTGCCACCAAGGCGGACTTCGACGCCACCCTCGGCATCCATCCCTCCTCGGCGGAGGAGTTCGTCACCCTGCGCCAGGGCGAGACCGTCAGCCGCTGATCGTGGCTAAAGCCGCTCACGGCGACGGCTTAGCCTTGCTCCGTAGGAGCGACTTCAGTCGCGATGTCACGATCAATGGTGGTGCCATCGTCATCGCGGCTAAAGCCGCTCCTACCGGAACCGCTCCAGGGTCACCGGCAGGCCGTCCTTGGGCACCGGCAAACTGGTGGTGTCCACCGGCATTTCGTAGCCCTCCGGCACCGACCAGCGCCAGCGCAGCAGCACCTGGTGCAGAATCGCCTTCACCTGCATGTCGGCGAAGTGCAGCCCGATGCACTTGTGGGCGCCGCCGCCGAACGGCACCCAGGCGAACGGATGCACCTTATCTTCCCGGCGCGCCTCGCTGAACCGCTCCGGATCGAAGCGCTCCGGGTCCGGCCAGTACTCCTCCATGTAGTGGGTGAAGTAGGGCGCCACGGTGACGAAGGTGCCGGCGGGAATATAGTGGCCCTGGTATTCCACATCTCGCACCGTGCGCCGGGGCAGGGACGGCACCGGCGCGCACAGGCGCAGGGCTTCCTTGATCGCCAGGGTGATGCCTTCCAGGCGCTCCAGGTCCTCGTGCTCGAGCTGCTCCTTGTTCAGGGCCAGGCTTTCCTGGCGTAGCCGTTCCTGCCATTGGGGATTGCGGGCCAGCTGATAGAACAGGTTGGACAGGGTGATGGTGGTGGTGTCGTGGGCGGCCATCATCAGGAAGATCATATGGTTGACCACGTCCTCGTCGGAGAATCGGTGGCCGTCCTCGGTGGTGGCGTGGCAAAGGGCGCTGAACAGGTCATCGCCCCGGCTGGCCCGTTTGGCCGGGATTTCCTCCCGGAACAGTTGCTCCAGAACCCGCCGCCCGCGCAACCCCCGGGACCAGCGCAGCCCGGGCACCGGAAAGCGCAGCAGGGCGGTGCCGGCCCGCACCGTGTCGACGAAGGCCCGGTTGATGCGTTCCGCCCTTGGCCCCAGCTGGCTGCCCATGAACACGTCCGTGGCCAGGTCCAGGGTCAGCTGCTTGACCCGGGGCAGCACCTGGATCGGCCCCTGCGCCGGCCAGGCCGCCAGGCCGTCGACGATGCGCGGCCCCATCCGTTGCAAATAGCCCTGCAGCGCCGGCCGGGTAAAAGCCTGCTGCATGATGCGCCGATGCCAGCGGTGTTCCTCGAAATCCAGCAGCATGATGCCGCGATGAAAGAACGGGCCGATAAAGAAATCCCAGCCGCCGTGGTTGGAGAACAGCTCGCCCTTGTTCATCAGCACGAACTGGTTGGCGTCGGCGCCCAGCATTTGCACGATGCGCAGCCCGAACAGGGAGGTCCAGGACACCGGCCCGTAACTGTCATAGCGGGCGCGCAACATGCCGACGGGATCACGCAGGCTCTTCAGGGTGTTGCCGATCACCGGCAGACCCGGGTCGCCGGGAACCGGCTTGAGGGTACTGCCCGATGGCACCCGGGCCAGGGGGGTGACGGTCATGAATATCGCTCCTTGATGGGGTAAACGCCGTGTATATTTCGCCATGCTGGACCGCCGGGCAGCCGGCGGCAAGAGCAGGTAAATGACTTTCTGTTGTACATTTACCCGGCGATTCCGGCGCCGCTGGCCACGGAACGAACAATCCGCGCCAAGGGCCCGTCACAGGCCGCGGGGAGACGATCTTCAACCTATTGTTCACGCAGTTATCCACAGTTTCTGTGGACTATCCCGGCGCCGGGAAAATCTTGCGATACCGCCGGCGGTCACGGCGCGCCGGCCTGGGAGCGGGGCCGGTGCATGTGTATCATTTTCAGCACGGTCAAATTCCGCCGGCCGTCCGCTGACGGCGGCGATCCACGGAGGAGAGTGCATGCGCAGAGTGGTGTTCAATCGCAAGGGTGGCGTGGGCAAGTCCAGCATCACCGTCAATCTGGCGGCGATCAGCGCCGCCGGCGGGCGCAAGACCCTGGTGGTGGACCTGGACCCGCAGTGCAACGCCAGCCAGTATCTGCTCGGCATGCAGGCCTACGGCCACGACAACGGCCCGACGCCGAACATCGGCACCTTTTTCTCCCAGAGCCTGTCGTTCAAGCTCAAGGAGAAGGCCCCCCGGGACTATGTGCACACCACCCGTTTCGAGAACCTCTACCTGCTGCCGTCGGACGCCGGGCTGGGCGAGATCGAGCACCTGCTGGAGTCCAAGCACAAGATCTACAAGCTGCGCGGGCTGCTCAAAAGCCTGAGCCGGGAGTTCGACGAGATCTATGTGGACACGCCGCCGGCGTTCAACTTCTATACGCTGTCGGCGCTGATCGCCGCCGACCGGGTGCTGATTCCGTTCGACTGCGACGCCTTTTCCCGCAAGGCGCTCTACACCCTGCTGGAGAACATCCAGGAGGTGCGCGAGGACCACAATGAGGATCTGATGCTGGAAGGCATCGTGGTCAACCAGTTCCAGCCCCGCGCCCGGCTGCCCCAGGAACTGGTGGCGTCCCTGGAGGAGGAGGGCCTGCCGATGCTGGCCAGCCGGCTGTCCGCCAGCGTCGCCATGCGCGAATCCCACGAGCTGGCCACACCGCTGGTGAACTGGAACCCCCGCCACAAGCTCACCGAGGAATACCTGGCCCTGTTCCGCGAGCTGGCCGCCCGCTGAGGGCCGTTCCGGCATTGGTAAAAGCCCGCCGCTTGTACTATCTTGCGCGGGCTTTTTGATATGCGGGTTTGACCGGTCTGGAGGGACCTTATGCTCACACTGACGCGCAGCGCCATGCTGGCCGTACTGTTGATGCCCATGTTCGCCCAGGCGGCGGTGCAACAGGCGGACCTGTCGAACCTGGAGCGCGAGCTTTGGCAGGTGCGCACCAACTTCCATATGTACGGCCTGATGGACGGTGACCGGGTCTACCTGAAGACCCTGGGCGAGCGGATCAGCGGGGTCAATGACGCCCTCGACGGCCTGGCCGCCGACACCGATCCGGAGAGCCCCTGGCTGGCCGACCTGCGCCGCCAATGGCAGGGCTTCGACGCCGACCCGGACCGGGAGCCGCTGCGGTTCGACCGGGTGCCCACCGCCATGGTGGAGCAACTGGACACGGTGGAAGACGCCGAGCTCGGTGATTACGACGACGTCCACGAGCTGCTGGCCCACCTGCAGCGCATCACCGCCGTCTACACCGCCATCGTGGCGGTGAACGAGGACCTGCCCGGCGAGGCGGAATCCGAGGACGACTTCCGCGCCCGGCTCACCGCCTTCGACGCCCACCTGGAGCAGGTGCGCCTTCACCACGACGGCGATACCCCGGTGGCCAGCGCGCTCAAGGAAGCCAAGGTGAAGTGGCAGTTCGTGCGCCCCTCGCTGGTCAGGTTCGGCGGCGACGCGGTGCCGTTTCTGGTGTACCGCTACAGCAACCGCATCGGCGCCGACCTGGAAGCAGCCATCACCCCCGCCGCCACTCCCTGATCACCCCACCGGGCCCCTGCGACCGGGGCCCCTGCGACCGGGCCCCTGCAGCCGGGGCTCTGCAACCGGGGCTCTGCAACCGGGACTCTGTAGGAGCGGCTTCAGCCGCGATAACACCCACGGGAGCCCCTAAAACCACCCCTAGTCGGCGCGCACCGCCAACCAATCGGCGATCACCCGCCAGCATTGCGCCGGCGCCTTGCTGCCGGCGAATACCCCGGCATGACCGCCGGGGGCCACCTCGAAGCGCTTCTCGGCGCTGCCCACCACCTTGAGGATCTCGCGGGCGGCGCGCACGCTGACAATGCGGTCGCTGGCGCCGCCGAACGCCAGCAGGTCCTGGGTCACATGGCCGAAGTCCACCCGCCGTTCGCCGATGGTCATGCGCCCGCTGGCCAGGCTGTTGCCGAGAATCATCTTCTCGATCACCTCGCGCACCACCGCGCCGGGGTAGTCCACCATATCGTTGAACCACTGGCCCATGGTCATGTACTCGGTGACATAGTCCCGGTCGCCGATATTGCGCACCAGATCCATATAGGACTGCACCAGCCCCGGTGGATTGGTGAGCTTGAACCCCAGGGACAGCAGATCGGCGGGGATATGGAACAGCTTGCTGTCCAGCGGCTCCAGGCGGAACTGGAACCAGTCGTGGATCTTCATGGCGGGAATCGCCGCCAGGCTGAACACCTTGCCGAACGGGCCGCTCTTGTGAAAATTCACCGGGCTGGCGATGGTCGCCAGGCTGCGCACCGGCGCCTGGGGATGGCCGCCCAGATACAGCAGGCAGAGCAGGCCGCCCATGCAGTAACCGAGCAGATTGACCTGGTCGCTGCCACTGGCCGCGCGCACCGCGTCCACCGCCCGGGGCAGCCAGTGGTTCACGTAGGTGTCCAGGTCCAGTTCCCGGTCGGCCTGGGAGGGCTGCCCCCAATCGATCAGATAGACATCGTGGCCACGGGCCATCAGATAGCGGACCAGGGAACGGTTCGGCATCAGATCGAAGGTCCAGCAGCGAATCCCCAGCGCCGGCACCAGAATCAGCGGCACGCGGTGCTTGTCGCGGCGCACCGGCACCGACTCCTCGCCCAGGGCGATCTGTTCCATGGGCGGCAGGCTGTAGTGGCGCACGGCCATGATGCCGTCCCGGTGGATCACTTCCCACGGGGTCTTGTCGGTCTGGATAAACCGGTGCGGGTGCCGGCGCCGCTCCACCATGTGGCCGAGCGCGCGGGCGGAATTTTTCAGGGACGGTCTCAGGGACGGGCGTGAAGCCATGCATCCTCGCCAATTGAACGTGTGCGGAATTGAAGCTGTACTGACAAGGCGGTAATCTTGCCGTGCCCGCAATAACCGAGCATTGGCCCCCGTGACGGATACCAGCATTCCCTACACCCGAATGGACGTTTGCAACCGCTCCCTGGAAACGGTGAGACATTCCCGTAACCTGGGCATGGAAGTGCTCAGCGCCGAGGAGGACGGGGTGCGCGTGCGCCTGCCCTGGCGCGAGGACCTGGTCGGCAACCCGGACACCGGGGTACTGCACGGCGGCGCCATCTTCGCCATGATGGACCAGGCCGGCGGCATGGCGAACAGCTGCCGTCTGTTCCCCAACTTCGAAATCACCCCGACCATCGACTTCCGGGTCGATCACCTGCACGCGCCCACTCCGGGCAAGGCGGTGGTGTGCCATGCCAGCTGCTACCGGCTCACCGAGCACGTCACCTTCGTGCGGCTGACCACCTGGGAAGAGGGCAAGGAAGACGGTGAGCCGGTGGCCACCGCCCTGGCCACCTACACGCGCATGAAACTGGATAAGAAAGGTCGGGTGGTATCCTGATGACCAACAGTCTGAAAGCCCTTATCGAGGCCTGCCGCAAGGGCGAAGCCGCCCACCAGGACCTGATCGACCGGGTACCCTACGCCCGTTTCCTCGGCATCGAGGTGCGTGCCCAGGGCGAGGAACTCACCTTTATTCTGCCGAAAAACCCGGAGAATATTGGCAACCCCACCTTGCCCGCGCTGCACGGCGGCGCCGTGGCCGGCTTTATGGAGCAGGCGGCGATCATCTTCATTCTGCTGGAGATGGGCGAGCCCAAGGTGCCGAAGACCATCGATTTCACCATCGACTATCTGCGCGCCGGCCTGTTCCGCGACACCTTCGCCGAATGCCGCGTCACCCGGCTGGGCCGGCGCATCGCCAATGTGCATATCAGCGCCTGGCAGAAACGTCGGGAGGAGCCCATCACCATCGCCCGGGCCCATTTCTTGCTATCCGAAGAGAACAACTGACCGGCGGCCTCGCGGCCGCGATACAGGGTGAAGGGTACAGATGAAGGGCCGGCGCCATGCCATCCCCTGTATCCTTCGGCCTGTATCCTGAATCGTTCCTTGCCATACCAGGAGTCCCAAGTGCCCCGTTTCCCCATCGTTCCCACGCTCGCCCCGGGCCTCACCCAGGCCCTGCTGCTGGGCGCGGTGGGGGTCACCGCCCTGGGCCAGACCCTGGTGTTCATTCTGCTGCCGTCCCTGGGCCGCGCCGCCGGGCTGGCGGAGGTGCAGGTGGGGCTGATCATCAGCTGTTCGTCCCTGGCGTTCGCCTTGGCCAGCCCGATCTGGGGTTACCTGAGCGAGCTGCGCGGCCGCCGGCCGGTGCTGATTATCGGTCTGAGCGGCTACGCCCTGGGCACCCTGGTGTTCGGCGTGATCTTCCACCTGGGCCTGAATCAGGTTCTGCTCGGCGGCGGCCTGCTCACGCTGCTGGTGGTGGCGCGCATGGCCCAGGCCCTGATCATGGCCGCCACGCCGCCGGCGGCGGCGGCCTACACCGCCGACATCACCACCCCGGAGGCCCGTACCCGGGGCATGGCGCGCATCGGTGCCGCCAACAACCTGGGCACGGTGCTGGGCCCCGGCGTGGGCGGCATGCTGGCCGCCGTGTCCCTGGTGCTGCCGCTGTATCTGGTGGCGGCGCTGGTGGGGCTGATGGCGCTCACCGTGCTGCTGTTTCTGCCGCCGTCGCCGTACCGGGGCCAACCGGCGGACCAGCGGGTCCGGGCGGTGCTGGCCACCGGGCTGCGCGCCTACGGCGACCGCCGCTTCCGGGACCTGCTGATCACCGGGGTGGTGCTGTTCATGTGCCTGGCGCTGATCCAGCAGACCCTGGGCTTTCTGTTCCAGGATGCGCTGCACATGACCCCGGCGGAAGCCGCCGGCGCCCTGGGCACCACCATGATGGCGGCGGCGGTGACCTCCCTGCTCGGGCAGTTGCTGGTGGTGCAATGGCTGCGCGCCCCGGCGCTGGCGCTGCTGGCGGTGGCGGTACCCGCCATCGGCCTGGGCGCGGCGCTGCTGTGGATGTTCGACAACCGGGTGGGGATGACCGCGGCGGTGATGCTGGTGGGCCTGGGCATCGGCTTCGGCATGCCGGCGATCATGGCCCTGGCCAGCCTGCGGGTATCCAATGAAGAACAGGGCAGGGTGGCCGGCCTGGCCAGCGCCTGTCCGTCTCTGGGGTTCGTGCTCGGGCCGTTGGTGGGCACCAGCCTCTACGCCGTGGACCACCGGTTTCCGTATATGTTGGTGGTGGTGTTGATGGTTCCGTTGGCGGTGTTGGTTTGGCGGTTGCGGGTCAAGAAGAAGGAAGTAGAGGGGAGTTGAAAGTTTAAAGTTGAAAGTTAAAAGGGCGGCTCCGTGGAGGGGTTTTCCTTTTAGCTTTTAACTTTCAACTTTGAACTGGGTTGTCGAAGCCACCCCCGGGCGGGGGTGGCTTCGACGTCCCTTAGCCTTCGTACGGAATCAAAGTCAGTTCCACACGACGGTTTTGCTGGCGGCCATTGGCGGTGCCGTTGTCGGCCACCGGCTGGGTTTCGCCGAAGCCCACCGTATCGATGCGCACGGCCTGCACGCCGAAGCCCTGAAGGACCTGGGACACGGCCTGGGCCCGTTGCTGGGAGAGCAGCAGGTTGTAGCGCTCGCCACCGGTGCTGTCGGTGTGACCGGCCACCTGGACCATGGTGGATTTGTATTCCTTCAGCACTTCGGCCACGGAATCCAGCACCGGGCGGAAGTTGCTCTGCACGTCAGTGGAGTCGGTGGCGAAGGTGATGTTGCCGGGCATGTTCAGGATGATGCGGTCGCCGTTCCGGGTTACCGAAACGCCGGTGCCTTCCAGCGTCTGGCGCAGCTTGGCTTCCTGCACGTCCATGTAGTAGCCCACGCCGCCGCCGGCGATGGCGCCGATGCCCGCGCCGGCCAGGGCGCGCTCTTTGCGCTGCTTGGCGCTGTCCGAGGTGGCGATACCGATCAGGGCACCGCTCACCGCGCCGATGGCGGCGCCGGCGCCGGCCTTCGAGGTCTGCTTTTCACCAGTGTAAGGATTGATGGTGCTACAGCCGGCCAGCGTTACCGCCCCCGCCAGCATCAAGCTTCCCGCAAGACGTTTCATTGTCGCTCCTCTGATTCATTTTGATTCCGTTCGCCATACCTTAGCCCAGCGAACGGGCGAAACCATAGTGAGCCGGTAAAAATCGGTAAAGTCGCGTACCCGCGAATAGCGACCGGCGTCACGATATGCTGGCCGCCGGGCACGCTGTCCTGAAAAGTCCATTGGTGTCCGCCAGGGCCAGTGAAAGGTCGGGCGCCGCCGGCTACCATGTCCGTTGGCCCGTGAATCGAGGAGAGCAATCCGCATGCGACGCTGGAACGGCTGGGGCGACAGCGCCAACGACTATCCGCTGAAACCGGCCGGGGCGGCCTTTCTGCGCCAGACCCTGGGGCCGGGACGGCCGCTGCCGGACGCCAGCCTGGAATCGGTGCTGGCCCGGGTGCCGGCCAGCCGGCTGCCGCCGCACCCGCTGATTGATACCGACGCGGAGACCCGCGTGCGCCATGCCCGGGGTCAGAGCCTGGCGGACTGGCTGGCGCTGCGCTCCGGCCAGGTCCAGGTGTTTCCCGACGGCGTCGCCTTTCCCGAGCACGGCGACCAGGTCCGCGAGCTGCTGGACTGGTGCCAGCAACAGGACGTGCGCCTGATCGCCTACGGTGGCGGCACCTCGGTGGCCGGCCATATCAATCCGCCCGCCGGCGAGCGGCCGGTGCTGACCCTGAGCCTGGCCAGGATGAACCGCCTGCTGGCGTTGGACGAAGACAGCCGCCTGGCCACCTTCGGCGCCGGCACGCCGGGCCCGGAGGTGGAGCGGCAACTGAAGGAGCGGGGCTACCGGCTCGGCCACTATCCCCAGTCCTGGGAGCTGTCCACCCTGGGCGGCTGGGTGGCCAGCCGTTCCAGTGGCCAGCAGTCCCTGGCCTACGGCCGCATCGAGCAGCTGTTCGCCGGCGGCCGGGTGGAGACGCCACGGGGAACCCTGGAGCTGCCCACCATTCCGGCGTCCTCCGCCGGGCCGGACCTGCGCGAAATGGTGATGGGCTCGGAGGGGCGCCTGGGGGTGATCACCGAGGTCAAGGTGCGGGTCAGCGCCGCCCCCCGGGACGAACAGTTCCATGTGGCCTTCATGCCGGACTGGGCCAGCGCCGTGGCCCTGGCCCGGCGGCTGGTGCAGGAGCGGGTGCCGCTGTCCATGGTGCGCGTCTCCAACCCGGAGGAGACCCGCACCCAACTGACCCTGGCCGGCCACGAGCGGCTGGTGAGCGCTCTGCATCGGTATCTGTCCTGGCGCGGCCAGCCCCTGGACGGAAAATGCATGGTCACCTTCGGGGTCACCGGTGACCGGCGCCATTGCCGCCACGCCCTCGGCGAAGCGCGCCGTTATCTGCGCGCCGCCGGCGGCGTCACCACCGGCCGGGTGCTGGGCCGCAAATGGGAGGAGGCCCGCTTCCGCTCGCCGTATCTGCGCCACGGCCTCTGGGAACAGGGCTACGCGGTGGATACCCTGGAAACCTGCGTGGACTGGGCGCGGGTTCCGGACACCGTGGCGGCCATCGAAAAGGCCCTGCGGGAGCACGCCGGGGAGGGCGAGCGGGCCCACGTATTCACGCATCTGTCGCATTTGTATGCGCAAGGTTCCAGTATCTATACCACCTATGTGTTCCGGTGTTCGGAGGATTACCAGAGCACCCGGCGGCGCTGGTGGGCGATGAAGAGCGCCGCCAGCGACGCCATCGTGGAACACGGCGGCACCATCAGCCACCAGCACGGGGTGGGCCGCGACCACGCCCCCTGGCTGGGGCACGAAAAAGGCGAGCAGGGTCTGGCGGCGATACGCGGCCTGATCACACATTTTGACCCGCAAGGGCGGCTCAATCCGGGCTGCCTGCTGGAGGACTGACACATGCTGGGAGCACGTCCGGCGCTGGCCACACTGGCGGAACGGCAATGGGATCTGATCGTGGTGGGCGGTGGTATCACCGGCGCCGGGGTGCTGCTGGAGGCGGCGCGCCAGGGCCACAAGGTACTGCTGCTGGAGCAGCGGGACTTCGCCTGGGGCACCTCCAGCCGCTCCTCGAAGATGGTCCACGGCGGTCTTCGCTATATCGCCCAGGGCGATGTGCGCCTGACCCGCGACGCCCTGCGCGAGCGCGAGCGGCTGCTGCGCGATCTGCCCGGCCTGGTGGAACGGGCCACCTACCTGTTTCCCCTGCGCAAGGGCAAATTCCCCGGCCGCTGGCCGATGACCGCGGTGCTGTCCCTGTACGACTTCCTGGCCGGCATCCGTGACCACCGTTTCGTGCCCCGCCGGGAACTGCTGGCGCGGGTGCCGGGCCTGGACGCCACCGGCCTGAGCGGCGCCATGAGCTACACCGACGCGCTCACCGACGACTGCCGCCTGGTGATTCGCTGCCTGCTGGAAGCCGCCCGCCTGGGCGGCGAGAGCCTTAATTACACCCAGGCCCTGGACGCCCGCCGGGAGGGCGACCGCACCCAGCTGACCGTGGAAGACCGGGTCAGCGGCGAGCGCGCCACCCTCAGCGCGCCGGTGGTGATCAACGCCACCGGCGCCTGGGCTGACCGGCTGGGGGCGCCGGAGCCGGGCACGCCGCCGCGTATCCGGCCGCTGCGTGGCAGCCATCTGTTCGTGGACCCGGCGCGGCTGCCGGTGGACGACTGCCTGACGGTAATGCACCCCCGGGATGGCCGGCCGGTGTTCGTGTTCCCCTGGGAGGGGGTCACCTGCGTGGGCACCACCGACCTGGACCACGGCGACGATCTGGACCTGGAAGCCAGCGCCAGCGCCGGCGAAGTGGATTACCTGCTGGAGCTGATCAACAGCCAGTTTCCCGGCGCCGCCCTGGGTCGCCAGGATGTGCTCTCCACCATGGCCGGGGTGCGCCCGGTGATCGCCTCCGACGCCGCCCGCAAAGCGGCCGCCGGCAAGCCCGGCGACCGGGCGCCCTCCAAGGAGCGCCGCGACCATGCGGTGTGGCAGGGCAACGGCGTGGTCACGGTGAGCGGCGGCAAGCTCACCACCTTCCGCCTGATCGCCCTGGACGCCCTGGCCGCCGCCGGCCTGCTGGACGCCCGCGCGGCACGCCGGGCCCGGCGCAGCAACGCGCCCATGTTCCGGCCGTTGCCGGAGGCGCCGCTGCAGGTGGACCAGTTCCTGCACGGCAACCAGGACGACGACGCCCTGATTCGCTGGATGCTGGAAAACGAGGCGGTGGTGCACCTGGACGACCTGCTGCTGCGGCGCACCCGGCTGGGCCTGCTGCGCCGGGACGGCGGCGCCGCTCTGGCACCGCGCCTGCAAGCGCTCACCGGTGAGATCCTGGGCTGGGACCAGGCCCGCTGGGAACAGGAATGGAGCCGCTACCAGGAACTGCGCGAGCGCTTCTACGGGGTGCCGCCGGCGGAGCGGGCGGCGGCGTGAGCGGCGATGTGAGCGGCAGCGCCAACCGGCCGGGCTCCGGCGCGCCGCTGCTGCTGGCGCTGGACCAGGGCACGCAAAGCAGCCGGGCCATGCTGTTCGACGCCAGCGGCGAACTGGTGGGCCGCTACCAGCAGCCGATCCAGCCCTACCGGGACGGCGGCCCCGGCCACGCGGAACAGCACGCGGACTACTTCTGGCGGCAGCTGAGCCTGGCCTGCCAGGGCCTGTGGGAGGACCACGGCGAGCTGCGCCAGCGGGTGGTGGCGGTGGCTCTGACCACCCAGCGCGCCTCGGTGGTGTGCCTGGACCAGGCGATGACGCCGCTGCGCCCGGTGGTGATCTGGCTGGACCAGCGCCGCACCGACGACTACCCCCGGCTGCCGGCGTACTGGCGCTGGCCGGTGGCGGCCCTGGGGCAGGGCGAGACCCTGCGCAAGTTCCAGGCCAAGGCGGAATGCAACTGGCTGGCCGCCCAGGAACCGGACCTGTGGGCGCGCACCGATTCCTACCTGCTGCTGTCCGGCTACCTGACCTGGCGGCTGTGCGGCCAGCGCCGGGATTGCACCGCCAGCCAGGTGGGCTATCTGCCGTTTGACTACAAGAAGCAGTGCTGGGCGTCCCCCGGCGACATGAAATGGCACGCCCTGCGGGTGCGCCGTGAGCAGCTGCCGGAGCTGGTGCCGCCGGGCCGGCCCCTGGGGGCCATCACCGAGGCCGCCGCCGCCGACACCGGCATCCCCGCCGGGCTGCCGCTGATCGCCTGCGGCGCCGACAAAGCCTGTGAAGTGCTTGGCTCCGGCGCCTTCGAGCCGGACACCGGCCACCTCAGCTACGGCACCACCGCCACCTTCAACACCTGCAACGCCGCCTATGTGGAGCCGATCCCGTTCGTGCCGGCCTACGGCGCCGCCGCCCCGGGCCGCTATAACTCGGAGATCATCGTGCAGCGCGGCTACTGGATGGTGAACTGGTTCAAGCAGCAGTTCGCCGCCGAGGAAGTGCGCCAGGCGGAGCAGTTGGGGGTGCCGGCGGAGCAGCTGTTCGAACAGCTTCTGGAGGCGTCACCGCCGGGGGCCCTGGGGCTGACCCTGCAGCCGTTCTGGAACCCGGGGGTGCGGGTTCCCGGGCCGGAGGCCAAGGGCGCCATCATCGGCTTCGGCGACGTGCACACCCGCGCCCATCTGTACCGGGCCATTATCGAGGGCATCGCCTATGCCCTGCGCGAAGGCCGCGAGCGCCTGGAAAAGCGCAACCGCACCCCGGTGCGGCGGCTGCTGGTGTCCGGCGGTGGCTCCCAGAGCGACGCGGTGATGCAGATCACCGCCGACCTGTTCGGGCTGCCGGCGGTGCGCCCGCACACCTTCGAGACCTCCGGGCTGGGCGCCGCCATCAACGCGGCGGTGGGCGCCGGGCTGTTCGACGACCATGCCGCCGCCGTGGCGGCCATGACCCGGCCCGGCCGCCGTTTCGATCCGCGCCCGGCGGAGACCGCCCTCTACGACCAACTCTACCGGCGGGTTTACCGCCGCCTGTATCCGCGCCTGGGACCGCTGTACCGGGCCATTCGTCAGATCACCGGCTACCCCGGCCGGGTCTGAGAACCGGTGCTACAATAACTGCCCGTTGCCACCACCTAAGGTTTCACCATCACCGGGAGGCCCCATGCGCGTCACCGATCTGGCCCGGCGGGCCGACACCACCGCCGAAACCGTTCGCCATTACACCGAACTGGGCCTGCTGCGCCCCCAGCGGGACGCGGCCAATGGCTACCGCCGTTACGGCGGCGACGACCTGCGCCGGCTGCGTTTCGCGTTGAAGGCCCGGGGGCTGGGCTTCACCCTGGGGGATGTGCGCGAGTTGATCGAGGAATCGGAAAGCGGCGCCACGCCGTGCCCACGGGTGCGGGCCCTGATCGAGACGCGGCTGGATGAGGTGGAAGCGCGCATCCGGGAATTGCGCGGCCTCAGCGACCGTATGCGCGCCGCCATAGCGGCCTGGGAAGACGCCCCGGATTGCCGGCTGGAGGATGGCCGCGTGTGCGGGTTGATTGATTCGTTTAACGCTGGCTGAAAGCCGCTCCTACATTGCTACCTTGGATGTAGGAGCGGCTTCAGCCGCGATCCAGCCGCGACCCGGCCGCGTCACTCGCGCGCCGCCGCCTCGGTCTTGTCCGTTTCCTCTTCCTTGATCAGGCCGATCACCGACCAGCCGGCCTTGGGTTCCGGCTGCTGCTCGGCGGTGAACACCTGCACCCGGTCCCGGGTATCGATGGCGAACAGCGGCATCACCTGCCGGTCCTCCACCTTCAGATAGGCCTCGAAGCTGAATTCATCGGTGATCCGGGTGCGGCGGATTTCCGCGCCCTGGCTGATCAGGCTGGCGAGCCGCGCATAGCTGGCCTCGCTGCTGAACAGGGTGGCGCCACGGTGATGGGCGGCCACCTCGTGTTTGTCTTCCTTCTCGCTGACCCAGGGCAGGCTGTAGACGTTGGCTTCACCGAATTCCAGCCGGTAGCGCATGGTCGCCATGGTATTCAGCTCCCGGCGCGGGCTCAGCCCCAGCAGCTTGCCGTAGCCGACCAGATCCAGATGCTGATCCGCGTGGCTGGAAACCGGGTTGCCATAGAAAGTACCCAGGCCCTCCATGCGCGCGGCGCGGATGCTCTCCCAGCTGGAGTCGATCAGAATCACCGGGAAGTTGTTCTCGTTGAGCGCGGCGCCCACCGCCCGGGCCACCGGGTTGGCGCCGATAATCAGGAAACCGCGCGGGCCCGGCTCCGCCACCTTCAGCAAGCGGGCCAGGGGCCGGGCGGTCACGCTCTGCAGGGCGACGGTGCCGATGATCACCATGAAGGTGAGCGGCACCAGCAGGTCGGCGCCTTCCACGCCGTTTTCCTGCAGCCGCTGGGCGAACAGGGCGGACACCGCCGCCGCCACGATGCCGCGCGGGGCGATCCAGGCGAGCAGGGCCTTTTCCCGCCAGTTCAGGCTGCTGCCCAGGGTCGACACCCACACCGACAGCGGCCGCGCCACCAGCTGGATAATCGCCAGCACCAGCAGGGCGGTGGCGCCCAGGCTCAGCAGCTGGTCCATCTCCAGGCGCGCGGCCAGCACGATGAACAGCACCGAGATCAGCATCACCGACAGGTTTTCCTTGAAGTGCAGGATGTCGTCGGTGCGTACCCCCTTGCGGTTGGCCAGCACGATGCCGGCCACGGTCACCGCCACCAGCCCGGATTCCTCGCTGATGCCGTTGGCCAGCACGAAGGAGCCGATCACCATGGACAGCACCAGGAAGCTGCGCAGGTATTCCGGCACCAGCTGGCGGGACAGCAGGAAGCTGAGCACGAAGGCCACCACCGCGCCGATGGCGGTGCCCACGGCGATGGCCTGGAAGAACAGCCACAGACCATGGAGCAGGGCGCCCTGCTGACCGGTGGCCACCACCAGCTCATAGGCCAGTACCGCCAGAATCGCGCCCAGCGGATCGATAACGATGCCTTCCCAGCGCAACAGCCGCGCCACGTTGGCCTTGGGCCGCACGCTGCGCAGCAGTGGCACGATCACGGTGGGGCCGGTGACCACCACCAGGGCGCCGAACAGCAGCGCCAGGCCGAACGGCATCTCCAGCAGGCCCCAGGCGGACAGGGTCACCACGCCCCAGGTCACCAGCGCGCCCCAGGTCACCAGCCGGCGCACGGTTTTTTCCAGCCCGCGAATCTCATCGAAGCGCAGGGTCAGGGCGCCCTCGAACAGAATGATCGACACCGCCAGGGACACGCCGGGCAACAACAGGTCGCCGAACAGATCGCGGGGCTGAATCAGACCGGTCACCGAGCCAAGCAGCAGGCCGGAGATCAGCAGGGGCAGAATCGCCGGCAGCTTGATCCGCCATGAGGCCCATTGGCAAAGAAAGGCCACCACGGTGATCACGGCAAGCTGAAAGGGGAGAGACAGTTCCATGGGCTTCCTTGTCACGAGCGAGCGGCTATGGTCCCAGCGAATCCGATAGGCCGCAAGAAATATACGTTGGGGGCAGGGCGCCCAGCCATTCTGATAGCGCGCCCCGCGCCGCCGAATGGTACCCTTGCCCCTTTACTCTTTCGTGTTTCCCGGGACCCTTTAATGTCCGCGATTTCTCCCCTGCGCCTGGCGATTCTGCTGGGCGGGCTGGTGGCCCTCGGGCCGCTGGCCATTGATACCTATTTGCCCGCCTTGCCGACCATGGCCAACGACTTTGGCGTTGCCGTGCACCGGGTGGAGCTGTCGGTGAGCCTCTATGTGATCGGGGTGGCCGCCGGCCAGTGGTTGGGCGGGCCCCTGTCCGACCACTTCGGTCGCAAGCCGGTGGCCTATGTGGGGCTGGTGGTGTTCCTGCTGGCCAGCCTGGCGATCACCGTTTGCAAAAGTGTCGAGCAGCTGTACCTGCTGCGCGTGGTGCAGGCACTGGGCGGCGGCGCCACGGTGGTGATCGCGGCGGCCTCGGTACGGGACCATTTCAACGGCCGCGAAGCCGCCCGGGTGCTCACCTCGGTGGGGCTGGTGCTGCTGATCGCGCCGTTGCTGGCGCCGGCCATCGGCGCCGCCCTGCTGAAGCTGGCCGGCTGGCAGAGCATCTTCGTGATGCTGGCCGCCTACGCGGTGGTGGTGGGCCTGATTCTCAGATTCGGTCTGCCGTCGGTGACCCCCCAGGTGGCGGTGGAGCCCCTGCGGCACCGCATGTTCGCCGCCTACGGGCGGGTGCTGCGCCAGCGCAAGGCGATGGGTTTTATCCTCGCCAACGGGCTGGCGTTCTCCGCCATGTTCACCTTCATCACCGACGCCGCCTTTCTCTACATCGAGTATTTCGACGTGGGCGAGACCGCCTTCCCGCTGTACTTCGGCGCCAACGTGGTGACCATGCTCACCCTCAACCGGGTCAATGTGCTGCTGCTGCGCCGCTACGAGAGCGTCACCATTCTCGGTGTGGCGGTGACGATCCAGTGTCTGTCGGCGGCGCTGCTGCTGACCCTGACCCTGCTGGGCCAGCTGACCCTGTGGACCACGGTGCCGCTGATCATGCTGGTGGCGGGGATGGCGGCGCTGGGGATTCCCAATGCCATGGCCAGCTTCCTGGCCTATTTCGACAAGGACAGCGGCGCCGCCACCGGCCTCAATGGCTGCCTGCAGTTCCTGCTCGCCGGCCTGATCGGCACCGCCCTGGGTATGATTCACGACGGCACGCCGCTGCCCATGGCCGCGCTGCTGTCGTTCCGGTTGATCGCCGGGGAGCGGATCGCTAACCGGTTGTGATGCCGGATCGCGACTGAAGTCGCTCCTACATGGACCCTGTAGGAGCGGCTTTAGCCGCGATACCCAAGCATCACGACGGCACGCCGCTGCCCATGGCCGCGCTGCTGTCGTTCCGGTTGATCGCCGGGGAGCGGATCGCTAACCGGTTGTGATGCCGGATCGCGACTGAAGTCGCTCCTACATGGACCCTGTAGGAGCGGCTTTAGCCGCGATACCCAAGCATCACGACGGCACGCCGCTGCCCATGGCGGCGTTGCTGTCGTTCCGGCTGATCGCCGGGGAGCGGATCGCTAACCGGTTGTGACGCCGGATCGCGACTGAAGTCGCTCCTACATGGACCGTGTAGGAGCGACTTCAGTCGCGATGCCCAAGCATCACCCCGCCAGCCGCGCCAGCGGCGCGTCCCGGCCACGGGGGCGCAGGGCCTCCAGCGCCAGCAGCGGCAGCACCACCGCCCAGGGCAGCAGAATCCAGGCGGACAGGGGCATGTCGCCGTCGAACAGCTTGATCCCCAGGGGCACCAGCGCCGCCAGATGCAGCAAATGGGCGAACAGGGCGGCGCCGCCCAGCAGCAATAACTGCTCCAGCACCGCCACCCGACGCAGCAGCGCAGTGCGTGCCCCCAGCACCCGCAGCAGGGCTTCGTCCCGGCGCCGTTGCTGGCCGGCGGCCAGCCAGGCGGCGGCCAGTACCAGAATGCTGGCGGCCAGCAGCAGCGCCGCCAGGGCCAGGGCCGCGCGGCTGGCCTGGGCGATCAGGCCCTGGGCCTGGTCGAGCAGGGCATTCACGTCCAGCAAGGTGATCTGTGGAAAGCGGCGCACCAGATCGGCCAGTTCCCCGGCCTGGTCCTCGTCCAGATAAAAGCTGGTCAGCCAGTAGCGGCTCTGGCCGTCCAGGGTGCCGGGGCTGAACATAAAGTAGAAGTTGGGCTCGAAGCTTTCCCAGTCCACCTCGCGCAGGCCCACCACGGTGGCCTGCAGGTCGCCGGCCTGGGCGGTGAAGGTGAGGGTATCGCCCACGGTCAGATCCAGGGCTTCGGCCAGCTCCGATTCCACCGACACCTGGCCGGGCCGGTCGCCCACCCAGCGGCCCTCCAGGGTGCGGTTGCTGTCCGGCAGGCGCTCCGCCTCGGTGAGCGACAGGTCCCGGTTGAGCGCCCGCTGGCCCTGGTCCTCCTGCTGTTCTTCCTTGGTCACCGCCCGGCGCACCGGCTCGCCGTTGATGGCGGTGAGGCGGCCCCGCACCACCGGATAAAACCCAGGCACCCGGGCGTGGTGCCGGTCCAGCCAGGCGCGGAAGTCGTCCAGGTCCTGGTCGAACAGATTAAGCACAAAATAGTTGGGGGCGTCGTCCGGCAGCCGGTCCCGCCAGTCGGCCAGCAATTGCTGGCCCACCTGGGTGGCCAGCGACATGATCGACAGGGCCAGCACCATGGCGGCCAGCATCGGCAGGGTGGTGAGCGGCCGCCGCGACAGCCGGCGCAACGCCAGCCGGGCGCTGAGCGGCCAGCGCTGCCCGGCCCGGTCGGCCAGCCGCAGCGGGCCCCACAGCAGCAGCGGCAGGCCCACCGCCACCGCCACCATCAGCGCTAGCAGTTGCCCCAGGTCGGCCAGCGACCCGGACAGCATCATCGCCACCAGCACCGGCGCCGCCAGGGCGCCCACCAGGTTGAGGCCGGCGCGGGCGCTGGGCGCCTCCGGCCGGTCGCCGAGAACCGCCCGGGCCGGCAGATGGGCCAGCCGCCACAGGCGGGGCAGGGCGAAGCCGCCCCAGATCACCACCGGCGCCAGCGGCAGCAGCAGCCAGGTGTGCCAGGGCGGCCGCCAGGACAGTTCCTCACCCAGCCACTGGCGCAGCAGGGCAAAGGACAACGCCGCCAGGGCCAGGCCCAGCAGCAGCGACGGCAACAGGGCCAGCAGCTCGCGGCCCAGCACCTGGGTGAGGATGTGGCGGCGGCTGGCGCCAAAGGTCTTCATCACCGCGCAGCGGCCGGCCTGCTCGGCGCCGCGCACGCCGGCGGCCAGATAGATGGCGCCACCGCACAGCAGCACCACCATCATCACCGCCAGCTGGCCCCACAGGGTAAGTTGCCGCAGCGGTCCCATGGAGCGCAGGCCGGCGTCCTCGCGGCTGTCGATTTCCTGATTCACCGCCAGGGTCGGGCGCAGCGCCGCTTCCAGTGGCGCCAGCTGGTCGCCGGGGGCGGCGATGCGCAGTTCGTGGCGCACCCGGGTGCCGGGGCCGAGCACGCCGGTGGAGTCCACGTCCGCCAGGTTCATCATCAGGCGCGGGTTCATGCTGTAGAAGCCGGCGCCCTGGTCCGGTTCACGGACCAGCACCTTGCTCACCAGCAAGGCCCGTTCGCCCACGGTGACGAACTCACCGGGCTGCTGGCCGAGCCGGTCCAGGGCGGTACCGGCCAGCCACACCTGGCCCGGCGGCGGGCCGTGATCCACCGCCACCCCGTCGCCGAAGCGCCGGTCGCTGACCCGCACCTGGCCGAACAGCGGATAGCCGTCGTCCACCGCCTTGACGCTGACCAGCACGAAGGTGTCGTCGCGCACCAGCACCGTGGAGAAGCGGCTGATCGCCGAACGGGGGCGGTCGCCGAGCAGGGCGATCTGCTGTTCGCTGGCGGGCTGGCTGCCTTCCAGAATCAGATCGCCGCCGATCGCCTCGGCGGTGCGCTGGGCGAAGCGCTGCTCCAGTTCACCGCGCAGCAACACCACCGCGGCGATGGCCAGGGACGCCACCAGCAGGGCCAGGGCCTGAATGCGGAACGCGCCAGAGCGCCAGGGTCGCAGCAACAATCGCGGGTCACGCACTCAGACGCCCCTCCACCAGTTCCTGGTGATGGGCACAGTGGGCGGCCAGGGCCGGATCGTGGGTGACCAGCACCAGGGCGGTGCCGTGGTCCCGGTTCAGGTCGAACAGCAGGCGCGCCACCTGGTCGCCGTTGGCCCGGTCCAGGCTGCCGGTGGGTTCGTCGGCGAACAGCAGGTCCGGCTCCACCGCGAAGGCCCGGGCCAGGGCCACCCGCTGTTGTTCGCCGCCGGATAGCTGGGCCGGGAAGTGCCGTTCCCGGTGCCCCAGGCCGACCCGCTCCAGCCAGTGCCGGGCACGCTCCCGGGCGCCGTCGGCGCCGGCGATCTCCAGCGGCAGCATCACGTTTTCCAGGGCATTCAGGTCGGCGACCAGATGGAAGGCCTGGAACACGAAGCTGCAATAGCGCCCGCGCAGGGCGGCGCGGCCATCTTCATCCAGGGCGCTGAACGGCTCGCCACGCAGGCGTACCTCGCCGCCGCTGGGCACGTCGAGACCGGCCAGCAGGCCCAGTAAAGTGGATTTTCCGGAACCGGATGGCCCGGTGATGGCCAAACTATCACCGGGGTTCAGCGTCAGGTTGATATCATCCAGGAGGGTCAGCGTGCCTTCCGGCGCGGGGACCGTTTTGCTAAGTTGACGCGCGTCGAGTACCGGAGTGGAAACCATATGTGGGGACGCCTGCTGATCGTATTGTGTTTGATTGTGCCCGCCGCCGTGCGCGCCGAGGGCGTGCTGGTGCTGGGTGACAGCATCAGCGCGGCCTATGGCATCGACGAGTCGGAGGGGTGGGTACAGCTTCTCCGACAGCGCCTGGAGACGCAATGTTCCGGCCTGCCGGTGATCAACGCCTCGGTGAGCGGCGACACCAGCGACGGCGGCCGGGTGCGGCTGCCGGCCCTGCTGGAACGTCACCACCCGGACACCGTGGTGATCGAGCTGGGCGGCAACGACGGCCTGCGCGGTCTGCCGCCACCCCGGCTGACGGACAACCTGGCCACCATGATACGGATCAGCCGTGAAGCCGGCGCCGAGCCGGTGCTGCTGGGCATGCGCATTCCGCCCAATTACGGCCGCGCCTACACCGAACGCTTCGAGCAGGCGTTCCGCGATGCCGCCGAGCAGGGCGATACGCCGCTGCTGCCATTCCTGCTGAACGGAGTGGTGGAGGCCGGCCAGTTGCAGGACGATGGCATTCATCCCACCGTGGCCGCCCAGCCGACCCTGCTGGACAATGCCTGGCCGGTGATCGAGCCGTCGCTGCCGGCGAGCTGCCGCTAACCCCCACGGAGACCGACCATGATGGATCTGCACGCGCCCCATGAGGACATTCTGACGTTTTGGTTCGGTGAGGAACGGGACGAACACGGCTGGCCGCCGGCGGGAATCACCCGGGGCTGGTTCCAGAGCAGCCCGGCCCGGGACGCGGACATCGAAGCGCGCTTCGGCGACCGGGTGCGGGCCGCCCTGGAGCGGGAACTGGTGGATTGGGAACGGGAGGCCGGCTCGCGGCTGGCGCTGATCCTGCTGCTGGATCAGTTCACCCGCAATATTTACCGGGGCAGTGCCGACGCCTTCGCCGGCGACCATCGCGCCGCCACCCTGTGTCTGGAAGGGCTCTCCACCGGCCAGGAGCGGCGCCTGGACTGGCCCGGCCAGGTGTTTTTCTATATGCCGCTGATGCACGCCGAGGACGAGGACCTGCAGAATCGGGCGGTGGGCTGTTACCGGGACCTGTGCGAGCGGGTGCCGGAGGCCCTGCGCCCGCACATCGAGGAAAACCTGCGCTTCGCCGAAGAGCACCGGGACATTATCCGCCGGTTTGGACGTTTTCCCCACCGCAACCAGGCGCTGGGGCGGGAAAGCAGCGCCGAGGAGCTGACGTTTTTGGAAACCGCCAAGTGGTATGGGCAGTAGCTCGACCTCCGGATCGCGGCTGAAGCCGCTCCTACAACTCGGCATGATGTAGGAGCGGCCGGGCGGCGCTCCGCTTCAGCCGCGATCAATCAGCCGCGCCCTTCGCCCGGTTCCAGCGCATCCAGGGCGGCCAGCAGCCGCTGGCGGGTGTCGGCTTCCAGGGGCGACGTTTCCGGGCGCTCCTCCACCAGTTTGAGTGCTTCGTCCAGCGGGGCCTGGCCGGCGGACTTCATGGCCCGGGGCAGTTGCTCCAGTTGCCATGCCAGCCGTTGCTGGCGGGCCTGCTGCGGGGATTCCACCCCGGCCAGGGCTTCCAGGGCCACCGCCAGGGTGCCGTCGTCGCTGTCGCCGTCCGGGGCATCGGCCAGCCGCTGGCGGGCGTTGCGCCAGCGGCGCCAGCGCGGCAGTTCGGCACGCCATTGCCGCAGCCGCTCGCGCAGCTGCTGGTGGCGCCGTTGCTGGCCCTTGTCCAGGGCCGCCGGCACCAGTTCGTCCAGGGCGGCGGCGCGGGCGGCCAGGTCGCCGTCGTCCTGTTCGCCCAGCGGCCGTTCCAGCCACTGTTCGCACTCGGCCAGCACCGCGCTGGCTTTTTCCCGCTGCTCGCGGCGTTGCTCGTCCCGGGCCTGGCTGGCCGCCTGGCGGGCACCGAACAGGGCGTCCATCAGGCCCCGGAAGGTTTTCTGATAATTGCGGTGGCGGGCCGGCGGCAGCCAGGGGGCCGCGCGCCAGCGGGTCTGCAGTTCCCGGGCCTGGCGGGCGGCGGCGTGCACATCCTGCTGCTCGGTCAGTGCACGGGCCTCCTCGATCATGGCCTGGCGCTGGCTTTCCGCCTGCTGCCAGGCCTGGTCCAGCCGTTCGTCGATCTCGGTGAGCAGGGCGGAAAAGCGTTTCTGCAGGTCGCGGGCATCGGTGAAGCGCACCGGCGCGTGGCTCTGCCACTCCCGGGGGGCCCGCCGGCGAATCTCCCAGACCGATTCCCAGTCCGCCTTCTCCCAGTTTTCGCCGGCCACGAACTCCGCCAGCTGGGCGCTCAGGGCGCGGCGTTTTTCCAGATTCTCCGACCGCTGCGCGTCCAGCTCCCGGAAATGGGCCCGGCACGGCTCGTAGGCCCGGTCCGAGGCCGCCTTGAAACGATCCCACAGGGCCTGGTCCTGATCCTGGTCGGAGCTCATCAGCGAGCGCCATTCGTCGTGCAGGGCCTGGATCGCGCTGGCCCGTTCTTCCGGGTCCATGTCCGCGTCCGCCAGGGTCTCCATGCGCTGGCACAGTTCCTCTTTCTTGGGCTGGGCGGCGAAGGCGTGCCAGTCCCGCAGTTCCTCCCGGCGGGCGCTGTGCCGCTCCAGCTGCCGGGCCAGCCAGGGATCGCTTTCCTCGGCCAGCACCGCCTCGGCCTTCAGCCACAGCCGGTTGGCGTGTTTCAGGTTGCCGCGCTCCAGCTCCCGGCGCAGTGACACCACCAGACCCCGGTGGCGGCTGGGGGCAGCCTTGTCGGCGCCGCGCCGCGCCGGGGGCGGGGTTTCCGGGGCGGCTTCCTCGGCGGCCTCCGACAGGCCCAGCAGCGTGGAAGGCGGCGCCACCCGGGCCGGCCATTGGCGGGCCAGCTCCAGGCGCTGTTCCGGCTCCTCCTGTTCCCGGGCCGCTTCGGCCAGGCTGATCAGCCGCCGCCATTCGTCCAGTTGGGAGCGGAACGCCAGTTCCTGGTCGTCGTCGCCGGGGGCGTCCTCGGCGGCGGCCTGCCAGCGGCGCTCCTGGGTGGCCACGGCGGAACGCAGTTCCCCCAGTTGCTGGTCCCAGGTGTCGGTGGTCAGGTCGCTGAGCAGGGCGCGCAGGGTGTCCAGGGCCGCCTGCCGCTCGGCCACGGCGGCGTCATGAACCGCCACCGCCCGTTGCTCGCGGTGGCGTGCTTCGATCTGTTCGTGGCCCTGGGCCAGGGCCCGCTCGGCGCGGGCGCGCTGGTCGGCGGAGGCGTCCTCGGCCACCGCCCGCCAGCGTTGTTCCAGTTGCCCCAGGCGGGCGTCGAACAGCGGGTCGCTGGCGCGCTGGGCCAGTTGCTCCAGGGCGGCCAGGGCCTGATCCCGTTCCTGGTCCCGCTGCTGGCGCTCGGCGGCGGCCTTCTGATGGTCCTTGAGCCGTTCCCGGGCCAGCCGCACGACTTTCTTGTCGCGGCCGTCGCGGCCCAGTTGGCGGAGCAGGGCGTCGTCGTCCAGGCGCTCGGCGGCGGCCAGACGCAGTGCCGCGTCCTGGCCGTGCAGGGCCAGCTCGTACAGGCCCTGGGCATCGTTGATGGCGGCCAGGGCCGCCCGGCGACTGTCCGGGTCGGGGCTGTGCCGCGCCACATGCTGGAGTACCCGGGGGTTGTCGGTATGGGCGATCAGACGCTGGCGGGTGGCCGGGTCCGGGCCACCGCTGACCTCACCGGCCAGCAGCGCCATGATCCGTTGCGAGGCGGCCTCGCGCACGTCGGCGTCGCCGTCGTCGCGGATCAGGCGGTCGAGCACCGCCAGATCGAGCAGGGCGGCGGCGGCCACCGCCCGCACCCGCGGGCTGTCGTCACGCTCGGCCAGGGCCGTCAGGGTGTCGCCGTCACGGTGCGGATCGAGGCCGGCGGCGGCGTCGGCGCGCACGGCGGCGTCACGGTGTCGCCATCGTGGCTTGAAAAGGTTGCGTAGTGCCATGTCACCCCTGTTATGGCTTTCTGATCGGTATCGTCGTGGTCGGTGGTGTCGGTTCGGCCGCGATCCCCGGCCGATCCACCGGTAGGAGCGGTCGTTCGACCGCTCCTACTATAGGCAATTTGCGGCTTAGGCGGAAAGGCGAGACTGGATCAGTGCGTCTTTTTCCGCCCAGATTTCGCTGATCCAGCCCTGAATGCGGGCGCGGAATTCCGGATCGTTCTCATAGTCGCCGTCGGCGGCCCAGTCCGGGATCGGCCGCTGGTGCACGATCACCTGGACCTGATCCATGGCGCCACCGAAAAAACCGAGCAGCGAACGGGTGGTGCCCGGCGGGTAGACGATGGTGAAATCCAGCAGCTTGTGCAACTGCCCGCCCATGGCCTTGAGGGTGAAAGCGGCGCCGCCGGCCTTGGGCTTGAGCAAATGCTGGTAGGGGGAATCCTGCTCGTCGTGTTTGGCGCGGGTGAAGCGGGTGCCTTCAAAGAAGTTCATCACCGACACCGGAAAGTGCGCGTACTTGGCGCAGGCCCGGCGGGTGGTTTCCATGTCCTTGCCCTTGAGTTCCGGGTGCTTTTCCAGCTGGGCGCGGCTGTAGCGCTTCATGAACGGGAAATCCAGAGCCCACCAGGCCAGCCCCAGCAGCGGCACCCAGATCAGTTCCTGCTTGAGAAAGAACTTCAGCGACGGCACCCGCCGGTTGGTGACCTTTTGCAGCACCAGGATGTCCGCCCAGGATTGGTGGTTGGCGGTGACCAGGTACCACTCCTGGCGGGCCAGGCCTTCCATGCCTTCCACCCGCCAGCGCACGCCGCTGGACAGGCTGATGATGGCGTTGTTCACCGCCATCCAGCTTTCCGCCACCACCACCAGTACCCGCGCCAGGGCCACCTGCACCGGATGGAACGGCAGCACCAGCCGCAGCAGGGCGAACAGATAAAGGGGGATGATCAGCAGCGCGGTGTTCAGGGTGATGCCCACCAGGGCCAGGATGCCGCGCAGTTTTATTATCGGAGTCATAAAGTACCGCAGTGTCCTCGAAACAGCGGGGCATCCTAACGTGTTTGGCGCCACCGCCCCATGTCCGATTCGGTCACTCGGCGATGCACCCGGCCATTGGCGGCGCCCCCGGCTCGGGGTAGGGTCGGGGGTTTTCAGCGAGGAGAGAAGTCCATGAGCGGTCCCCTGGCGTCCCTGAAAGTACTCGATTTTTCCACCCTGTTGCCCGGTCCCTTCGCCACCCTGATGCTGGCCGACATGGGCGCCGAGGTATTGCGCGTGGAATCGCCCACCCGGCCGGACATGGTACGCCTGCTGCCGCCGTCCGAGGATGGCGTGTCGGCGGTGCACGGTTACCTGAACCGCTCCAAGCGCTGTCTGGCCCTGGATCTGAAAAAGCCGGACGCCCGGGAGCTGGTTCATGAGCTGGTCAAGGACTACGACATCGTGGTGGAACAGTTCCGCCCCGGGGTGATGGACAAGCTGGGCGTGGGCTACGAGACCCTGAAGGCGATCAACCCGGGCCTGATCTACTGCTCGATCACCGGCTACGGCCAGGACGGCCCCTACCGGGACCGGGCCGGCCACGATCTTAACTACCTGTCCATCGCCGGCATCACCGGCTACAACGGCCGCCGCGACAGCGGCCCGGCGCCGATGGCGTGCCAGGTGGCCGATGTGGCCGGCGGCTCCTGCCATGCGGTGATGGCGATCCTGGCGGCGGTGGTACATCGCCAGCAAAGCGGCGAGGGCCAGCACCTGGACATCTCCATGACCGACGCCGCCTTCGCCCTGCACGGCCTGACCGCGCCGCCGGCGCTGGTGGGCGGCGAGGACCCGACCCTGGAGGGCACCACGCTGAACGGCGGCGGCTTCTATGACTGCTACCAAACCGGGGACGGCCGCTATCTGTCGGTGGCCGGCCTGGAGCCCCAGTTCTTCAGCCAGTTCTGCCAGGCCATCGGCCGGCCGGACCTGACCGCCAAGGGGCTGAGCCGCGATCCGGACACGGTGGCGGAGGTGAAAGAGGGCATCGCCGAGGCCCTGGCCAGCCAGGATTACGACCACTGGTGTGCGCTGTTCGCCGAGCTGGATTGCTGCGTGGAGCCGGTGCTGAGCTTCAGCGAGGCCGCCGCCCATCCGCAACTGCGGGCCCGCCGCATGGTGGTGGAGGTGCCCCGCCACGATGGCGGCCAGCAACGGCAGGTGGCCTCGCCGTTCCGTTTTTCCGCCACCCCGGTGTCCTACCGATTCAGCGGCGCGCGGCTGGGCCAGCACAACGGCGAGGTCCTGCGTGAGCGCGGCCTGGACGACGCCGCCATTCAGCGTTTGCGCGATAGTGGCGCGCTCGGCGGCGAAGGCTGATAACACGGATTCCCGCCGTCGCTCGCGGACGCTATGCTGGCGCCATGAAGCGAACGTTACTGGTGGGATTGCTGTTGTGCAGTGGGTTGGCCCGGGCGGCCCCGGATGAATGCTTTTGGCAGGGCGCCGACACCCTGGTGGATCATACCCATGGCTGGTTGTCCCGTTCGCTGTGCTGGCCGAGCCGCTGGGTGGACGGGTTTTTCCAGGACCCGCTGCGGGAAAACAACGAGCCCGCCTCCAGCCTGGTGCGGGTGACCGGCGAGAAACTGTGGCGAGAGGACGGCGACGGCGCCAACGACGTGGACGTGGACGCCCGGGTCTGGCTGCCCAGCGCCGAGCGCCGCCTGTCGTTGCTGTTCCGCAGCCGCGACGAGGACCGGGACGAACAGCCGGTGGCCCGCAATCTGCCCGGCACCGAGGACGATGGCGGCTTTCGCGGCGCCCTGCGCTGGGTGGTGGACCGCACCGACGCCATGGACCTGGACGTGGACGTGGGCGCCCGCTCGAACCTGACCACCTTTGTGCGCGCCCGTTACCGGCGGCTTTATCCGCTCGCCAACCAAAGCGCCTGGCTGCGCTATACCCAGCGGATCTACTGGGAAGATCCGGACGGTTGGGGCAGCCGCTCCCTGGTGGAGCTGGACCGGCCCCTGTCGCCGGACACCATCCTGCGGTTTTCCACCGAAGTGCGCTATACCGAGGAATTCAACCAGGCCGGCACCGGCCTGGGGCTGTTTCAGGGGGTCAACCTGTTCAAGCAGCTGGGCAACCAGTCGGCGCTCAACCTGGGCGTGGGCGCCGGCGGGCGCAGCAAACCCGGGGTGGTGGACAATTACCGGCTGTACGCGCGCTACCGCCGCAACGTATGGCGGCCGTGGCTGTTCGTGGAGGTGGAGCCGTTCATGCTGTGGCCCCGCGAACAGGATTACCGGGGCATCAGCGGGGTGGTGCTGCGCCTGGAAACCCTGTTCGGCAAGGTGGACGTGTGAACGCCGGTGGCGGGGCCCGGTTAGTTGGCCCAGCCGCCGCGCCGGCGTCCGGAACGGGATTTGAGCAGCAGGCCGGCCACCGCGCCAAGGATCAGAATGGCCACGCCGGTGATCCATTTCCGTGAGGTATTGTCGTTACGCAGCATGGCGTTTTCCGCCTTGAGCTGATCCAGGTCGGAACGCAGCATGCTCAGTTCTTCATTGAGACGGCGGTTGGCCTGGTCCAGCCGCAGCGGGTCGGCGGCCACATCGCGCAGCTTGTCCAGTTCCTGGCCCCGGCTGGTCAGCGAGCCCTGCAGTTCCTGGTTCTCGCCGCTGAGCCGGTCGCGCTCGCTCTGGGCCTGACCCAGCTGTTCGCGCAGGGTGCTGACCTGCTGCTCCAGTTTTTCCGCTTTCTGAGTCGCATCGCGCAGGCGGATCGCCGCCACCGGGGTGCGGCTGATGTACTGCTTGCCGATATAGCCGTCCACATCGCCGTGGCGGATGTGCGCCCAGTCGCCTTCCTCACCGAGAAACTCCACCTGGGTACCGCTTTTCAGGCCCCGGTGCACGATGCGGTAGCCGGAACCGGCGCCGGAACGCACCGGCACATAGATTTCATCGCTCACCCAGGCGGTGGCGGCGGTGGCCGGTACGGACAGCACGGCGAGCAACAACAAACACAACCAGCGAACCAGCATCGATGGGGACTCCTTGAAGGTGAAGGCGCGAAGTTTAGGCAACCGGCGCCACCGGCGGCGCCGAATATAGTCACATTTCAGGCAAGAAAACGGCGAGTACGGCCGGCTTTCAGGGCAATACCGCCTTGAACGGCTTTACCGTGACCCGGGCATAGACCCCGGCGGCCATGTACGGGTCCGCGTCGGCCCAGGCCCGGGCGGCGTCCAGGGAGTCGAACTCGGCCACCACCAGGGAGCCGGTGAAGCCGGCCTGGCCCGGGTCCGGGCTGTCCACCGCCGGGTGCGGCCCGGCCAGGGTCAGGCGGCCTTCGTCGCGGAGCCGCTCCAGGCGCGCCAGATGATCGCCCCGGGCGCCGGCGCGCTTGTCCAGGGAATCGGCCACGTCTTCACTGATGATCGCGTACAGCATCGTCGTCTTCGTCCTTCTTGGCCGGCGGCTCCGGCGGTTCTTTTTGCTGGTGAAAAAGGCGCTGGCGGTCGGCGTCCGGCATGCGCTTATAGAAATACAGGAACGCCCCCACGTAAAACACCATCTGCAGGGCGGTGAAACCGAACAACTTGAAGTTGACCCAGAAATCGGTGCTGAAGTTGTAGGCGATGTACAGATTGAGCAGGCCCAGGCCCAGGAAATAGGTGATAAAGGCCAGATTGAGGCGGTTCCAGTCCCGGCGGGGCAGGGTGACCACATAGCCGAACCCGCTGACCATCAGTTTTTCGCACAGCCGCTGCAGCAGGTTGCGCTGGCGCAGGAAATGACCCACCAGCAGCACCGCGGCGAGCACGAAGCTGATGATCGACGGCCGCCACTTGATGAACACATCGTCGCGCAGCAGCAGGGTCAGGCCGCCAAACACCAGGGTCACCGCCAGCACCATCAGATGCAGCCGGTGCCAGCGCTTCCAGATCAGGCGCCCGGCGACCACCTGGAAGGTGGTGGCGGCGATGATCCCCCAGGTGGCGAGCATGATGTCCCGGCCACTGAGAAAGTAGAGGCCGAAGAACACCACCACCGGGAGGTAATCGAACAGTTGCTTCATGAAGTCGTTTCCTCGTTCGGACCGCCGATGGTAGCGGGAACCGCCGTCTAAATCATCCCGCCAGGCACGGTCCCGACGGTATGCCTTATATAGGGCCCCGGGCACGAGTGTGGTAACGTGCGCGCCATGACCAACACCGTGCCATTCCAACGCCCCGACCTGCACTGCCACAGCCTCGCCTCCGACGGCGTTCTGGCGCCGGCGGATCTGGTCGCCCGTGCCGCCGAATACGGCGTCGATGCCCTGGCGCTCACCGACCACGATACCCTGGCCGGCCTGCCGGAGGCCCGCGCCGCCGCGGCCACCCACGGGCTGACCCTGATCGACGGCATCGAGCTGTCGGTGCTGTGGGGCACCCGGGAGATCCACGTGCTGGGCCTGTGGGTGGACCCGCAATGCCCGGTACTGGGCGCCCGGGTGGCGGCCCAGCTGGACGCCCGCCGGGAGCGGGCCCGGCGCATCGGCGCCCGCCTGGACAAGGCGGCGCGCATAGAAGACAGCTACGCCAAGGCCTGCGAGCGGGCCGCCTCGGACACCCCCGGCCGGCCCTGGTTCGCCCGGGTGCTGGTGGACGAGGGCGTGGTGCGCGACCAGCGCCATGCCTTCAACCGGTTCCTCAAGAAGGGCCAGTCCGCGTTCGTGTCCACCCCCTGGGTGACCCTGGAGCAGGGCGTTCAGGACCTGCTGGCCGCCGGCGGCGTGCCGGTGCTGGCCCATCCCCAGGCCTATAACCTGACCCGCAAGCGGCTGCGCGAGCTGGTACGGGATTTCCGTAACGCCGGCGGACAGGCCATGGAGGCGGTGATGCCGGGGCTCAGCCCCCATCAGGCCGGCCTGCTGGAGGAGTGCTGGCGGCACTTCGGCCTGGCGGTGTCCGGCGGCAGTGACTTTCATTCCCCGCAACAGAAGTGGCTGGCGCTGGGCGGCCTGCCGCCGTTCCCGCCGGACGGCACCCCGGTCTGGCAACTGCCGGCCGCCGGCCATGCGGGTTCCCAAGCCCTGACATCGGAGGTGTGCGCGCCATGACCGAGGTTCTGCATATTCACCCGGAAACGCCCCAGCCACGGCTGATCCGCCAGGCGGTGGACGTGATCCGCAAGGGCGGGCTGATCGCCTATCCCACCGACACCACCTACGCCCTGGGCTGCGGTATCGGCGAAAAAGATGCCCTGGACCGCCTGATCCGCCTGCGCCGGCTGGACGACAAACACCAGTTCACCCTGCTGTGCCCGGACCTGTCGGTGCTGGCGGTGTTCGCCAAGGTGGAGAACCCGGACTACCGGCTGCTCAAGGCCCACACCCCGGGCGCCTACACCTTTATTCTCAAGGCCACCAACGAAGTGCCCCGGCGGCTGATGCACCCGAAAAAACGCACCATCGGCATCCGCGTGCCCGACCACCGCATCTGCCAGGCGCTGCTGGCGGAGCAGGGCGGGCCGATCATGACCTCCACCGCCCACCTGCCGGACGACGAATTCCCGCTCACCGACCCCCAGGACGTGCGTGATTTCCTGCAGGGGCAGGTGGATCTGGTGATCGACGGGGGCTTCTGCGGGGTCACCGAAACCACGGTGATCTCCCTGGCCGACGGCACCGGGCCGGAGGTGGTGCGCGAGGGCGCCGGGCCGCTCGACGCCATTTTCTGAACAACCGTAAGCCCGGGGACGGATTGGCACTGTCCCTGCAAGGCCTTATTGCGGATCTTCCCGGGGTTGGCGGTATGCCAGCCCTGTCTTTACCCCGGCGGTTCCCTTTATAATCGCCGCTTTCTTGCCGTTACGACAGGAGTCGGCTTTTGAGTTCCGTGGTTCCCTCCCAAAGAGTGGTATCGGGCATGCGCGCCACCGGGCGCCTGCATCTGGGGCACTACCATGGCGTGCTCAAGAATTGGGCACGTTTGCAGCACGAGTACGAATGTTTCTTTTTTGTCGCTGACTGGCATGGTCTCACCACCGAATATGAGAACCCCCATGCCATTCAGGACCATGTCTGGGACCTGGTCACCGACTGGCTGGCCGCCGGCGTCAATCCCGGCTCCGCCACCCTGTTTATTCAGAGCCAGGTGCCGGAACACGCGGAATTGCACCTGCTGCTGTCGATGATGACGCCGCTGTCCTGGCTGGAACGGGTGCCGACCTACAAGGACCAGCAGGAGAAGCTGCGCGAGAAGGACCTGAGCACCTACGGGTTCCTCGGTTATCCGCTGCTGCAGGCCGCCGATATTCTGATCTACCGGGCCGGCCAGGTGCCGGTGGGCGCCGATCAGGTGGCCCATGTGGAGCTGACCCGGGAGGTGGCGCGCCGCTTCAACCACCTGTACGGCCGTGAGCCGGGCTTCGAGGAAGCGGTGGAAGCGGCGATCCGCAAGATGGGCAAGAAACAGGCGCGCATCTACACCGAGAACCGCCGCAAATATCAGGAACAGGGCGACGAATCGGCCCTGGAAACCGCCCGCGCCCTGGTGCAGGGCCAGCAAAACATCACCCTGGGCGACAAGGAACGCCTGAGCGGTGACCTGGAGGGCGGCGGCAAGGTGATTCTGCCCGAGCCCCAGGCGCTGCTGACGCCGGCCTCGAAGATGCCGGGCCTGGACGGCCAGAAGATGTCCAAGTCCTACGGCAACTTCATCAGCCTGCGCGAGGAGCCGGACCAGGTGGACGCCAAGATCCGGCGCATGCCCACCGACCCGGCCCGGGTGCGCCGCAGCGACCCGGGTAATCCGGAGAAGTGTCCGGTGTGGGAATTCCATAAGGTGTACAGTGACGACGCCACCCGCGAATGGGTGCGCGAGGGCTGCACCTCCGCGGGCATCGGCTGCCTGGAATGCAAGAAGCCGGTGATCGAGGCGGTGCAGGAAGAGCTGGCACCGATCCGCAAGCGCGCCGAGGAACATCTGCGCAACCCGGACCTGGTGCGCGCCATCGTCACGGAAGGCTGCGAGGAAGCCCGCGAGGCGGCCCGCGCCACCCTTGAGGAAGTGCGCTCCGCCATGGGGCTGCACTACCGGTGAGCGACCAGCGGGCGAGCGGCCAGCGGGAGCGGCACGCATGAACGATGTCGTCGACCAGCCAGCGGCGCCCGGCGCCGACAACCCCCTGGCGCCGGCCAGCCCGCGACAGGCGGAAATGCCGTTTGGTCTGATGTACGGTCAGGCGATCACCAAGCTGCCGGACGATCTGTATATTCCGCCGGACGCCCTGGAAGTGTTCCTGGAGGCGTTCGAAGGGCCGCTGGATCTGCTGCTGTATCTGATCAAGCGCCAGAATCTGGACATCCTGGATATTCCGGTGGCCCAGATCACCAGCCAGTACATGGAATACGTGGACCTGATGAAGGCGCTCAACCTGGAGTTGGCCGCCGAATATCTGGTGATGGCCGCCATGCTGGGGGAGATCAAGTCGCGCAGCCTGCTGCCGCGCCCCAGCCATGACGACGAAGAGGACGGCGAGGACCCACGCGCGGAGTTGATCCGCCGTCTGCAGGAATACGAGCGCTTCAAGCAGGCCGCCGAGGACATCGACGGGCTGCCGCGCCAGGAACGGGATTTTCAGCTGGCCGCCGCCCGCCGTCCGGAGTACGTGCGCGAGAAGGCGGAGCCGGACGTGGACCTGCGCGAGCTGCTGCTGGCCTTCAAGGAAGTGCTGTACCGCGCCGACATGTTCGAGAACCACCAGGTATCGCGGGAAAAACTGTCCACCCGCGAGCGCATGGCGAACGTGCTGGACCGGCTCAAGGGCCGCGAGTTCGTGCCGTTCGTGGAGCTGTTCGAGGCCGAGGAAGGCCGGCTCGGGGTGGTGGTGAGCTTTCTGGCGGTGCTGGAGCTGGTCAAGGGTTCGCTGATCGAACTGATTCAGACCGAGCCGTTCAGCCCCATTCACGTCAAGGCCAGGACCCTGGTTCTGGAGGAGTCCGAGGCCCTGGCGGCGCTGGAAATCGATGACGACGAAACCGCCGACGACACGCCCGAGGACGATTGACGTGGAGCCGCAGCACATCAAGAACATTCTGGAAGCGGCGATTTTCGCCGCCGACGGCCCGCTGGACCGGGACGCCCTGTTGATGCTGTTCGACGAGCAGGACCGGCCGGACAAGGCGGCCCTGTCGAAACTGCTGGAAGAGGTGGCGGAAGACTACGCCGAACGTGGCATCGAGCTGCGTGAGGTGGCTTCCGGTTTCCGCTTTCAGGTGCGCAAGGAACTGGGCCCCTGGGTGAGCCGGCTGTGGCAGGAAAAACCGCCGCGCTACAGCCGCGCGATCCTGGAAACCCTGGCGCTGGTGGCCTACCGTCAGCCCATTACCCGGGGCGAGATCGAGGAGATTCGCGGCGTTTCGGTCAGCTCGCACATCATCAAGAGCCTGCTGGAACGCAACTGGGTGCGGGTGGTGGGCCACCGGGATGTCCCCGGGCGGCCGGCCATGTTCGCCACCACCCGGCAGTTTCTGGACTACTTCGACCTGAAGAGTCTGGAGGACCTGCCGCCGCTGTCCGAGATCAAGGATCTGGACAAGCTCAACGAGGAACTGGCGCTGAGCGACGCGCCGGACCCGGACCGCGGCCAGGGCGACGGTGACCACGACAAAGAGCGGCGCTCGCAGGCCGAGGAGCGCCTGTTCGGCGCCTTCGAGGACGAGCCGGAGATCGACGAGTCCACGCTGATGAGCATGGACAAGGTGGACCAGGTCAACGTGGGCTTCGAATCCGAATTCCGGCGCAAGGCGTCACCGGAAGCGGAAAACGACGCCGCCCCCACCGAACCGGTGGCGGCGGAAATGGACGCGCAAGACCGATCCGGGCAGCAGGAAAGCGACCGGAACGGCAACGACGACGGCGGGACGCCCGCCAACGAGGACGAAGCATCGCGTCATGAGTGAAAAGTTGCAGAAAGTCCTGGCCCGCACCGGGCTGGGATCACGCCGTGAACTGGAGACCTGGATCGCCGACGGGCGCATCTCCGTGAACGGCAAGGTGGCGACCCTGGGTGACCGGGTGGAGCCGGAAGACACGATCAGAGTGGACGGCAGGATCATTCCAGTGAAGGCGGAAGAAGACGTAATTCGGCGCGTGATTGTTTATCACAAGCCAGCCGGTGAGGTGTGCTCGCGGAACGACCCGCAGGGGCGCCCCACGGTGTTCGACAATCTGCCCCGGTTGCAGGGCCTGCGTTGGGTGCAGGTGGGCCGGCTGGATATCAATACCACCGGCCTGATGCTGTTCACCACCGACGGTGAACTGGCGCACCGCCTGATGCACCCGTCCAACGGCTTCGTGCGCGAGTACGCGGTACGGGTGCGCGGCGAGCTGACCGACGAGAAACGGCGGGCGATGCTGGACGGCGTGTTGCTGGAGGACGGGGTTTCCCGGTTCGACAGCATCGTGGACGCCGGCGGCGCCGAGGAAGCCGCCAACCACTGGCACAAGGTCAGCCTCACCGGGGGTAAGTACCGGGAAGTGCGCCGTCTGTTCCAGTCCCAGGACCTGGAAGTGGCGCGGTTGATCCGTATCCGCTTCGGTGACCTGAGCCTGCCCTCGGACCTGCGCATGGGCCGCTGGAAGGAACTCACCGCCGATGAGATCAAGCCGCTCACCGACCGGGTGGATCTCAAGGGCAAGAAGTACACCGGCCTGTACGGCCGCGCGCGCCTGCGCCACCAGCGCGGTGACAAGCCGCCGCGCAAACCGCGCCGTAATCCTTACCGGCGTTGATTTGATGGTTATCGCGACTGAAGTCGCTCCTACGGAAAACCTGTGTAGGAGCGACTTCAGTCGCGATTGCCCCTAGGGCAACCGCATCAACGCCCCCACCAACGCCGGCAACGCGGTTTCCACCCGCAGAATGCGGGTGCCGAAACGGTGCGCCTGGAAGCCCCGCGCCTCAAGCATCTCCACCTCGAACGGCGTCCAGCCCCCTTCCGGCCCGATCGCCAGGGTGGCCGGGCCGTCCAGGTCGTGGGGCAGGGCGGGGTAATCCCCGGGATGGGCCAGGAAACGGGGGCCGGGCCCGGCCCAGGCGTCCAGATCATCCTCCACGAACGGCCGGAAGCGGGGCGCCATCACCAGCTCCGGCAGCACCGTGTCGCCGGCCTGTTCCAGGCCCAGCAGCAGTTTCTCCCGTAACAGATCCGCCTTCAGGTTGGGGGTGCGCCAGTAGCTCTTGTCCACCTTCCAGGCATTGATCAGGACGATACGCTTGATGCCCAGGCTGGCCCCGTCGATCAGCAGGCGTTTGAGCATTTTCGGCCGGGGCAGGGCCAGCAGCAGGTTCAGCGGAAGCGGCGCCGGAGGCTGAGAATCCACTTTAAAAGAAATTTCTATCTCATTGTTTTCAATGGATTCTATGCGGCCCGTTCCGAGGCCTCCATTGAGCAATCCGGCCCGGCAATGATCGCCCACCGCCAGGCCCAGCACCTGGCGCACATGGCTGGCCTGGCGCGGGTCCAGACGCCAGCGGTCGCCGTCCAGGCGTTGATCGGGATGCAGCAGCAGCAGATTCATGGGGCGGGATTATGGCACAGGGACTGACGCAATCCTCCCGCAACGTGGCGATTCCGGCCCTTTGCGCCGGCGCCGGGGGTTGCTAGAGTGCGCCTCGTTATTCTCGATGACGTGGAGAGACACGCATGCAGTTTCAGGGCACCGACCAGTACGTGGCCACCGAAGATCTGAAGATGGCCGTCAACGCCGCCATCGCCCTGCAGCGTCCGCTGCTGATCAAGGGCGAGCCGGGCACCGGCAAAACCCTGCTCGCCGAGCAGGTGGCCGAGTCCCTCGGCATGCCGTTGCTGTCCTGGCACATCAAGTCCACCACCAAGGCCCAGCAGGGCCTGTACGAGTACGACGCGGTGTCCCGGCTGCGCGACTCCCAGCTCGGCGCCGAGGGTGTGGAGGACGTGTCCAACTACATCAAGAAGGGCCGCCTGTGGGAGGCGTTCTCCGCCGACGACCAGGTGGTGCTGCTGATCGACGAGATCGACAAGGCCGATATCGAGTTCCCCAACGACCTGTTGCAGGAACTGGATCGCATGGAGTTCTTCGTCTACGAGACCGGCGAAACCGTGCGCGCCGAGAAGCGGCCCATCGTCATCATCACCTCCAACAACGAGAAGGAGCTGCCGGACGCCTTCCTGCGCCGTTGCTTCTTCCACTACATCAACTTCCCCGACGCCAAGACCATGCAGGCGATCGTCGACGTGCACTTCCCGGAGATCAAGAAGGAGCTGGTCAGCGAAGCGCTGGAGATCTTCTTCGACCTGCGCAAGGTGCCGGGCATGAAGAAAAAGCCCTCCACCAGCGAGCTGATCGACTGGCTCAAGCTGCTGATGGCCGACGACATTCCCCAGGACATCCTGCGCAACCGCGACACCAAGAGCGCGGTGCCGCCCCTGTACGGCGCCCTGGTGAAGAACGAGGCCGACGTGCAGCTGCTGGAACGGCTGGCCTTCATGAGCCGCCGCGAACGCTGATCGCGCCCGTGGGTCGCGGCTGAAGCCGCTCCTACCGTCGCTCCGGCGTACCGTAGGAGCGGCTTCAGCCGCGACCCGCACCGAGGATTTGGGAGGCAACCTCCATGCTGATCGGTTTTTTCGAGGACCTGCGTGCCCACCGGGTGCCGGTGAGCCTGCGCGAACTGCTCGATCTGTTCGACGCGCTCAAACACCATGTGGCGTTCGGGTCCATCGAGGACTTCTACATGCTGTCCCGGGCGGTGATGGTCAAGGACGAGAAGTACTATGACCGCTTCGACCGGGCCTTCGCCCATTACTTCGAGGGCCTGGAAAGCATCGAGCCGGATTGGCTGAGCCGCACCATTCCCGAGGAATGGCTGCGCGCCCAGCTGGAAAAGACCCTGTCCGCCGAGGAGCGCGAGAAGCTCCAGGGCCTGGGCAGCCTGGAAAAGATTCTCGATGAGCTGCGCAAGCGCCTGGAAGAGCAGGAAAAACGCCACCAGGGCGGCAACAAGTGGGTGGGCACCGGCGGCACCAGTCCGTTCGGCGGCTACGGGGAAAACCCGGAAGGCATCCGCATGGTCGGCCCGTCGCGCAACAAGAGCGCGGTGAAGGTCTGGGAAAAGCGGGAATTCCGCAACCTGGACGACTCCGTGGAGCTGGGCATCCGCAACATCAAGCTGGCCCTGCGCCGGCTGCGCAAGTTCGCCCGCACCGGCCGCGACGAAGAGCTGGATATGGATGACACCATCCGTTCCACCGCCCGCAACGCCGGCCTGCTCGACATCAAGATGCGCCCGCAGAAGGAAAACCGGGTCAAGGTGCTGCTGTTCTTCGATATTGGCGGTTCCATGGACCCCTACATCAAGATGTGCGAGGAGCTGTTCTCCGCCGCCCGGCTGGAGTTCAAGCACATG
>CENV01069471.1_pt1 | contig 41882 bp, 37 predicted proteins | sample 530231 | NCBI WGS metagenome assembly CENV01 (sample SAMEA2619815, study PRJEB7988) | marine metagenome | biome: marine biome (ENVO:00000447); feature: surface water layer (ENVO:00002042); material: "saline water (ENVO:00002010), including plankton (ENVO:xxxxxxxx)" | depth 5 m
TCCGCCAAGCATGCTCAAGCTTCACGATTTTTGCAACAGAGCCAGCTCCTGAGCTTTTCCTCGGACAAGGCGGGCGTTGCCGGACCATCGGCGCGCCGGGCGGAAGCCCCGCCGCTGGTGATCGAAGATTCGCCGGAATACCTGCCGCCCAACAGCTATGCCCCGGCACGCGTGATTGTCGGGGTCGATGCCTCGGCAGGCGTTGCCTCGCAAAGCGATCCATTACCGGTCGTGCTGCGCATCACCGGCCCCGCCCGTTCGGTCCTGCAGAACGGCAAGGTGCTCACCACCCGGATCGAGGGCTGCGTCGTCAATGGTGCGGCGCGCGGCGAACTCTCTTCGGAAAAGGTCTACGTCAAGCTCGCACGCATGACCTGCGATCAGCCCGGCGGGCGCGTGGCGGTCTCCGAGGTGAAGGGTTTCATTGCCTTTGCCGGAAAGTCGGGCGTGCGCGGCCGTGTCGTCAGCCGCGAGGGCAGCCTCATCAGCCAGGCGCTGCTTGCCGGCATCGTCGGCGGGTTCGGGCGCGGCTTTTCCGCCAACGCCAATTCGGTCTTCTCCGGGATCACCGCCAATGCCGATGGCACGCGCTCGAAGCTGTCGGGCGGCGACATCCTGGCAGGCGGCCTCGGCCAGGGCGCGGGCGATGCCGCCGACACGGTGAGCAAGTACCTCATCGAACGCGCCGAACAGTATCAACCCGTCGTCGAGATGCCGACCGGCATCGATGTCGAGATCGTCTTTCTCGACGGCGTCTTCGTGAGGAATGCAAAATGAGCCGCCTCAAATCCATAAGCGCCAGGCTGCACAAATCCATGACTGGCTTTGGTTCGTTCAGCTGGGCACGCCCCGTCGGTGCCGGTCTCGCCGTGCTTGCGCTGTCGGGCGCAACCGGATGGACGGTCGCCAGCCTGGCCCGTGATGCGCAGACCGGGGCAGACACCAGCCTTGTGCGCGCCACATTGGAAGCGCGCCTTCCCAAGACCCCAGTCGATGCGCTCGATTGCGACGGGTTCGGCGGGCTGTGCGAAGTCACCTCGAAAACGACGCTGTTCTATGTCGATCCCACTGCGCGCTATCTCGTCGTCGGGCGTGTCTACGACATGGAAACGCGCCAGGACCTGACCGCTGCGCGGATTCTCGCGCTCAATCCCGACCTGCTTGCCGCGGGCGGCGCGCGCCGAACCGAAGCGGGGAATACAGCACCAACCAGGGCAGCCGCGCCAACAAAGGTTTCGCTCAAGGGGCTCTCGCCCAAGGGCGCGATCCACTGGGGGCCAGAAAGCGGCCCCAAAGCAGTGGTCTTTTCCGACTTCAACTGCGGCTATTGCCGCAAGCTCGAAAAGGAACTGAAGGCGATCGGCGCACGCGTCGAAGAACGCCCGATCTCGATCTTTGGCGCCGAAAGCCGCCGGATCGCCGAGCAGGTGCTGTGCTCGGTGCGGCCCGAAGTCTCGCTTTCCATGGCCTATTCGGGGCTCGCACTCGCCAATCCCGAACCCTGCGACACCTCCGCGCTCGACGAGAACGAGGCCTTCGCGAAACGACATGGCTTTTCCGGCACCCCGGTCATCGTGCGACCCTCGGATGGCGCGGTGCTCGAAGGCTACCGCCCCGCCGAGACATTGCGCGCCTTCCTCACCGCTTCTGCCACACCAGCTTCGAAGGACACCAAGTAATGCGCCGTCCCATCCGTACTGCCGCCTGCCTCATGCTGCTGGCCTCGACCGGCGCCTGTGTCGGCCTTGGCACCAATGTCGAAGGCCAATTTTCCTGCCGTGCGCTGAAGGGCCAATGTGCGCCGACCATCGTGAGTGACGAAGACGCGCTCAAGGGGCTTTCCAAGGGTGAAAGAGAAATCGCCCGCGCCTACCACCGTGCCGGGATCGCGCCGGGCGACAGGACGCGCACCGCAGAACGCACGATGAAGGTCGTCTTCCCCGCGCATGTCGACCATGCCGGCACGCTGCATGACGAGCGCAGCGCCTGGATCGTCGTCGAAGATCCGCATTGGGCAGGCGAACTGCGCGATGCTCCCAGGCCCACGCGCTCCTCCTCGATCATGCGCGCGCTCGGCCGCCAGCTGCGCGAAGCGCGCAAGGACGCTGCCATCGCCGAGCCGGACATTCCGCTCGGCTCGTCGGCGGACAATGCCGTGCCCACCGATAATCCCTTTTCCCTTGCCTCGCCGCTCCCCTCCCCGGTCCCCTCCGAAGCGAGCGAGGCAAATGCCGGTGCCCCCGTGACAGCACCGGCAGCCGGGAGGCCCGATTCCGACACCATCCCGTCAGGTCTGGTCTCCCGGCCCCTTTCTCCGGCTCCCGTGCTCAATTTTCCGAGCGCCGAAATGATCGATACCGCCCGCGCCAAGGCGCCTGAAGAACAAAAAGGGATCAAGTAATGGCACTCTCGATCGGAACCCTGGCCGACCGCGTGCTGACCGGTCTCCTCGGCGATGCCGAGCATGCCGAAAACCCGCGCGGCAGCCTGCTGGTCGACATGCTATCAGACTGGCTGCCCTACCGGGTCTACGAACCGGCCACCCGGCTCTATGTCAACGCGCGATCGAAAGGCTTCATCCTTTCGGTGACACCGTTGATCGGCGCGGACGAGCGCACCACCGAGATCCTCGGGCAATTCTTTTCCGAAGGCTTGCCCGAGGGCAGCTGTGTGCAGATCCTCCATTATTCCAGTCCGCGCATCGGCCGGATCGTCGCGCCATGGTTCGGCCCGCGTTACCTGCAGGGCGGGGTCTACGAGGCCATCGCGCGCCATCGCACCGCGCAGCTTTACGATCTTGTCTGGACCTCGGGCTCGCGCGATGCACCTTTCCATGCCCGCCACCACCAGGTGGTGATTTCGCTCGGTATTCCCGCGCGCAGCGATATCACCAGCGAGGACCTCGTACAGGCACGCGACGGGCTCATCTCGATGCTGCGCTCGCTGAATTTGGGTGTCGCCGAGATAGCGCCTGAGGCACTGATCGCGCTGGTCGATGATTTGACTTCGCCGACCACCGCGCCGCACGACGATGCGCTTTCCTACAATGCGCACGATCCGATCGCCTCGCAGCTGGTGCGCCGCGATATCGAGCTTGCGGTCGAGGAAGACCGCATGGTGCTTCGCACCGAGCGCTTCCGCGCGACCGGCGCGCAAGAAGACGGCGTTCCCGAAATCGGCGCGGTCTATCCCGATGCCTTCGACGTGCGCCACTACGCGGTACGCAACATGCCCCAGCGCTGGGCGCCCTGGGAATGCGCGCGGCTCATCGGCGATCTCTTCACCGACAAGCTGCGCATGCCCTGCCCGGTCGCGACGATGCTGTGCCTCGTCTATCCCGAACGCCAGGCCGCCGAAGCCAAGGCCGGCTACAAGTTCATGCGCACCACCAGCCTGGCCGGCTCGAAGTCGGCGCGCTTCCTGCCGCGCCTCGCAGACCAGTCGGCCGAATGGCAGCATGTCCAGGCCGAACTCCAGGAAGGGCGCCGGCTGACGCAGGTCTTCTACGGCCTCACCAGCTTCTCGCCCTTGGGCGAAGGCGACCGGCACGAGCGCGCGATCAAGTCGGTCTACAAGGCGGCAGGCTGGGACCTCGCCGACGAACGCTTCCTCCAGGTCCAGGGCCTGCTGGCCGCGCTGCCGCTGACCCTGGCCGACGGGCTCGGCGCGGACATGCGGCGCCTCAAACGCATGCGCACCGTGCTTTCGACCACGGCGGCCAATATCGCGCCGATGCAGGGCGAGTATCTCGGCGGTCCGATCCCGCATCTGCTGCTGATCGGCCGGCGCGGCCAGCCCTTCTACTGGTCGCCGTTCGAGAACGAGGCCGGCAATCACAATGTCGCGATTTGCGGAAAGTCGGGTTCGGGCAAATCGGTGCTGCTCCAGGAAATGTGCGCGGCGCTACGCGGGGCTGGCGCCGAAGTCGTGGTGATCGACGACGGACGCAGTTTCGAGCATTCGGTCAAGCTGCAGGGCGGCAGCTTTGTCGAGTTCACGCTCAAATCCGGTTTCTGCCTCAATCCCTTCTCGATGATCGATGCACCGCGCGCCGAGGAAGACGAGGATTACCGCCTCGACTGCTTCGGGATGGTCAAGGCCATCGTCGGCCAGATGGGGCGGCACTCCGCGCCGCTTACCGATACCGAACGCGGCCTTATCGACCGCGCGGTCAACGAGGTCTGGGCCAACCTGGGCGCCGAGGCTAGCGTGACTGCGATCGGCGACGCGCTCGCCAAACAGGACAGTTCCACCGCGCGCGATCTTGCCACTGCGCTTGCCCCCTTCATGGCGGGCGGCACCTACGGCGCCTTCTTCGAAGGCAAGGCGAGCCTTGGCCCTTCCTCGGCGTTCACGGTCTACGAGATGTCGGACCTTGCCGGGCGCGAGGAACTGCGCGCGGTGGTGCTCTCCGCGATCATGTTCATGACCAGCCAGGCGATGACGCGAACTGACCGGGCGAAGAAGAAGCTGCTGCTGATCGACGAGGCCTGGTCGATGCTGAAGGGCGGCTCTATGGGCGAGTTCGTCGAGACCTATGCGCGCACCTGCCGCAAATATGGCGGTGCGCTCGCGACCGCGACCCAGTCCTTGAACGACTATTACAAGTCGGACGGCGCCAAGGCGGCGCTTGAAAACAGCGACTGGATGCTGGTGCTCCAGCAGAAGCCCGAGACCATCGCCGATTTTCGGAAAGAGGCGCGGCTTGACATGGACGATCGCACCGAGACGCTGATCCGCAGCCTCAAGCGCTCGGGCAGCGAATATTCCGAAGTCTTCATCAAGGGCCCCGAGACCGAAGCCATTGGCCGTCTCGTGCTCGATCCTTTCTCGGCAACGCTGTTTTCCAGCTCGCCTGAAACCTTCGCCGCGATCGAGACCGAGATCGCGCGCGGCCACCAGCTTGCCGACGCGATCGAACGCATCGCCTTTCCAACAGAGGACCGAATTCCATGAACGACAATCACCCGACAGGTCTGCACCTCGTCACGACGAGCGAGCAGGCTGACGGAACGTGCGCTTCCACCGATGCGCAAACGCAGACCCCGCGCTGGTTCACGCACGGTCAGGACCTGGCCTTCCTCGCGCTGAAAGCCGCGCTGTTTCTCGCCTCGACCTGGCTGATGGCCTTCGGCCTGCCGCTGCTGTTCTTCCTCGCACTCTCGGGCGGCGATCTCGATCAGCTATTCTGGCAGGTCGATAACCTCGCCTCGCGCTGGATCGAGGCCGACGCGGTGCGCAAGGACGCGTTCAGCCAGCTGATCCAGATCGCGCTCATCGGTAGTGCCACGCTGATCCTGATCTGGCGCATGCCGCGCTTCCTCGCCGACCTGAATCCGGCCCCCTCCGGTTCGGAGCAAGAAAAGTGAGGAACATTCTGGCAACATCACCGCTGCGCCGGCACGTACTGGGCATTCCATTGGGCTCGATTGTGATCGGCCTTGCGCTGCTCGCCGCATTGCTCTGGGGCGCCTGGGCAACGCGCGCGCTGCTTGAACTCAAGAACCGCGAGCTGGTCACGGTCCAACTCTCCGCGCTCGTCGGCGAATTCGTCGAGGCCGAAGCGCGTGCCGGCGGCGATGCCGAAGTCACCCAGCGCCGCATCGCCACCTATCTCCAGGCGGTCGACGCCGCAGTCGCCCGGCTCGCGAAGGATGGCCGCACCGTCATGGTCGCCGAAGCCGTGGTCGCGGGCGAAACCCGCGACATGACAAACGATGTCCGCGCCGATGTCGCGCGGCGCTTGGGAGGGCTGGATCATGCCCCGCGCTGAGGCCGCTCCCACCCGGCCGTTCTGGCCGCAGCTCGCGCTCATCGCAGGGCTCGGCAGCGCCGCGCTTGCATTGGCCGCGCTCTCCCAATTTGCCCGCGGCCATGCGCTGATGATCAACACGAGCCCTTCGCTGCCTTACTGGGCGATCTGGCTCGACCGGAGCGCCACGCCTACTCGCGGCGATATTGTGCTGTTCGATCCGCCCGCGTCCGATCTGGTGAGGGCGCATTTCGGCGCTGACCCGCAAGCCTTCGGCAAGATCGTGCTCGGGCTCCCCGGTGACCGGGTCAGCGAGACAGAGCGCCTGTTCGCGATCAACGGCCGCGATGTCGCCTTCGCCAAGCCGGTGAGCATGAGAGGCGAAGCGCTCGCGCTCGGTCCCACCGGCACGATCCCGCCTGGCTGCTTCTTTGTCGGCACTGCGCACAAGGATTCCTTCGACAGCCGCTATGCGGCGATCGGGTGGATCTGCAAGGATCGCATCCTCGGTGTCGGAAGGCCGGTGCTGTGAGGCGCGCAGTCCCTCGCGCTGCCGGAGCTGTCTTCGTGCTCGGCGTGTTCGCGGCTTCGCCCGCTTCGGCGCACGATTACGGCCGGCACGGTCATGTCTGGTCGATTGCCGAGCCCGACCTGCTTGCGCAGATCCATGCGCGGCTCGCTGCCATGGAAGCTTCCGGCGAAACCAAACGGCTCAACGAAGCGCTCAAACGCAAGACCATCGCCAGGGTCAACCGGCCCGAACCTGTCGCCGGAATCGTGCGCGCGGCGCGCAAACGCCAGTGGCATTTCGATCCGACGATCACCGTCAACGAGGCGATCGCCGACGACAAGGGCCGGACCGTCATTGCCGCGGGCGCGCGGGTCAATCCGCTCGACAGCGTCGCCCTACGCCATCCGCTGGTCTTTCTCGATGGCGACGATGCTACGCAACTCGCCTGGGCGAACCAGCGCTTCGGCAAGACCGGCGCCAAGTTCATCCTCGTGCGTGGTGCGCCGCTGCAACTGATGAAAGCCCGCCAGCGCCGGTTCTATTTCGACCAGGGCGGCAAGCTCGTCGCGCATTTCGGTATCCGCGCGGTGCCCGCGACGGTCACGCAGGATGGACGCCGCTTGCTGGTGACCGAAGAAGCGCTACCCAAGCCCAGAGAGCCACGCTCATGAAGCCTGCCCGTTCTCCCCATGCGCGCTTCTGGCTTGGCCTCTTTGCCGCCTTCTTCCTCATCGGCGCGGTCGCAAGCCCGGCGCGCGCCGATGCCGGTCCCGGTCGTTGTACGGGAAGCTTCGTCAATCCGATCACCGATGTGTGCTGGTCGTGCCTCTTCCCGATCTCGATCGGTGCGCTCAAGATCTGGCCCTCGAGCCGGCCCGATACCAATAATCCCAATTCGCCCTTGTGCCTGTGCGGTATTCGCCCAGGCATCGCGATGGGATTCTGGGAACCGGTGCGGCTTGCCGATGTCTCGATGAAACCCTGGTGTTTCGTCAACCTGGGCGGGCTCAAGCTCGATCCTGGCTTCGATATCGGCTTCAAGACCATGGCCGGACCCTCGGCGGTGGGCGGCGCGAGCCAGTACAATTCGCAGTGGCACGTCCACTGGTATGCCTATCCGCTGATCTACTGGATGGAGATCGTCACCGATTTCCTCTGCCTCGATTCCGGCTCGATCGACCTCCTCTACATCACCGAGATCGATCCGCTCTGGCAGGATTCCGAACTCACCGCGATCATCAATCCCGAAGCCGTGCTCTTCGCCAATCCGCTCGCGCTGGCTGCCTGTGCCGCCGATTGCGTCGCAGCGACGGCAAAACTGCCATCCGACAGCCTGTTCTGGTGCGCGGGCTGCCAGGGCACGATGTATCCCCTCAATGGCAATGTCTCGGCGACGATCGGCCATGTCCAGGCTTCGCGGCTCGCGCTCGCCCGCTTTGCCTACAAGCTTCACCGCCAGCTGGTCGCCTGGGGAACGATGGGCTCGAAAGGCCTGTGCGGCAAATATCTGATGCCGGTGATGAGGAAGCAACAATACCGCTTCCAGGCCACCAATCCCAATCCCCAGACGAGCGGGCGCTTTGCCTGCGCACCGATCGGGGCCTCGACCACTTTCATGTCCGCCGGACAGGTCTATCCCGCCATCGGCGAGGACATGGGCTACCTCGTCTGGCGCAAGCGAAACTGCTGCGCACTATGAGATATCTACTCCCTGCCCTCGCGTTAGCCTCGCTCGCCAGCGCCGCGCTGTTCGCTGCCGCTTCGGCGCAGGACACCGATCCCGGACTTGATATCGAGAGCATCCGTGCCCGCAGCGCGCAGGCCACCGCCGAAGCCCAGGTGCTTGCCGCACAGGCGCTGAAGCGCGCCGAAGCGCTGGCCGAGGATGCACAGGCAGCCGCAACCGGTGGCAGGGAGAACGGGCGGCGCTATGCCGAAGAAGCGGCGCGCAACCTGCCTGCAAAGAGCGATACCGACGAGACCTTCGATTTCGACCGGCTCGTCGCCGATACCAGTGAGATGACAGGCGAGGCCTTCGGTGAGCGCCCGCGCCTGATCGCCTTTGCCAGCACCTCGATGCCCAAGCGGGCACTGCACGGCCTGATCGCCGACGTTTCGCGCGCGGACGGCGTGGTCGTGTTTCGCGGGTTTCCCGGCGGCAGCGCTGCCGGGTTCACGCTTGTGCTGGGCGAACTGGCCCGGGACGGCGACGCGCTTGCCAATGTCGGCATAGACCCGCGGCTGTTTCGTGCGTTCAAGGTCGAGGCGGTGCCGACATTCGTGGTTGCCACGAGCGATTTCGAGCTTTGTGACGGCTTCGATTGCACGACCCAGGTCCCGCCGCACGACCGCATGGCGGGCAATGTCACGGCAGAGCATGTGCTCGAGACGTTTGCCGGCGGCAACGGCCCGGGCGCACTGATCGCGGCCCAGCATCTGAAGCGCCTGGCAGGAGACAAGCAATGACGCGCTTCCTCGCTGCTTTGCTTGCACTGACTCTTACCCTGCCCGCACTGGCGCAATCGAGTTCCGAGGCGGCCAAGGCCGATGGCAAGGCCTTCGCGCGCGAAGCGGCAAGAGCCGCGCAAGCCGCGGCAACCACCGAACCCGATGCCAACCGCATTCCCAATTTTTCCGGAACGCCCTCGCAATCGGGCTATTTCGACGATCCCGACCGCATGAGCCGCGAAGCCGCCTCGGCAGCGACCAGCAACGAGGCTTACCGGGCAATGCGCGATTCGATGGACCGGCGCGCGCGCTTCGACCCCGTCGATCTCGATGCCGTCGTCGCGCGCTCGCAGGTGATCAGTCAGGATCCGCTCGCCTATACCAGCGGCATGAGCGTCACCAGCACCGAAGGGCGCTGCGTGCCGTTGCCGCCGGGAACATCCTCGCCCGGAACTTACCGCACCACCTGCAACACCGGATACGAACTCGAACCCGACCCGAAGAGCTGCACCATCCCGCTCCAGGTCAATGTCGAGACCACTTACGATTATCTCTACTACTGCTCGTCGGTCGATCCGGGCGAGTACCCGGCATGTACCGGACTGCCCGCCGGGACCTGCACCTGGACCGGGTCGCATCCCGGCACTTGCCTGCAATGGACCACCAATCCCGATGGCACCCAAACCTGCACCGAGCCCGGCGATCCGGTCCATGAATACACCTGCTCGGCCGAAGTGGCGGGATGGACCGCCGAAGCTGCAATCCCCGAGCACACGGTAACTGCGACACGCGACGAGAGCGCCTGCGCCGCGCACGATGCCAACCAGATGTGCGTGGGCTTTACCGAAACCTGCACCGACTCTTCGTCCGTCACCCGGACCATCAATGGCGTTGCGGTCACCCAGCCCTGCTGGGCATGGCGGCGCGACTATACCTGCTATCGCTACAAACCGGCGAACGATTGCGGCCCCCTGGCGGCGCGGCCTGAGTGCCATGTCGTTACCGAACATTGCATTACTGACGAAGTACCGTGCCGAACCTTCGAGCGCATCTACGAATGCCCGCTGCCCGAGGAGCAGGAAGCGGTCGACCAGTTCATCTGCGACGGCGATGTCTATTGCATCGATGGCAGCTGCGAGACGATTCAAAGGCAAGCCAATACCGAGTTCAAGGACGCCGTGGTTGCGCTGCATTCGCTGGCGCAGGCCAACCGCGAGTTCGATCCCGAAACGCTGACCCTGTTCAAGGGCGAGCGCGAGACCTGCCATTCGAAAGTCTTCGGCGTGATCAACTGCTGCAAGGGCAAGGGCTTCCCGCTTATCCCGGGGATCAGCCTGCTCGTCGCATTGGGCTGCGACCGCGAGGAAATCCTCCTCCACCAGCGCGATGCGCAGGGCCTGTGCGCCTATGTCGGGACCTACTGCTCGGACAAGGTGCTCGGCGTCTGCGTCACCAAGAAGAAGGTCTACTGCTGCTTTGAATCCAAGCTAACCCGCATTATCCAGGAACAGGGCCGGGCCCAGCTGAACAAGCCCTGGGATAAGCCCAAGCGCGAGCAGTGCCTGGGCTTCAGTGTCGACGAGTTCTCGCGGCTCGACCTCAGCCAGATGGACTTTTCCGAAGTCTACGCCGAGTTCACCGAAGCCGCGCGGCTGCCCGACGAACTCGAGACCGCCATCCAGATCCAGCAGAAAATCGAGGACTTCTATGCCCGCTCTGGCCGATGACTCCTGGCGCCGCCTGGCGCTCGGACTGACCCTGCTCGCGCTGATCCTGGCTGCATTGCCGCAGGTCGCGCGCGCCAGCGAAACACCTTTCGTCGAGACCGGCGATGCGCAGGATGTCTTCTACTGCGAGCAGCGGCGCCTCGGCTACTGGTTCTACTGCAGCAAGCCCGAACCCAGGGACGAGCACAAGCAGCAAGCCGAAGCGCCCGCACCCTCGGCGGTCGAGCAACTGGACGCGGTCACTGCCGAATTGCGCGAGTTGAAAGCACGCGCGATCATCGATCCGACGCCTGCCAATGTCACTGCCTATATCCGCTTCCAGCGCCGCCAGCTCGACCAGGCGGCGCTGTTCTCCGATGTCTGGCAACGCGCGATCTGGCAGGATCCTGAACTCGATTACACCTTGCAGCGTCCGGTCTCGAGCCTGGGCAAACGCCAGTGGCAGGACAATCGCAAGGCCGAGCGTGAAGCGGTCATGCGCGCGCTCTCGCAGCGCTACGGCCTGTTCTATTTTTTCGCGCAGAGCTGTGCTGCCTGCGAGGTCATGAGCCCGATCGTGCGCTCGGTGACAACGACCTGGGGCATCACCGTGCGCGCGATCTCGACCGATGGCGGACCCTCGCGCCACTTCCCGAACTACACCGTCGAGACGAACCAGCGCAGCCGCATGGGGCTCGAACCCAAGGTCACCCCCGCAGTCGTGCTGTGGGACGCGGCCAAGGGCCAGGCGATCCCGATCGGTTACGGCGTGATGAGCGCCGACGAACTCCAGGACCGCATTTATCTCCTCACCACCAAGGAAGCCGGACATGACTACTAGGCGCAAACAGTTCACCGGCGTGCTAGCCGCCTTCGCTCTGCTGGCAGGCCTCATTCCTGCCTCGGCTTCAGCCAATGTCGGCTCGTCGATGGATGCATTCCTCGACGATGTCGGCGGCGCGGCCAATGTCACCGGCCCGACCGCCTATCAGGGCCAGTCGGCCGGTTATTACAGCCTCGGCAATGTCTGGACGCGCTTTCCGCAGAAGACCACCCAGATCGCCAATCTCCAGCTGCCGCGCGCGCGGGCCGGTTGCGGCGGCATCGACATCTTCGCCGGTTCGTTCTCGTTCATCAATGCAAGCGAGATCGTCGCCCTCCTGAAAGCCGTCGCCAACAACGCGGTCGGCTTCGCCTTCAGCCTCGCGATCGATACCGTCTGTCCGGAATGTTCCAAGATCATGCAGGAGTTCTCGCAAAAAGCGCAGCTCATGAACAATCTTTCGATCAACTCCTGCGAAATGGCGCAGGGGCTGGTCGGCGGCATCTGGCCCAAGGGCGATCTGGCCGATAAGGCGATCTGCGAGGCGATCGGCAATTCCGAAGGGATCTTCTCCGACTATGCCGCCGCCAAGCATGGCTGCGGCACCAAAGGCGAGCGTTCCAGCACCACCGCACAGGGCGCGGGCAAATATGACGACGTCAATCCTGGTGTGGCGAGGAACTACACCTGGACGATCCTCAAGAAATCCGCCTTCTTCAATCAGGGCGGCACGTTCGACCAGGAACTTGCCGAATATACGATGACCCTGATCGGCACGATCATCTACATCCCTCCCAAGGACGATGATCCCGGCAAGTTCATTCCCATCGCCGGCGAAGCCTCCTCGACTCTGGTCACCTCGCTGCTCGACGGCACGGTGAGCGACAATGTCCTCATCTACGATTGCGATGAGCCCGACCAGTGCCTCGATCCAGGCTTCCAGCCGCTGAGCCTTTCGGCATCGAAGGCGCTGCGCCCGCGTGTCGCCGCGCTGATCGACGGCATGGTCCAGGCGATCCACGACGATACGCCAATAACCCAGGAGCAGAAGGAACTGCTCCAGGTCTCCTCGATCCCGCTCTACAAGATTCTTACCGTCCAGGCCGCCTACGGGCGCGGCATGCCGACCGACGATCGCGAAACTCTCGCCGAAATCGCCTCGGTCGACCTGCTCTTCGCGCTGCTCGAGCGCATCGTCGGGGAAGCCACGCGCTCGATGTCGAGCTTCATCGGCGCCGACGAGGCCAAGATCGGCATGTGGCAAGGCCAGGTCGCGACCGTGCGCCGTGCGCTTGCCGACCGCCAGTCGAACACCCATCTCAAGGTCGGCGCGATCATGCAGATCATCGAGAAGACCGCATTCATCGAAAACGTGCTGGCCGCCTCGATGTCGCCTTCGATGGCCGCCTCGCTCGACTGGTCGCGCGGCGTTCGCACGCGCGCCCTCACCCACTGACAAGGACAATCGAGCGATGGTCGAGATCTTCACGATTGGCGGCGGCGATTACCTCGTTGCCGTGTTCCAGGCGGTCGCGGCATGGACCGGCAATGGCGGCTACAAGAGCCTGATCCAGGTCGTTCTCATCATGGGACTCGGGCTCTCGGCAGTGACCCTGGCGTTCAATCAGGACTGGCGGGCGTGGATCAACTGGTTCCTGGGCGCAACGCTGATCTATTCGTGCCTGATGGTACCACGCCTCGACGTGCAGGTCACCGACCGCCTTAATCCGAGCCTCGCGCCCGCCACGGTTGCCAACGTGCCGCTCGGCCTGGCGCTGATGGCGAGCTTTACCAGCCAGGTCGGCGACTACCTCACCGGTTCGGCCGAAGTCGTGTTCGGCCTGCCCGGCGATCTCAACTATTCGACCAATGGCATGATCTACGGCGCGCGGCTTTACGATTCGACGCGTTCGTTGCGGATTTCCGATCCGGAGTTTGCCGCCAATCTCGACGAGCATTTCAAGCAATGCGTGTTCTACGACGTTCTGCTCGGCCGCTATTCGATGAAGGAGCTTGCCGAGACCAGCGATATCTGGGCGACGATCGCACCGGGAAGCGCGGCGCGCGCACAGCGCTTCCTGACGCGGGACAGTGCCAGCGGCGCGGTGACCTCGGACATCGTCACCTGCCGCGAGGCCTATACCGCGCTTTCCGGACAATGGGCCGGACTGATCGATGCCATGGGAACGGTGTTCGGACGGCAACTCTACCCCAACCAGACCGCCGCCCTCGCCAAGGCCAAACTCTTCGCCGATCTTCCGATTGCCTACCAGTATCTTGCCGGCGTTTCCTTGAATGCGACTGATATCTTCCAGCAGACACTGACGATCAATGCCATGGAAGCCGCAATGCATTCGATGTCGGGCGCATCGGGCGTGGGCAGCATCGATGTCTATGCGCAGACCCGGGCTGACATCCAGACAGAGCGGACCTACTCCTCAATCGCCAGCAACGCCATGAAATGGGTGCCGCTGCTCAATATTGTGCTGACGGTGCTGTTTTACGCGCTCTTTCCGGTGATCTTTCCCCTGTTCCTCATGCCGAAATCGGGACCGGTCGCCTTGAAAGGCTATATTACCGGGTTCTTTTATCTTGCCGCCTGGGGACCGCTGTTCGTGATCCTCCACATGATGCTGATGAGCAAGGGCGCCGCCGACATGAGCGCGGTCGCTGGCTCCGAGGGGCTCACATTGGCAAGTTTAACCGGCATGGCCGATGTGAACTCCGATATCGGCATCCTGGCCGGCTATCTCATCGCCTCAGTTCCGTTCCTCGCCGGCGGGGTCGCGCGCGGTGCGCTCGCGATCTCGCATCATGCGACAAGCTACCTCAATCCCAGTCAAAACGCGGCCGAGGAAGCCGCACGCGAGGCCAGTACCGGTAATGTCGCGCTCGGCAACACCAGCCTTGAAAACTCGAATGTGCTCACCCGTCAGTTCGCGCAAGGCACGGTTGCGCCCTCGTTTGCCTATGGCGCTGCGCAAACCCGCACGGTGAGCAGTAGCGGCGCGGTCACCACGACCTATCCTGAAGCCGGATACGACCAGCTGCCCAATTCCAGCTATCCGTTCACGCCAACCGTCGGCCAGGAAGTCTCGACCAGGCTTGCTACCCTGGCAAGCGAGGCGCGTTCCAATAGCGAGAGCTACGCCAATATCGCTGCCCAATCGACCAGCAATGCGCTGACCCGGTTCCGCGAGATCAGGAACCAGTACAGCGAAGGCAGCGCGTTCGAGAGCGCGACCGGCAAATCCAGCTCCGACAGCATCCAGACCGCGATCAACGAGGTGGATCAGGCTTCAATCGGCCTGCAACGCCAGTTTGGGCTCTCGCGCCGTGCCGCCGACGATATCACGACAGCCTGGTTTATCGGCGGCGAAGCCGGCGCCGATGCCGGCGTGACCAATGGCGTTGCCGGCGCCAAAGTCGGCATCAAGGGCGGCGGCTCGAAGACCTGGACCGACAGCGACATCGGGATTGCGTCCGAAGACCGCTCGCGCATTATTGGCAGCCTGCGGCACACCTCGGACAACCGGAACTGGGCCTCGGCGCGCGAAGGGTTCATTCGTTCGGTCAGCACTTCTTCAAACTCGCAGATTGCCTCCTCGGCAAGCGGTATGAGCGGATCGCTCACCGAAGCCCAAAGCTACACGCTCGAAGCGCGGCGCGCCGAAGAGATCGCCAATCGCCTCGAACAGCAGGCCTCGATATTCGACAGTAACAGCGCTTCGGGAACGCTCAATCTCTCGCAAGCCTATCGCGAATGGGGTATGCGCGAGATCGATCGCAACCGGGATTACTACGGCATCTCCCGGTTCGACGACATCGAGTTCCAGCTCAGCCCCGAAGGCCGCGCCCTGCAGGCAAGGTTTATCGATTCCTACGCCGAAGAACTGCGCGACGACATCGAAGGGAAGCTGGCCCTGGCGCCCGGTCGATCAGTGTCGCGGCCATCGGTTGGCGGTCAGGGATCAGTGCGCGCCGGAGCGCAGATCGGTGGCGGCGGCGGTGGGACGATTCCTGACGCGCCCGATATCCAGCCGATCCAGGACGAGGTGTCTCGCGCGCAGCTTCGCGGAAGTCAGGCAGTCGATAAGGCGCGAGGCAGAATCGATCGCACCACGCGTGGTGCCCGGGGCGCGAGTTCGGAAAGGGCCGACGATGTGAAGGAGTGGTGATCGGTATTGCTTAGAAGAAGCCCAGCGATGTTCCGGCGAGAAATGCAAAGCCGGCGGCGATCACAATGAGAACACCGATCGTCAGCCTGCGGCTCCACGGATCTGCCCAGGACTTGCGCAGGCGATATTCCGTCAGGCGGTTCTCACGGATCGCCTCGTCGATTTCCGAGAAACCGTCCCAGCGTTGCGGTGTGGTCTCGCTCGCGTTTTTGATGTCGAAGTCGTTCATCAGGGCATTCATCGTCGTTTCTCCGCCGGAACATAATAGAAACAAAACCACGTCGCTAGGGGTAATCGCAGCCTTTTGGCTTGCGACGCTCAGCCAAAGCTCCCTCTCCTCAAATGACCCCATCGTTCGACGATCCGGAGCGGCAGGTTTTGGGGCACGGCTAGCGGACAGCTGCCCTCTGATGCCGCTACCGCCAATGGCAGTCGCGAGCCCCTAAGTGCGCCATCAGCGGCTCACGACACCGCTTGCAAAAGCCGCTCGTCCGGGGAGGTGTTCGGGGCGCTCCCACAAGCGTGAGGCCTGTCTTAGGTTGGTTTTTCTGGAAAGAGGCCAGGCATCCAACGCGATGCTAGCGCTGCAGGAAAGGCGATATGGAGAGGCGCCCTCGAGCTTTCAGATGACAGAACGCCCATATCGACGAGCGTCGATGCAACGCGACGTGCCTGACGTTCGCCCGTTCCAACGATTGCCTCCAATTCACCTCTTGGAAGTTCGCCGCGATAAAGCACTGCATCGAGCACATTTGCTGCCTTTGCCGGCACGTTGCCGAGCGCGACTTCTTCTCCTATCCACTGATGGATGCGCGTCCGCAATCGGTCTGGCTCAACCAGTCCCGACATGAACTCGACCTGGTCGATACAAACCTGCAGAAAGTAGGCTGTGAAGCCGGCCAGTTCCTCTTCGCTGAGTGCGCCTCTTCCATCGAGATCGTTGCGACGCCGAAGATCACAGGCGGCAAGGTGCTGTTTGTAGCGTTCGGCGGTGCGGCCTAGTCCGCGGGCCACTGACCAGATACCGCCGGTGTCGAGCGCATCGAGCATCATTGCGTGCGACATCAGTCGTGCGACACGACCATTGCCGTCGAGAAAAGGGTGGATCCATACGAAGCGGTGGTGGGCGGCGGCCACTGCGACGATGGCATCGCTACGTCCGAGTCTGCCATAAGCCCATTCGAAATGATCCATGAAACGCGGCACTGCACCCGGGCTGATGGCAACATGACGTCCGACCTGGACGTCGCGATCACGTAAGTGTCCGGGTTCGACACGAACGCGTTCGCCCGTGTTTGGCATCTCCACCCAAAGCAAATCCTCCGGCAATTCGGCGCAAAAGCGGGCGTGGGTTTCCTCAAGGCCAGCGCGTGTGTGAGCACGGCCGGAGAGCCCGCCCTCGTCGATCCACTGCTGCACCTCGATGTGCGCGCGCGCTTCAAGTTGGAGGTCGCGCTTCATGGGGTCGTCGCTGAAGTCGTTGCGAAGCGCACGCTCAATATCAATCGGATGCGTGTCATGGCCTTCGATGAGGTTGCTGTAATAGCAGTTCATAGCCCGAACGAGGTCGGCCAATGCGGTGCTCACGCCTTGGGGAAGGCTGCTACGAAAAGCGGCTGCCTTCGCAGCGAGATCAACGGCAAGATCGCGTACGTCCGGCAGGCGCGGCGAACCTTCGCCAATCTTCATGGGCTGCATTGAATCGATTGTTTCGCCGCGGTCCTCCGCCACTTATATGTCCGTTTCTATGTCCAGTTTAAAGTGTGCTATAAATAGCCATTTTCTACCATATAGAGGCAAATTCTGCGCAAGTCGTGTCCCTTACGATGTCCGGTTTGATGTCCGGTTAATGCCGATCTAGAAGCATTCAGCAAACTTGACAAGTGCGCCCAATGTTGGCCGCTTTTCGGCACGATGGATGCTGTCGATCAATATCGACACACAGGACCTGCCTGCGACCACCGCAGATTTACACACTTGAACTTACCAAAGCGATCCAAGCAGGCTGACCAATAACTGCTCGCAAGCTTCGCGCGCCAGTATCGGTCATACCGCTGGTCGTGGCGAAGGCCCGAAAGCTGACGTTCGCAGCATTCCGCGACGGCGCGATCCTGAAAATCCAATTTTGCATAGTTTTCCAAGCCTTAATTACCGAACGGCCCTTGCATTGTTCGCTATGTGTTCCCACCTTCGTCCGATGTCGAGTGAGGTCACAAAACACAATGAAGCAGCTGGAGATTGAGAACGAGCTTCGGCAGGTCGTGGGACGCGTGATCACGCAGGTAGAACTTGCGACTGCACAAGGTCGAACTGACATCAATCTTGCCTTGGAAGACGCGCTCATTCCGGTCTCGTGCAGCACTTGCTGCGCCATTACCGCAAGGCCGTTGAAGCCTTTGCGCATGTCGGTCGCACCGCAAGCAAGATATATGCGCGTCGAAGGCGGTAGCGGGATCACCGGACCAGCACGCCGATCACCCGCGCCAAAGCGTCGGCATCGACTCCGGCATCTACCGTCAGCTTCACTCCCGAAGGCAGTTCGATCCCGATCTGGCCGCATGTCTGCGCAGGAGGTGGAACCGCCTGGAATGAGGGCTCCGATACCTCGACCTCGGCAAATGCGGGCAATATCGCCCGCTTCGTCCCGGTCAACTCGCCCGACATTGCCAGGCGCCGCCAGGTGTAGAGCTGCCCGCTACCTACTTCATGCCGCTCACAGGCCGCACGGACCGAGCCGTCAGGCCCAAAAGCGTCCCGCAGGATCGCCAGCTTCTGCTCCACCGTCCAGCGCCGGCGCCCCGACACGCGCCCCACAATCTCGACGCGACTGGTCATATGACCACTCAAATGACCAGTCGTATGACTACTCGCTTCCTGATCGTCGAAATCGTCCATCATCACCGCTCCACAAAAGAGCGGCAATCAGCCTATCCGACCGGGGACTGGCAAGGCGGCCTCCAGGCCACGCTTACGCAACAGGTTCCGGCAGTTGACGATCTGCTCAGGGCTTCGCCGTGAAAGCGGCGTCCGTCTCGACCACTAGCAGATCCGTCCCCTCCTCGTTGGCAGTTGCTTGCGGCGTGTCTATGATCTCCCACTCGCCCCGGATCCACATCGAGTACAGTTCGAAAGGATCGTCGGGCTTTTGTACCGGGTCCGCGTAGCTTGCGGTCTCGACGTAGGGAATGCCGACCTTGAGGCGCTTGCCTGGTATCTGGCCGAATAGGTGGTCGTAGCAGGCCAGCAGGACAGCGACCGAAAGGAGCTTCGAGGAAAGCGGCGAGACGAATGCCTTGCATCCGCCTAGCTCGTTGAGCGCTCGCCGGTATCGGTCCATAGCCTCGAACACCTGCTTGTACGCCTCGAAAGGATTATACTCGCAAGCGAGCAGAATGTTGCGTGGCTCGACTTGAAAGTTGTCGAACAGTAGTTCGCGATGCTCGTAGATGATTTCGTCCCCTCGTCGCGGAGCCCGGGACGGGAATGGCACGACGGGGCAAATCTCATCGGGGGTCAGTTTCTGGTGAATCCTATCGAGCCGGTCGCGCTGGCTTTCGCCTAGGACAGGAAACCAAACGTGCGGTAGATCCTTAGTGGTCAGCGCCGTCAGCTCACCGGAAAAGCCTCGTACGAACGACACCTGATCTCGGAGCGATCCACGGCCAGCGGCGAGATCTGCGGTGACGCTCTCGGCCGTGGTGACGTGTAGATTGACGCACTTGGTGGGGTCAGCCGGGTTGTCGAGCCAGTGCAGCAGGACGGCTACGCTAGTCATGGCGACCATCCGGGGCATCGCGCTAATGTCAACGATGACATCGTCGTACGCAGTCGCATCGCCGGCGGCGCGTATTTGCTCGTACGTTTTCAACGAAGCGATTGGATCCTCGAAGGCGCCCCCGAGGTCGATACCGACTTCGGCGATCCTGCTCCTTGGGACGAGTCTGCCCAATCCCTCTACGTTCTCGTTGGTTCTCGCCTGACGTAGCGCGCTATCTTCCTGCCCGTTACGAAATGCGAGCAGCCACACGTCGAGATCCGCGCCGAGATCGCACAACCGGCGCGCGGTCTCCAGTGCTCGGACGTCGAAGCCCTTGCCTAAAACGAGGAGAAGGCGGCGTTTGCGCTGCGCGAGGTGCCTCTTCCAGAAGACGTCGAAATCCGCTCCGCTCGCGAGCGCATAGGGGTCCCATCGCATTACGGCCTCGTCAGACAAAGGTGGGCTCCTCTTCCTTTCCGCCGAATGACTGCCAGGCGATCAGGTCTTTGATCTTCTTTTCCCGCCAGCCACCATATCCGAGCGGCAGGCCAAACTGCACGCAGAGCAGCCGGTTCAGGTAGAATACGACGAACTTCTTATTCTTGTTGCTATGATCCAGCCGAGGTACGAGCAGGTTATGGGCCACGAGTGAGGTAAGCACGTCGCGCAGACCGCGAAGATGCCTGATCTCTTCGTCGGGGGTGTCGATTAGCGCCTCGCGGTCCTGCATCGTGATCCCGATCCCGGTGACGCCCGGCATGTAGGGCGCCGTTTCGCGAAAGGTCTGCGCGCGGCAGAACGTGCCGATACCCTCAAGGAGAGTCTTGGCATCGCGACCTAGCGGCAATCGCCGGGTAAGGTCATCCCAGCGCGCCTTCGCAACGCCCATAATGATGCTGTGCTGCCGCTCGGCCGACAGCGGCATCGGGTTGTCCCGCAGGTATTGGATCTTGGCGGAGATCTCCTCAAACAACTCGCCAGCGACTGCAAGATACTGCTCGACATTGAAGGACGAAACGTCCGCCATTGTGTCACGGCCGAAATAGACCGGGGCGCCAATCTCGGTCCGTACGAAATGCTCGGCTGCCCGGGCGGCACCGCTGCTCTGCCGCTTGTCGAACTCATCGGTGGAGAGGGACACGAAGTCGAAAGCCTGTTGGGCATTGCGCTTGTCGCGCGCGACTAGGATCTCTGTCATCCGCCACTGGATCGCCTTCTCAATTGCATTGCCCTTGTTGGTGCGCGCGGCGTCGAGCCAGATGTCGTAGCGCCGTGAAGCCCCATTGTTGGCGAGGATCCTCGCCTCAATGTCGGCGCAGGCCTGTTCGAACTTCGGCGCCCAGGTTGCGAGGTCGTCGCTATCCGAGATGAGGGAGAACATGTCTCGGTCCCCAAAGTTGTCAGCTTTCGCAGCACGTAGCTGAGCGATGTTCTCGACGAACCGGGCGTAGGCCACGCCGCGCTTGTCACTCCACTGCCGTTCGAGTTGGATCACGCCGCTGTAGTCTCGGTTCTCGAGCGCGCCCTCCGAGAGCAGGTCTTTGTGCGTGAGGGTCTCAAGGCGTTCGGCAATCCACACGCCACATTGAGCCCTTGCCGCAGTCACGAAGTCGAGGAGAGAACGTCGCTGCCCCGCGGACAGGGTCTGCAGCTCGTCGAACAGCAGGACGCGCCTCACCGCTATCGCGCCGAGCGGCGCGGTGATACGAGAATTGGCGAACCATTTCAGGCCGTCCAGCCGGGCATGGCCGCCCCGGACGGGTTCGGGATCGCCCAGTACGTCCATGCGTCCGTAGAAGTCGGTCTCGATCTGCGAGGCCCAAGCGAACAGCTCCTCGCCGGTCGCACTGGCAGGGATCGTGCTTCCCGATTCGGGTTCCCATTCAAACCGAATCAGGTGGAGGTCGCGCGGGAATGGACGCTCGAGCCGCTCGAGAACGGCGCGCAGCGTTGCGATCACGATTCGCGAATTAACGAGTTCGCGAAACAGCGCGTTGCCGCGATCGAAAGCGGCGAGTTCCCGGAATTCGCTGGTGAACTCGACCATTGTGCCGAGCAGCTCCGGACCATCAGCGCCAATCGCGCCCACCGCGCGCAGGGCCTCCTGAGTCGCCTTCACGGCCGAGCTGCCGCTCGCCAAAGAATTGGCGAGGCCGAGCGGACGAGGCGTCATCAGGCGAAGGAAGGTTGTCTTGCCCCCGCCAGGGGCACTTCGCAAGAACGAGACACTTCCCCATGGGTCGCCAATGGTGTGGATCAGGTCGATCGCGCCTGCGCCGAAGAGGCGAACGAACTCCTCGTCGGACGTCGCACGCTGTGATGCGCTTATGCGGAATGGGTTTCTCACGGCTGCTGGAGCTTCCGGTGCCGGCTGACACGGGGGAACAGGCCGCGCACGGTCTGCACGTCCTCAGCCCAGAGAATGTAGACCGAGTTGTTGGGAGTGTTGTGGTTCAGCACGATAGGAAGTCGGCCATTGGCATAGCCGTATCGCTTGGTGGTGCCGCCGACCGCGCCGTGTTTATCGTCCGCCTCGGGGTCGAAGTAGCGGTCGTCGGACATCAGGTCGAAGAAGGCGGTGTCCCGGGACTTGTCGAGTGGAACCTGCGGTCCGAGCTCGCACACGACTTTGAATTCCACCGTGCCCTTCGCAAACGGCAGCTTCGGGAGGAGCATGCCGATGTGATCGATCGCCTGTTCGCTGGCGATATAGGCGATGATGATCACCTTGACGCCCTGGATTACGCTCGCGCCGAGACGCTCATCCAGTTCGAGATCCTCGATGATCTTGGGGATCTTGCCTTTCCACTTTTCTGTCTTCTCGTCGTAGCGGATCGCGCTGGTACCGCTCGCGGTGAAATCGTCGAGAAGCACGACAGTCTCGAACAGCGCCTCGTCGCCGGCGGGCTCGACACCCGACATCTCGGTCAGGTCCTTCTTGAGGTTGTCGACCATGTCGGAGCTTTTGACCTCGGACACGTCGTATGCGTGGAACACCTGCTCGTTTGATATCGCCGGGTTTGCGCGTCGAAACCAGTCGGTGTGCGCACCGTCGCTCAAGCCGAGGTAGAGCGTGCGCCGGTGCAGGGTCTGGTACTCATTGGTCTCCAAGACCGCCTTGATGCGATCGAGCGGGACGCCACTTCGCGCGCTGGCCGTGTCGATGAGCCTGGGCCGGACGATCGTCGGGAAAGCAAGCTCGACGAGGTGGTTCACCTCGCCTGCACTGAAGAAGATGAGACGATTGCACACGAACTCGTAGGCCGTGCGCCGCTGCGCGCCGGCGTCGAACTGCGCCAACCAGAGCGCGAGGCTTTCGATGAACCGGCGACCTGGCGAGAACTGCTGGTATTCGTCATACTTGTAGCTGGCGAACGTCTCCAACCGCGCCCGCTCGCGCGCCTTTTCCTCGTCCGTCCAGTCCATAATTTTGGCCAGAAGAGCCTCGGCCAACTCTTTCTTCACACAGTCGCTCCCGGTGCTTGCCGGCTATCGTCCAGAGCGACCGGCTCCTCCCACCCCAGAAAATACACATTGGCTTCGCGATTGCATCAGGATTCGGTTACGAGGCGGAGTCCCTCACCAGTGAAGCATCCGGATCTATTGCCTTTCTGCGGTTGCTGGGTCTTACCTTGGCTACGGCATCGATAACGGCGACAAGCCGGTCTGCTCCCTGGGGCGTCTGGTCCCACGCACGTCGAACGGACGCCTCCAATCTAGCCCATGCGGCGCGTTTCTTAACCTGCCCAGAGGTGGGCTCGTCCTCTTCTGATCTGTTCGGATCGACACCAAGCACGTTGCAAATTCGCAAGACGTTGCCGCTTATCGTGCGGAATTGACCGTCGAGGATCCGAGATGTCTGCCCCGGGTCTACCCCCGCCAAAACAGCCAGTTCCGCATTGGAAAGAGCGGATTTTGTCCACCTCTGCCGGATCAGTCCAGCCAACTTTTCTCTTTCCTCTTGATTCGGTTTCATGCATATTAGCAAGCAAATTTGATGTAATTTTGCAATTGGAGATTGCTGATGACCGATGACGAAATCCGTTTTTACCGTGCGAGTGAGAAGCCGTACGGCGCTTTCAGCAACCTCTACCGACGAGCGATTGAGTTTGAGGGTGAGACGTTCGCGACGAGCGAGCATGCCTATCAGGCGGGAAAAGCGAGGAAGCGGGAGGTGCGGGACTGGGTACTCTCCGCGCCCTCGCCGGCACTGGTCGCCATGGCCGCCCACGGTCTTTATTACTGGGACATCGCGCCGGGGTGGTCGAAGACCAAATTTGATCGGATGCGCAAGGTGCTTCGCGCGAAGTTTACCCAGCATGAGGATCTGAAAAAGCTACTCCTATCGACTGGCGACGCCCGGCTCGTTGAGAGCGCAACTGTCGATAACGAGGTCAATCGGCTCTGGGGTGAGGTCAACGGCACTGGACGAAATATGCTCGGCCAGCTCCTGATGGAGCTACGCGAGAACCTGCGGGAGGAGTCGGATGGTTTGGCCCGTCGAGCCGCCTGAAACCTCGGTTAGGCCTCGGCCAGAATCGTCCTGGCGTGCTGGGCGCCGCGTTCGCGGAAAAGTCCGCGGGCGCCGATGTATGCGCAGTTCGCCGCCGCAAGCCGCTGACCCGACTGTATGCCTGACAACACTATGGCGAGCGACAGGGCGCCTGAACCTCGAACGTCATGCTGTATAATCGTGTCGAGCAGCCCGAGGGTGACCATGTCGCCGGCCCCGCAAGTGTCCCGGACCAGGTCGACGCCCAGGGCATCGCTCCAGTATACCGAACCGGCGTGCCGCACCTCGAGTCCGGAACGGCCTGCCGTCAAGACGCTGAACGCCTCTGGTCGCAGGTGCCCAGCCACGTCCGGGCCAAGCCGGTCCACCGAGTACTTGAGGATATGAGCGACCGACAAGGCTCGATCGAACAGATCGAGATCGGAGATCTCTGACGGCTCGAAGTGGACGATTGCGCCACCCGCGGCAGCCGCTTCCATTGCGTCGCAGATCGTTTCCGACACCCTATCCGCATAAAAGACCGTGCACGACGAGATGGTCGGTCGTGCCGGTTCAAGTTCGCGCAGCGTGATCGGCTCGAAGCAGCCGAACCTTTCGAACGAGTGGGGGCAGACGAACGAAAAGCTGTGGTCGCTTGAAGCGAGGTCCAGCAATTCGACGATCACCGGTGACCTGACGTCACGGTCCCGGCCGACAAGTCTGGTGTCGGCACCAGCAAGGCGCAGATCGCGTTCGAGCCGCGTGCCGATTGCATCGGCTCCGAGCCGCAGCAGGGGAGTGACCGACCGCCCCAACATTGCGAGCGAAATGAGCACGTTTCCACACGACCCTCCCAGTTCCTCAAACAGCGGCGCCTGCTCGTTGACATGAATTCGATCGAGCGCGACCAGCCCCGTCCCGACCACATGGTTTTGGCAATTGGATGTCGACTGCTTGTGGAAATTCATGCTGGACTCGCTCCAAGGAATTCGAGGTCGAGGAGAGCATGCCCGTTTTCGGTGCGGAGCGCGCGCAGAATCCGCAGGAGTGCGGCTGGACCGGACGAGGTGCGCCCAAACAGCGACCAGCTACCCTTCAGGTGGCCGCAGACTCCGTCGACGCTCACGCTGGGAGGGTGGCCGAGGAGCTCGGTGTCGTTGCCACCCGGCTCTCCGCTATCGCCAATCGCTAGGACCTGACGGTTGCCGCCTAAGCGTTGGCACAGCTCCAGCGTGACGGCCGTCTTGCTGGTGGTCGACGGTAGCAAGTCGAAGCTGTGATGGGAACTCAGGACCTTGATGCGACCTTTGGAAACGGCCGGGAACGCGGCGACTCTGGAGGCGAACGCAGTTGGGTCCGTTAACTCGCTGTGTCGGATGGTGATCTGGACCTCGCCTCGCTTGAGTGGAGTTCCTGGAACCAGCAGCGATTGTTCTTCGATCCAATCTGCAAGAGCGAGAAGGTCCAGGTTGGCCTCCGGCCGATCTTTTTCGACGTTAACGTCGAGCATACGCACGTGGCCGCCGTTGTAGTATCCGATCGGGATGGTTGGGTGCAGTCTTTCGGGCAGCGCTTTTCTCAGCGCGACGCCAGCTGATCCTCCGCGCCCTGTGGCGAAACCGATCGCAACCCCTGCATCTGCCAAGCGGGTGAGCTCGGAAATGATTTCTACTGCGGGCGGATTCAGTCGAGCTTCAGTGGCGACGACCGTGCCGTCGTAGTCGAGGACGATGCCGCCGAAGCGCGTGCTAGACAGTCCATCCAGCCATGTCTTGTGTGCCTCCGGTGCGTCGATTGACGGGCAGGATGGATCGTCGTGAAATCGGACTGCTTGGAGCTTGTGCCGAACTGCGGGCCCGAGGTCGCTAGTCAGGTCGGTGAGTCCGGTGTCGCCATAGATCGTGCCGGCAAAATCGCCTCGGCCAGGCTTGCCGGGATCGATACCAGCGGCATCCCCGAGCGCGCGAACCATCTCAAGACCCTCCACGATCGAGACCGCGGTCCTGAAGCGGCCCGCATGGCCGAGGTCGGCCTCGATCGAGCGGACGGTACTTGGCAGGGCATTGCGTATTCCGGACCAGATGCCGCGTGAGGTGGCTGCGGTCACCGCGATCACGAGCATGCGATCGGGATGTCTGGCTGCCCAGACGTGCCGACCGTGCGCGAAGTTGCGGAAGTCGGTGCGCTGGACTGGCGCGATGGCGGTTTCCCAAAGAGAGGTCTCGATCAGGGTGGCAAGTGTGCGGCACTGTGGGTCGTGTAGAACGAAAACCGCGCCTTCGGGTCGCAGGTCGATTCTGCAAGGTGACTTGGCGATGCGCTCGACCTCGGTCGCTAGGCGCTCGATCGTGTCGGTCGAGCCGGAGCGGGTGCAGACCATGTCGGCCGCAGCGAGCATACAGGTCGCCATGGCGACGAGCGAATGGGTGGCGAGAAACCCGTCCTTGCGCTCGGCGACCGGGGCAACGATCACCTGGCAACGGTCTTCGCGCATGCCAATGACGGCGGCGGAACCTTCTGCGTTGACAGTGACCAGCTTTACGCCAGTGACCGCCGATGCGAGTGCGGTGCTCAGCGCCGCGCTCGCATCAGGATTGTCGGCTCCGGCGCTGAAAATCCAAATGTCGTGACCGAACATGTCGTCTTGCAAAACAACGAACTCCATCGGTGTCTGCACGTGGGTGATGCCGTACCCCAGTGTTGAACGACAGCGGGCGAAATACTCAGCCATGATGGCGGAACCACCAGAACCGATCGCTATGGCGGGCCGTCCTGCACTCTCCCGCAAAGCGCACTCCAACTCGCTAAGTGGACCACCTGCGCTAAGGCGTACGGTCTCGGCTACTGTCGCCAGCTTATTGGCAAAGATCGTCATTACCGCGTTCCTATCACCTATCTGCGAACGTGCGATCAATTGTTCGATCTGTCGGCGATTCTGACCCCCGGCGCGAAGGCGGCACGCGAATCATCGCGCATGTTCACTATGTGTTCCTTTTTCGCTTTTGTCGAGCGCGTACACCCGACCGTCCGGGCTGACAAAACTCCGCCAGCCCCTTGCGAACGGCTTGCGGCCCTGAGCACCAAGGTTAATTGTGCGACAGCTTACAACGGTCGTTCTTGAAGCGAAGAATGGCCGCTATGATGCGGCTGCTGTCTGACGAATTAATCCGATCAAACGGCAGCTTCGTCCATCCTTGCGTCTGGAACCGGACAGGCAGCAGACGGCCCACCTTCCGCCAATCGGTAGCACGGCCATGGCGCTATCAAGTTTGGAGGTGATTAGTCTACCTTGTCTGCCTTGAGAAAATCAGCACGCGTGAGCGTGAACGAGAATAGGCTCGCCAACCGGTTCGCCGCGCGTGCGGACAGTGATCTCAATCTCTGTGTCCAAGCAGCTTAGTGCCTTGATCAGCCGATCTGAGCTAAACTCGCGAAAGCGGCCTCGAAGAACTTTCGAAAGGTCAGGCTGGCTTATACCGGTGAGCTTCGCCGCAGCAGTTTGAGTAAGGCCGCGATCCTTAATGACAGTAGCCAGCTTACGCACGAGGCCAGCCTTGAGGAGATGGCTCTCTGCGTCTGCTACGCCAAGGTCAGCAAACACATTGCCGCCGCTTTGGGTCACTGTTTCGTTAGTCATCTTACCCTCGCTTCATTCGCTTTTCATAATCTGACGCAGCAGCTTTCAATCGAGCCTCAATCAACTTAAGATCGGCCTTGCCGGTTGCGATGCCCTTTTTCGATTTCTTCTGAAAGGCATGGAGTACGTAAACGGCACCTTCGAATTTAATCGTATAGACGGCGCGATAGGTGTCACCGTCGAAGTCATCGACAACCTCCAATACGCCAGCCCCCTTGTACCCCTTCAGGGGTTTAGCATCAGCATGCTTACCGCCCGCCTGTGCCACGCTAAGGGCAAAACCCATCACGTCCTTCACATCTTCCGGAAAGCTGCGAAGGTCTTTGAGGCTCGATCCAATCCAATGAAGCGGCTTTTCGTCATCTGGCATCTCAATCTTATGGTGTTTTCACTATAGATCGTCAAGTGCTAACGTTAGATGAATGAGATTTGAGAGGGGAGGGTTTGGCGATTGGCAGCCAAGCGGGACGCCGCGAAAGTCGGCTCTGTCTGGGATTGCTGGACAATTGGCCATGCCCTGGAAGCTTGATGGAGCGATCGCACGCCATCCCAAAAATGTTGTCATTGGCGTTGAAGCGCGCGATGCGGCCATTGGAATAGATTGGCGGAAGGGTCAGCGTCAGACTATTGTGATCGGCCATGGAAATTCGAGATCTCCGAAACCGAACGACAAGGGCTGGCAATTCCATTTTTTCAAGCTCGGCAGGACGCTTCTTCAGTGCGAGCGAGGACTTCAGGTCACGGCTACAATCGGAGGATCTGACCGAGGCAGATAGGGTCTGGTTGGCTCGTCAAGGCCATCTGCCAGTGAGCAACCTTGCTCGCCATGCTCAGATGTTCACTCGCGCGCAGAGAATCGCGCGCGCCGGACCACTGCAGTACCTGATCCTAGTTCCAACACTGCGCTGTAATCTATCGTGCAGCTATTGCCAGGTCTCACGGGCAGATGAAGATGCACGTGGCTTCGACTGGGACGAAGAGACACTCGAAGCTGTTGTGCGGCGCGTAGCGCAGCTCGAAGTTCCGAGCCCAAAAATCGAGTTCCAGGGCGGTGAGCCTTCGCTCCGACCCGACTTGATCAATGCGGTCATCGAGGCGGTGCCTTCCGACGTTGATGCAACCTTCGTCATTTGCAGCAATCTGCAATCTCTCAGCGAAGGGTTCCTCGAGATCGTCGAGCGACCCGATGTCCAGATCAGCACCTCGCTTGATGGCGATTTCGCCACTCATGCACGTCAACGACAGGGTGGAGAAGGAGCGACCCAGTCCTTCATGAACAATCTGGATCTCTTGCTTGGCCGCTTTGGTCCGGACAAGATTTCCGCATTGCCAACAATCGACATGGCCGCTCCCCCTGAAATTGACGACCTAATTGATGCCTATGCTGGGCGGGGACTGACCAGCATTTATCTGCGCCCGGTCAACTATCATGGCTTCGCTCGCAAAAGACATCCTGCCTCCCTCGCCCAGTCAAACCAGTGGCGAGATTACCATCAGCGCTTTGTGCGGAGGCTGATTGATCGTAATTGGGCAACCAAGGGGGCAGTCCTCGAAGAGACCTATTTCAGTCACATTCTCAGAAGGATCTTTCAGCCGGGTGTTGATGGCCATGTTGATCTGCGCAACCCGAATGCCGTCGGACGAGACTACGTGATTGTCGACTTTGATGGACGCGTTTTTCCGACGGATGAAGCGCGGATGCTGACGCGATCGGGCATCATCGATCTGGCCATTGGCGATATTCACGGTGGCTGGGACACACCTGAACGCGACGCGCTCGATGCAGCGTCAACGAATTTTGGAGATCCAGTCTGTGAAGGGTGTGCATACCAGCCCTATTGCGGACGCGATCTTATCGATGACATCGCTCGGTACGGCACGATTTCCCTGCCCCGCGATCAGACCGAGTTTTGCAGGCGGCATCTCGACCTCTTCGACTTCGCATTCGATCTCATTCACGAGAAGGACGAGAAGACCCAGCACTCGCTGAGACGCTGGCTCGGGCTGGCGGGTGATAGCCTCGAACTTGGCATCGAAAGATGATCGCGCTGACCTATCCCGCCAGGTCAGATGCGCAACACCGGTTCGTTACACGGCTGCGCGATGGTCTGGTCGATCACGATCTGGACAGCCGAGTTCTCGAAAGTGCGGACGCCCGGAGCCTCTGGATCGGCGGGAATGGCCTGCTTCAAATCGAGGCGCCGGCAGACGAATTGATCGACGATGTGGTGCTTGTCGATCCAGAAGCCGGCCGCATCGAGCGGCTTCTGCGCAGTGGTTCAGAACACAATACGCTGCTCGTGACCGAGCGTTGCGATCAGCTTTGCGTGATGTGTTCGCAACCTCCCAAAAAGAACCACGACGATCGGTTTGCGCTCCTCGAAGAAGCTTGTTTGCTCGCAGAGCCAGGAAGTCTGATCGGAATTTCCGGCGGAGAACCGACCCTCTTCAAGAGTCAGCTTCTGGCAATGCTTGAGACGGTCCTGTCAATTCGCCCTGACCTGAGCTTTCATATCCTGTCGAATGGCCAGCACTTTACGACCGACGATGTTGCTCGCTTGAGCGAAGGGCAATTCGCGCATGTGGCTTGGGGAATTCCGCTCTACGCCTCGACAGCCACGTTGCATGACCGAATTGTCGCAAAACCGGGAGCCTTCGAGCGATTGCAGGACAGCTTCGACTACCTCCTGCAAGCGGCCGCGCGCATCGAATTGCGCACGGTGATCCTGCAGGACAACCTCGATCAGCTGCCTGATCTGGCCCGTTACGTTTCGATCAATCTGCCATTTATCGAGCAGTGGTCGATTATGGGCCTTGAAAACATCGGATTTGCAAAGAACCGATGGGACTCGCTCTACGTAGACATTCGCCAGAATTTCGAACCGTTGGATCTTGCACTTGATCAAGCCCAGCTACGCGGGATTCCAGTGAGACTTTTCAATACTCCCCTTTGCTACCTTCCGGCGGATTTCCGACACTATGCGGTCGCTTCTATTTCGGACTGGAAGAGGCGATATGCACCAGCCTGCGACAACTGCCATCAGAAGTCGAATTGCTCCGGCTTTTTCGAGTGGCATCCAGAAAAGTTGATCGCCGACGTAACTCCGTTGTAGTCTTCATGACGATGAGGGTGCGGCGCTTCTTGATCGCCAGTTTGGCAACTGCAGGGATCATGCCCATTCCTGCATCCGAGCAGCGGGCTCTTGCCCAATCCGTCAGCCATGATGGTTCAGCAGATTCGGTCGAGGCTGCCATAGAGAGGTTTGCCGCTCAACATCACTTTCAGTTAGCCCAGCATCGCTCGCATTCGAGCCATTCCTCGCATCGAAGCCATCGATCGAGTTCGAGTGGTTCATCGAGCAGCCGGTCATACCCAACCGTTACTCCGGCCCCGGCTCCCGCGCCGCGCACGCGCAATTCGCGAAGCACGCCGCCAAGTTCCGTGCTCCCGTCTTCACCTGCTGTCGCACCGAACAGGCTTTTTGGTGGCAGCGTCGAGGATCCTTTCAAGGAAACCATTCGAAAGGTCCAGCGAGCCCTCATCGCATATGGCTATTACAATGGGATTGATGACGGGATTGTCGGGACGAACACGAGAGCTGCTCTCGTCCGCTTTCAGACGGATTACAGCCTCAAGGTAACTGGTACTGTCACACCAGAGGTTCTGAGTGCGTTTGGCATTTCCCCGCCATAAGCTTGCCTCGCACGGTCTTGCTGTAGTTCTGGGCATCGGTCTTGGCGTTGCCGGAATGCCGGCGTGGCGCGAACTGGTGATCGCCCTGAACCAGGAGGAATACGGCAAGCTCGTTGCGAAATGTGACGGTGCCATGCGCGATCACTTCCAGGCCAAGGTCCATGCGGCTGACAATCCGTCCAGGAAGAGCGGGTTGTCGCTTCAATCCGCTGAAGTCGGCCTCCTGGTTTGTCAGGACTACGATCTCTACCAGAAACGGCTCGGGCAGTGGGGACTGAGAGAAAACGAACTATCCCGGATGCGTCTTACGGCCATCGAAGAGCGGGCAAGTGACCTTGACGAAGTGATCGCGACCCATGAAATCCGTTACTGATTGCCTTCGCAATCTGGCGCTTTGCTTCGCGGCTTGTTGGACACTGGCTGGGTGCAGTGAAAATCCGGGGACAGCATCTCCGGATTTCAACTACCGACCGGACAAAAGCCCTGCCGTCGGACATCTGCGGATCGCAGCCTTGCGGGACTCAGCCCTCAAACATGGTCTGATCAGGCCCGAAGAACTTTGGGTCGCGAGGCAGCCCGCATTGGAAGCAGTTGGCGGCCTCATGTTCGATTCACCGCTGATGAGCCTAAACAGTTCAATTAGCTGTAGGGATTGCCACCTCGACGAATTCAGTTCGACCGATGGCCTGCCCAACGCTGTGGGTGCTGGCGCGTCAGGGACCGGTCGGGCTCGGATGCATTCTGGCGGTGAGATCATTCCGAGGAATGTCCTCCCGCTCTGGGGACGCGGCAACAAAGGATTTGAAACATTCTTCTGGGACGGAAAGGTCCAGATGGTCGAAGGCCAGGTCATCAGCCAATATGGTGAGTTGGTGTCATCGAATGACCCCATGGTGGTTGCCGCTCTCCTGCCATCCGTCGAAATTCGCGAAATGCTCGCCGATGGCAGCGAGGTCAGGCAGAAGCTGGCCGACGAAGATGTTGCTACAGCGGCTGCTGTACAGGAGCAGATCACAAAGCGCTTTGTGTCGGACGCCGACATCGGCCCCAAGTTGGCACAGGCAGCCGGAAAGCAGCCACAGGACGTGCAGTTTCTGGATGTGGCCCAGGCATTGGCGGCCTTCATCAGGCATGAGTTTCGGATACGCCCGACGAAATTTCATCGCTTCGTTTTTGACAATGGCCCGATAACACAGTCCGAACTGAACGGGGGAATCCTGTTCTATGGAAGAGGTCGCTGCGTGGCTTGTCACAACGGGCCCTATTTCACCGATTTCCAGTTCCATGCGGTTGCGTTTCCGCAAGTTGGATTCGGCAAGAACGGCTTCGGCATCGATGAAGGCAGATACAATGTCACCCTCGATCCAAAGGATCGCTTTCTCTTTCGGACCCCTCCTTTGTACAACGTAGCGCATACAGGACCTTATTCTCACTCGGGATCGGTCAATCGGCTCGAAGCCGCGATAATCGCACATTTCGATCCTCTTCGCTTAGTCCAAGTGGATGACATGAACGCACAGGAACGAACCGATCTCTTGCGACGGCTCGGTGCGGCTGGAAAGGAGACACTGCCGTCCTCACTCACCGACGAGGAGGTAGGAGACCTGAGTGCATTCCTGGAAACCCTTTCTTTCTCCAATCGATGACGCTTGGATCACCGTTGAACGCGGTTCAGTGCTGGCGGTGATCTTTCAGGGTTGAGCTTGCCTCGACAGCAATTCTCCACCCCTTTCAGCCCTACGGCTTCGAGACAAATCACCCTTGTGTTCTATTTATGTTCTGTATAGGATGAGTTTCCTATCTCCTAGATCGATTCCATTTCGGGACCAGAACGCATGGACCAAGCCCGCGAAAACCTCGACCGCCTGATCCAGGAACGAGGCGTCAATTACTCCTCGGTATCGCGCATGCTCGGGCGCAATGCCGCCTACATCCAGCAGTATATCCGCAGGGGCAGTCCGCGCGAACTCGACGAGAAGGACCGACTGGTGCTCTCGCGCTTCTTCGGGGTCGATGAAAAAGTTCTCGGCGCGCCGACCCGGCGCGAAGGCCCTGTCGTGCAGCTGGTGCAAGTCCCCATTCTCGATGTCGATGCCTCGGCAGGCCATGGCGCTTTGGCGGAAATGGAATCCAAATGTGCCCAGTTCGGGTTCGAGGAGAACTGGCTGCGGCGCTTAACCGCCAGCAAAGCCTCGAGCCTTTCGATCATCCATGTGCTGGGCGATTCCATGGAACCGACCTTGCACGATGGCGACGAAGTCCTGGTCGACCTGGGCGATGGGCAGTCGCGCCTGCGCGACGGGATCTATGTCCTTCGCATGGACGATGCACTTTCGGTCAAGCGGATCGCTATCGAGCCGCAAGGCCGCAAGATCTCGGTGACGAGCGATAATCCCGCCTATCCGAGCTGGAACGGCCTCGACCGGCGCAATATCAACATCGTTGGGCGCGTACTTTGGTTCGGACGCCAGCTGTAGTAGCACTTTGCCAATGTTCCTCCTGATTGCCGCTTCAATCGTCGCTTCCGGCCGAACCTTCGCCTGCACGCCGATGCGCGTGTGGGACGGCGACGGACCGGTCTGGTGCGAGGAAGGTCCACGCGTTCGTATTTCCGGCATCGCTGCCCGCGAAATGGACGGCACCTGCAATGCTAACCAGCCCTGCCCCGACGCCACTGCAATTGCAGCTCGCGACGCGCTGGTGAATCTGCTCGGTGGCCCACTTGGGACCGTGCCGACAGGTCATATCGTGGTCACGGGCGGCACAATGCGCTGCATTTCGACGGGCGCGGCAGGGGGCAGTCGCACCGGTGCCTGGTGCACCCTGCCCTCGGGCGCCGACCTCTCCTGCGCGATGGTGGCTACAGGGACCGTACTCAAGTGGGACCGCTACTGGGGCAATCACCAATGTCGCTAGCGCATCGGACCGGCACCCCATGACCAAGCTCGGTGACTGGGAGCTTTGGGCCTGCGCCAATCAGGTCCTCAAGTTCCATAGCGACAAGGCAGCGCACCATGTCGCTGAACAGATCGGTGCGCTGGCCCTGCAAGGTGACGAAGACGGCATTGCGGCATGGCAGGAGATCGCAAGGCGCATCGCCGCGCTTGCCGAGACCGAAGGCCGCGCCACGCGGCAGTAGTACGCATTTTCAAATCCCGATCTCGAATGGCTTGACGATCGTGCGTTCGAGTTCGGGTGACTTGCGCCCCTCGCTCTCGCGTTCGACAATCGGCTCCTTGGCCTTCTCGAGCCCGCGCGCCGCAGCCTCGCGCAGCTTGTCGGTTGCTTCCAACGCCGAGCTCTTCATCCCGGTATTGCGTTCGACCGCTGCTTCGAGCCTGCGCGCATTGTCGACGAATAGGGTCAGGCCATCGCGAAGCCGCGTGATCGTCACAAGGAAGGTCTGCTGGTTCGAAAGGTTCTTTTCGCGGCTATCCATCACCGCAATACCGCGATCCGATGTCAGCCCCTGCGCCATGTGCGCGTTCAAGGCATAGGCCAGATCGAGCCGCTGCAGCATCGGGTCATCGCGCTCCAATGCGTGCTCGATCCCCGTCGAAGTCGTGAGCTTTACATGTTTGTCGTCGATCGCGGTGATGCGCGCCTGATCGGCATTCAAGAGGCCTCGCTTGTGATCGGTGTCGGTCCAGCGAATGCGATCGCCGGCATGTATTTCGAGCGGTTTAACCTCGAACAGCCGCAGAGGATCGCGCTCGGCCTGCGGGCGCAGCCGGTCGGGCCGGAATGCGAAGCGTTTGCCACTCGCATTCTCGAGCGTGACGTTCTCGCGCTGCGGATCGCTCGCGGCAACGCTGTAGCGACCCGGCATCAGTTTCTGGGCGCGCTGGCGCCGGTCGACCTCGACCACCATCCCCGGTTGATAACTCTTGGCATGACGCAGTTCTTCGCGAGTCAGATTGACCCGCGACAGGGTATCGAGCTTCAGCCCTTGCCCGCCCAGCTCGCCATTGGCTTTCAGACCCGTCTGGACCGCTTCATTGACCGCACCACGCAATGTCCGCCCCGAGGCGTAGATCGCGGTGCGCTCGCGCTCGGAAGGCGCGAGTTCGAGCCAGGCCGCAGCAGCGGCTATGGCGCCATCCTGCTGCACCTCGACCACGTCATCTTCGAGGTGCCGCAAGGCATCAGCCACCTGTCCGTTCTGCGCGGCACCCTGGGCAAGGCGCAATCGCCCGGCACGCGCGCGGATATTGATATCCATGCCCGCGGTCTCGACGCCCGCCTGTTGCATGATGTCGAACGGTTTGCCTGCATCGACCGCGCCCAACTGCTTGCGATCACCGATCGCAGCGAGACGGCCAAGCTGCAGGAGGTTTGCCAGGCTCACGAGCTTTTCCTTGTCGGCATTACCAACCATCGAAGCTTCATCGAGCAGGACGACGCTGCCTTTCATCTCTCGTCGCGCTTCGGCGAGCGCATTCGCGCCGGAACCATCAAGCAGAGGGGCATAGCGTCCGAGGAATCTGGCGATGGTCATGGACTCAATGCCGGTGTCGCGCTCGAGCATCTGCACGAGCGTATTCTGAACCGCCAGGCCCAGAACCTTGCGCCCCTCTTCACGCAGGATTTCGGCGACGGGTTTGAGGACCGTGCTCTTGCCGGCACCGGCGATACCCTGGATCGCAACGATGCGGTTGGTCGAGGCGAGGAGCAGCCTTCCAGCCCCTTCCTGGCCGAGATTGAGGGTCAGGCCGTGACGGGTTTGGGCAACCTCCTGCAGGCGCTCACCGGCCATCTCGGGCGCCATGAGTGCTGCTCCCTTGTCTCGCCCGGCATCGACTTCGGCAAGGATGCGTTGCTCGCTATCGATCGCATCGCGTGTCGTGACCATGCCACGTTCGGCGCCCTTGCCGCGCACGAGATGGCCCTGGCGCAAGAGCTGGTCGACGCGCTTCTCGATCGCGGGAAGGCTTGCGCGCAGGCCAAAGTCGAGCGCAGTCTTGAGGACCGCGAACAGATCAAATGCCGCCTCGCGTTCGCTCAGATGCCGCACCGCCGCCGCCGCCGCATGGATCGCGGCGATCTCTTCAGGTGACTTGCTGCCCAGGCGCGTTGGTACCAATGGATCACCTTTGCCAAGCCCCAATCGTTCCGCGATACGGAGAGCAAGCGCCTGCGCGGACCTGGCCAGGTCGCGCACTGGACGATGCGATGAACTTGGACCGCCAAGGTCCTTTGCTGCCCGTGCATTGGCGCGCGCGATGACCGCTTCTGCGGAAAACCCGAGGCTCTGCGCCCTGTCCTTCCAATCGGCCAGGAGCGCCGAGCGATCAGCGACCGGCGCCTTTTCAGCGCGCGTCATCAGCGTTGCTGCATCGTGCGCGGCAGGGCTGCGGCTCTCCATCTCGGCAACCTTGCCGAGCACTTCGGCGCGGCGCGAGGAGAATGCGTCGCGCACTTCTTTGGGTACGCCTGCGGCTTCGAAATTGCCGTGCTTGCCCACTGCGCCAATCTCATAGCCAAGCTTTTCGACTGAAAGGCGAAAGCGGGCCATGGTCATGGCATTCAGGAGCGTATGCTGCTCCCAGAGCTTGTCGTTGCGCAGCGCGCGCCATTTGCCGTCCGCGCCCTTGGTCACATTGGCGATCACCGCATGGATATGCGCATTGGGTTCCTGGTTGCGGTTGGTGTCGTGACGAAACAGCGCTGCAGTGAGGTTTTCGGTCTGGACGATCCGCTCCTTGCCGCGCTGCTGCAGACGGGTCTCGGCAACGTTCTTTTCCGCCCAGACAAGCGTCTCGCGAACCGCGCTGCCATAGGCATCAAGAATGCGCGTATCGCCGCCCACCAGGGCCAGAATCGACCAGCTCTTGGGCAACGAAAATGTGAGATCGGTGCCCGCGCGGTGGTAACGGTTATCGCTGCCGACGCGGTTGCCGTCGGGCAAGAATCCCTTGAGCACCTGCTCGAATGTCCGGGCATCGACCTCGCCTTTCAGGCCAAGCTCTTCGGCGCCCTTGCCGAACCATTCGCCCGACCGGTCGGCATCGGCGCGGGTGTAGTAATTGTCCTTGGCAAAATAGCCCGCTGCGCCCGATGCGGTGCGAACATTGGCTAGCGAAAGCATGGCGTCCTGTTCCTCATCGAGCTCCGCCGAACGGTCGGTCAGATGTCGAGATCGAGATCATCGAGCGGCGGGGCATCGGGCTCCTGCTTCGCATCACCCGCACCGCCATCTTCCAGCGTCAGGCGGCGTGCTTCGCGCGCCTGCACCCGGTCATTACGCATCTCCTGCTTGAGCGGATCTGGCGTCCGGTCCTGTTTTGCAGTCGGCATCTTTTCGGGTGTCTCGGGTAGTTCTTCAACAAGCTCGGCTTCGCCATCGGCCCTGCGTTCGCGAGTGACCTTATCCGGTCCGCTGGAGCGCTGCTTGTCAGTGGACCTCGCTTCGACCTTTCCTTCTGACTGCGCAGCATCCTGCGCCTTGCCCTCAGCATCCTTTGCCTTGTTCGGTGCGACGACGTCGTTGGTGACACTCGCCGCAGCGGCAACGTTCGCCCGAACAGCATCTTCGTCGGACGTGCGCTCCTGGACCGATTCGCCAAGCTGTAATTGGCCCTGCTTGGGCACCGAGGGTTTGCCCACGCCGTCATCGTTCGAGCTCGGGTGTTCGGCTGCGCCAGGCGTCGGATCTTGTGGTCGATTGCCGGTCGGCGCAGGCGACTTGTCTGTCCCGCCCGGTCGCTTTTCCGGCGGGCGCTGGATGAAGCCCTGGGCGCGCACGGGACGGTTGACCGGTTCGAGCGTGACGGGCGCTGCCGGAAAGCCTTCGGGGAACTTGATGTAGCCCGCAAGACTCGGCAGTTCTTTCAACTGGTCGGGAAGCAGCAGCGCCTCGATATGCTTGCGCGGGGTGAGGCTGACCGCGTCGCGCGCATTGTTGTAGGCGTAGGTATGTGCCTCTTCCTTGTCGGTCACTTCGGCGCTGCCGAGCGCCTCTGAACACCATGAGGCGGTCTTGTAGTCACCGGTGCCGAGGATCAGCTTGGTCTTGGCAAGCGAGGACAAGGTCTCGGCCATGTGCTCGCCATAGACTTCCTTGAGCTTGGCATAGGCATGGATACCGGTGACGATCGCACCGCCATAGTTGCGCGCTGTTTGCAGCCCCGCTTCGAGCGCGGGCAGGCGATGCAAGGCGCCGAGCTCATCGATGAAGAACCACATCTTGAGGTCACGCGAACGCGGCGTAGCCATCAAAGTGTTCATGGCGAGATCGAGCCAGAGCGTGAGCAGCTGCGTACACACGGAGAGATCGACATAGCGCGCGGACAGGAACACGAATCCGCCCTCGCCATCATCCTTTTCAATCCAGTCACGGATAGAGAATGACGCGCCCTTCGTAGGCAGGAGCTTGAGGGCCCGCGCATTAACATTGAACACGGCGCGTACCGATTCCGCCATGCGCGCCGCCTCGGGCGCGGTAATCGGATCGGCAATCGTTCCGCGCAGCATGGCGTGTACCTTGGCGAGGTCCGCGCTCATCAGCTTCTCAGCAAGCGCCTGGTTGGTGGCATCGCCCTGCTCGACCAGCTTGAGACAGAACTCGACGAACAAGGCGCGCGCGGCGATCACCCAGAACTGTGCTTCGCCGCCCCCGTCGTGCGGCACCAGGGCTTCGGATGCCGCCCAGAATTCGCCTTCGCTCCGGCACTCATCGAACACGTTCCAGCACGGACAGCGCGCATCCAGGGGGTTCAAGATCACATCGCGTTCGGGATCGTAGAACTGCTCGATGAACGCGCCGGTAAGATCGAAGATGACCGCGCGCTGCCGACGCTGGCGGGCTTCCGCGACCATGCTGGTCAGCGCCACGGTCTTGCCCATGCCGGTGGTTCCGATCAGCATCGCATGGCTTTGTTCGAGCCGCCAGGGATAGGGTACCCCGGCGATATGCGAGGGCTGGTAGGGCAGCACTTCGCGCAGCTCTGCCGGCGAACACAGCCGCCATTTCGATCCCAGCGCATCGGACAATTCGCGGCGCTTCTGGTGCCGGTTGTGCGCTTCGATCTCGCGCTTCAATTCGGACAGCGAGACCAGCGCGGCCCCACGCTCATGGCGCCGCGCCTTGGAATGATCGCCGAAACGCTCGGCAATCCAGTAGAACAGCGCGAAGGAGGGAACGAGCGCGAACACGACCCAGGCAAAGGCAGTGCCGACAATGTCCCAGAGATGGTCCCATGCGCGCACCACCGGCTGGTATGTTTCGACGGCGGTAATGGGAAGCTGGAAGGCCGTCCCGAACGCGGATTCCATTGTCACGGTCTTGGCCGGGTCAAACTCCATGAAGATGTAGACTGCGGCATAGATGCGCATCCACACGAGGTAGGTTTCGTGAGCGTCCATGCCACTCGTCACCATCCACCAGGAGAGCGCGGCGAAGGCGGCAGTGGCGATCAGCAGGGGCCATTTCAGGCCCGCTGCAAACATGAACCCGAAGTGCCCGAGAAGCTGGCTGCCGCGGGTGAAGTTTCCGAGATTACGCTTCATCGCGGCCTCCCTCACCGGCGGTGGAAGGAAGGCCGATCGCTTCGCACTTACGCGCGTAGATTGCATAGACCTTGTCGCGCAGCTTGGGGTCGGGATGGCCTGCGAGCAGCGCATCGATACCGACACGGGCGAAGACCCCCATGCGCAGGACGCGGGTGATTGATGTGTCATGCTGCGAGGCAAGGTCATCCTCCTCGCAGGCCCGTGCCAGCAGGGCGCGAAGCCAGGCGCTGACGGTCATGTGCTGTCGCTCGGCAACCGCTCGCACGCGGGCCGCGAGCTCTGGCGAAACATAAACCTGGATGGGTATTGGCCGGGACATGAACCGGTTCTCCTTCAATAGGGAGAGCCTGGATTCACGCTGCGAAAGGCACCTTCGAACTACAGGAACCATGAGAACATGTCAAGAACATCAAGAAGGCCTGGATTTCTGCGCCTTGCCCTCCCCGCCTCATGAAGAATGCAGGACAAATTGGCTCGTCATGAAAAGAAAGTGAGAAGCTGCCACTTTGCCATTCTGTAGCTTAGGCCACTGTTTTACCACACATAATTAGCATAAAGACCCTGCGACAAGTCGCGTGGGGTGTGCCCCCTGTTCCCAGCTTCGTTTATGATGCCAGCTAATCAGGATTGAACGGGATGGAGCGACATTGGACATCGGTCCAGCGGGACCGGGCCTGCCGCTGTCATGGGCGCTGAATGACGTGCCAGGCGAGCAAGCACAAAAAAGAAGGAGCCCACCTGAGCAGGCTCCCTCCTCGTTGGGCGGTTCAGAACTCGTCGCTGAACCGGCTCGGCACCGCCTCGATAACCCGGGCCATCAGATGTGCCGGCAAGGCGCCGTAATCGCCTTCGTCGATGGCGATGTATCCTGCATCTTCGTCGGCCAGGACGTACTGCGTAAAGTAGCTGTGAAAGGCGCGCGCGTTGGCCGTGTCGAGTGCTGCAAGGAACACTTCCTGTTCGGCATTCAAGTCGTTCGAGATGATGCTCTGAATATGCATGATGGTTCCTCCTGATGATCGATGCGACCGCATCGTCAGGAGCGCGCGATGGGCGCGGCGGACCGGGTCAGGGACCGCGCCTGTGGCGCGGCCGCGAAGCGGCGGTGGGGGTAACGGTTTTGTCCGGTGCCGGGCGCAAGGCCGGTGCCGGTCAAAATCGTGGGGCCCCGCCGTCCTTGACGCGGGCCCTGAAGCCTCCATCACAATCAGACGGACTGCGAGAGAGACCTCCCAACCTCTCCGTTTGATGTTACGACTGAATTCCCGAACAAGAACCTTTGCAGAACATTCGTGCCGTGGCATGATGCGCGCGAGGGGACCTGTTGCCAGTGGAAAGGAACGAACATGGCAAGGTCCAGGAATGCCCGAACAGCACTCAATCGCCTGCGCGAACAGCGTGCCGCGCTCGATGCCAGGGAAGCGCAACTGCGAGAAGAGGCGGCCCAGGAACTGGGCAGGATGCTGCTCGATTGCGGAGCGGAAACCCTGGAAGCAGCCAAGCTCAAGAAGCTCGTAAAGCAGGCATCGGCGATGGGCATCGATGCCGCGCTTGAACGGCTGGGTGCGAGCGGTTAGCGTAAACCCTGCGGGGATACCTTCCTCTCAATCCCTGCTGTCTTGCTTGAACAGCAAACACGAAAAAGGCCCCGGTGGCGCGAGCCGCCGGGGCCTTGTCGGTTGCGCAGATGCAGGGCCGATCAGTCGTCGATCGGCGGGGCGTCCTGGTTGTCTGAACGGCCCGGACGCGAGAGGAAATCGACCTTGTCGGCGATGATCTCGCAGCCGTAGCGCTTGATGCCATCCTGATCTTCCCACTGCGTGTAATGGATGCGGCCTTCGAGGCTCACCAGCTGTCCCTTGGAGCAGTACTTGGCGACGTTCTGGCCGAGGCCGTTGAAGCAGGTGACGCGATGGAATTCGCTGTCCTTGGCGGTGTAGCCGTTCTCATCCTTGTAGGTCTTGCCATCCTTGTCGCGCGCCGGACGGTCGGTGACCAGCGAGAGCGAGGTAACGGTGGTTCCGCCATTGGTGGTGCGGGTTTCGGGATCGCGGGCGACGCGGCCAACGAGGATTGCGATATTGGTCATGGGTATTCTCCTGATCGATGCGAAACCGGGACCATCCCGGCTGCAAAACCAACCAGGAAGCGCCTCCGGAGAAGCGCACCGAAGGGAAACCGGGATCCGGTCCGGGTGGTGCGGGCAGGCCGCGCTGAAAGCGCGGTCAACACGGCCGGGCCTGATCCGGGTTGCGCGTCTCGATGGGGGTGCTTCAGGGAAGGTTTTTGCGCAGAAGCCGGGCTGGTGCCGGAGCCTCGCGAACAGGACGCCCCGTGGCCCTTGTCGTCCTCGTTACTGCCTGCCGCCCGCGA